>Ga0233410_10000059_pt1 | contig 36055 bp, 35 predicted proteins | sample Na_anoxic_1_MG_FD_179869 | JGI IMG/M metagenome (GOLD analysis project Ga0233410, IMG submission 179869) | Seawater microbial communities from Saanich Inlet, British Columbia, Canada - Na_anoxic_1_MG | ecosystem: Environmental > Aquatic > Marine > Inlet | place: Canada: British Columbia...
CAGCCACTTCATCGATGATTCGTCGTAATCAACGGCTACAGATTCTACAGCTCCAGTGATTGTTGCATCACCCATTGTGCGGAAACGAATGCTCTTCTTTTCCACCACTTCACCTTCGCGTGGCTGCACAAACTCAGAGATAGCAAGGATAACGCCATTGCGCTCAAGGCACTCACGCTCAGCTGCGAAGTAGAGACTTGGAAGTTCGATGTTTTCTTCCTTGATATACTGCCAGATGTCCATCTCTGTCCAGTTGGAGAGCGGGAAGACACGGAAGGTTTCACCTTGCTGCTTGCGGCCGTTGAAAAGATTCCAGAGCTCTGGGCGCTGATTCTTAGGATCCCACTGACCGAAGTCGTCACGGTGGGAGAAGAAGCGCTCTTTAGCACGGGCTTTTTCTTCGTCACGACGACCACCACCGAGGCATGCGTCATAGCCGTGCTTCTCGATAGTATCCAGAAGTGTCGTTGTCTGTAGAGCGTTACGGCTCGCATCTAGACCGGTCTCTTCTTGCACATCTCCATTATCGATGGATTCCTGTACAGAACCTACAACGAGGCGCGCGCCGATCTTGTCCACGTAGTAATCGCGGAATTCCATTGTTTCATTGAAGTTGTGACCGGTATCAACGTGTACCAATGGGAACGGTAAACGTGATGGGTGGAACGCCTTGTACGCGAGGTGCGCCATAACGATGGAATCCTTACCGCCAGAAAAAAGCAGGGCTGGATTTTCGAACTGTGCCGCAGTTTCACGGAGGATGTAAATTGCCTCCGCTTCAAGCTGCTTGAGGTGACTTAATTGATAAGTGGACATAACTGTTTATTTGGGAATTCCCTCTAACTGAACGCTAGAGGAGATTGATTGGAGAAGGATTTCGAGGCTTTGCTCGATAGATTGATTTTCGGTCTCGATGACTAGATCTGCTTTATCCGGCTCTTCAAAGGAAGAAGTTTTGCCAGAGAAGTGCGCAACTTTGCCGTCTTTCGCTTTGGCGTAGAGGCCTTTGACATCGCGCTGCTGGCAGGCTTCAAAAGAAGCTTTCACGTAGACCTCTAGGTATTGCTCATCACCGAGAATGTCGCGCACTTGCTGGCGGAAAACATTCTGGGGAGTGATGAGTGAGACCAGAACGATGGCTCCGTTGTGGCGGAGCAGTTTAGCCACTTCCGCTGCCCGGCGGATGTTTTCGCTGCGGTCTTCGTCGCTGAAGCCTAGACCGGCATTGAGGCCACTGCGGAGATTGTCTCCATCCAACATAGTGACATATCGACCTAGCCCATTCAGCGCCTTCTCTGCAGCGTTAGCGATGGTCGACTTGCCTGAACCCGAAAGCCCATACATCCAGACGATTAGTCCACGCTGGCCTAGCAATTCTTCTTTTGCACCTTGCGGAAGCTGGCGCTCATATTCTGGATAAATATTGCTCATGCTTTGATTTTTTGAAATTTTTGTTTCCAGCGGGCACCCTGCGCCGGCAGCCATTGCCAGAATCGCTCGTGCATGTAGTAGATTAAGAACTTGAGGAAGAACTCCACTGCTGCAATTTTACCTGCAGTTTCGGTCTCGCCGGTCCACATCCACGCGATCAGGTAGGTTGTGAGTGTTGCGATGCAACGCCAAGTGATTCCTTTCATCACACTTTTTTGGCGGCTATCTGCTTGGGGTTGATTCATGACGAAGCAGTCCATAAACTCGCCCATCATTCTTGGCAAGAACTATTTCATTCTTAACATGCTCAACTTACTAATGTATTGAGTGCTGCACTCTTAGTGAGAAGTGAGAAGTGAGAAGTGAGAAGTGAGAAGTGAGAAGTGAGAAGTGAGAAGTGAGAAGTGAGAAGTGAGAAGTGAGAAGTGAGACAGGAGACAGGAGACAGGAGACAGGAGACAGGAGACAGGAGACAGGAGACAGGAGACAGGAGACAGGAGTGGCTAGTAAGCTTAAAGCCTCAATTGAATGCGAATGGTCGAGGGATTTAAGATGACGCTGCCGCCCTTGGTCGTACTGAATGAATCCATTCAGAAACCTGTAGTAGCGTCCTTAAATATGTTTGAATGATCTGCATCTGCAATCAACCAAAGGACAGAACAGCAGACTGAAAGAAAAGTTCAAATAAAAATGAACAATTTCGAAAAGCCCTCCAACCCTATGAAATCTTCTATTTTTTCGTATCTGGACGCCCCGGCAAGAGGAGCGACATGAGATCCACTTCCACCTCGCGCTCACCGCCAATAAAATCGACCAATAGTCGTACTCTTTCTTTACCTGGAAGCACCTCCACGACATCACCGATTTGACCTCTGAGCGGCCCCTCGGCTAACTCAAATTGATCCCCAACTTCCACGTCATGTGCTATGACAATCTCCTCTTGCTCACCTAGTAGTTCAGTCAATGACTCAACAAATTGGCAAGGGACGACTGGCATAAACTCGCCAAACTTCACAATAGTTAAGACACCTTGAGCATACCTGACACCACGTTCGTGCTCTTTTCTGTTAAATTTCACAAAAAGGTAGCCAGGGAACATAGCTTCGGACCACCAAACTTTTCCGCGGCGGGTAGCTTTGCGGAATTTCACTAAGGGACAAACCACCTCGACACCCATCGTCTCACGCAGACTCCGCGCGGCTATCCGCTCACGCTTAGGCTGCGCACGGACGACATACCAATGGCTATCTATTTCATCCATCAACTGGAAAGAATTTTTTGGAGGATGGGTAACAATAAGGTAGCCTTACTCCGCCACTTATCCAAACGCTCTATACGGCCTAAAGCAAAGTCATCTCCATCATCGACAAGCTTACGCAAAGCCTCAATTTTAACTTCGGAGCTTTTCATGTGCGGGCGGATTTCTTCACGAATAAATCCTCCGACCAAGCTTTTGAGCTCAGCGTTTGCCTGATAATACGTTTTACGAGAATCTGCTGGGTTGACCTCTTTGATGGCCCCGAGGGTGCGCAACATTTTTAGACCTTGGCTGGCAGTTCCTTTACTCACATCGAGCAAGAACACCAAATCATCCAGTGAAAGGGCAGCATTTCTAGAAAAGAGTAAACCGTAGATTTCACCTACGGATTTAGGCAAACCTATCGCCTTCACCCCGTCTGCAAACAGCGCTATCACGCCTAGCTCAAGAGCTGTGACTGCCTCATCGCGCTGGTTCATTTTAACCAATTTCGCGAAAACTAGTCAAAGTTAGGTTCGAGAGGGCACTCGATCTCGGATGGCGAGGCCGTATCGTCATGCGACGCTAGACCAGCAGATCGACTAACTGACTGCAGCATATTACCTGGCAACTGCATTGTCCGTCCAAGCGTCTGGCAGGAATTGAGACCAAAACATGCCGCAATTGCCAGAAAAATTGAAATTAGCCTCATGATAAAAAAAAGAGCCGCTGAACTCACGAGGAGCTCAGCGGCTGAAAAATTACTTCGTAGGAGTTACTGGGATATCAGCAAACGGTGGAAGTGGGCGAAGTGGTGGAGCCTTGGCTTCACCTGTGCAGCAACCACAGGAGCTAAGAAGTACAGTAGCCGCAGCTGCGGAAGCGATTGTTAGAATACGTAGTGTTTTCATAAAATGTTATAGATTTCGCAATGCATCTTGCGCAGCCCATACAGGAGCGCAAGAAAAAAGCGGGCTCCCGTCAGGAAAGCCCGCTTCAGATGGTTTGCTGAGCAATTACTTGCTTGGCATTACTGGCACTGGAGCTGGCTCAGGAGATGAACCACATGAACCACATGAAGTGGAGAGAGCGATTCCTGCTGCTGCTGCTGCGAGTGCGATAATTTTTACGAATTTCATAGTATTTATTAGTTTTATTTTCAGTTTAGAATGGGACCACTCGGCCCCAGGTTGGATTTACACGCTAGGCGTGCGCATCCCTCAGACTTACATGCATCCGCAGCAAGAACTAAGGAAAGTGATGGATGCTGCAGCTGCAGCATAGACGAGAAATTTAAGAGTATTCATAGGTAATTATTTAGAAGGTTCAATGTATGTTGATTCTACAGGAGCATTGCTACCACAAGAAACGAGTGCTGCGCAAGATGCCGCAGCCACTGCTAAAATGATCAGGTTTATTGTTTTCATAGGTTTTACTTTTACCATTGAAAGGCAACACCCATACGGCATTACCTAAGATTAGGGAACACTCTAGTAAAATATTCTGCTAGACGCAAGCTAGAAACGCTGACTCCACATAATTTCTTTCATCTCCTTACCAATGACAAGAACAAGCATTGCTAAATGAAGTAACTCTAGTACCCTCTCGCGGACTCGAACCCGAGTACTTAAGACCATGAAAGAAGCTAAACACATCGCAATCGTCGGCGCCACAGGTGCCGTAGGTGAGGAAATGCTCGCTTGTCTAGACCAGCGCAACTTCCCAATCAGCGAGCTCACCTTGCTCGCCTCTGCCCGCTCAGCAGGCAAAAAGATTACATTTCAGGGCAAAGAGATTATTATAAAAGAGCTCACCCATGAAGCTTTTGAAGGAGTAGAGATCGCACTTTTTGCTGCCGGCGGCGGCATTTCAGAAACCTTCGCACCTTCAGCGGCAAAGGCTGGAGCGATCGTCATTGATAATTCCTCAGCCTTCCGCATGGATGATGAGGTTCCCCTCATCGTGCCTGAGATCAACCCGGAAGCCGCGAAGGACGCCGTGAAAGGCATCATCGCCAACCCGAACTGCACCACCATCATTTCCCTGATGGCACTTTACCCACTCCATAAAAAGTATGGTCTCAAGTCGATCATCGCCTCTTCGTACCAAGCTGTCTCCGGCTCTGGCGCGGCTGGCATCGCTGAGCTCAAGCAGCAATGTGAAGCTCTAGCAAATGGCGGCGAAGTAGTCTCCGATGTCTATCCGACTCAGATCGCGTTCAACGTGATTCCACAAGTCGACGCATTCCAGCCGGACAACTACACCAAGGAAGAACTAAAAATGCTCAACGAGGCTCGCAAGATCCTTAAGCTACCTGAACTGAAAGTCACTTGCACTTGTGTCCGTGTGCCGGTTTACCGTTCGCACTCGGTCTCTATCACTGCAGGGTTTGAAACGACTCCAAATGTGGAAGATGCGCGCGCCGTGTACGCTGACTACCCAGGCGTCGATGCGAAGGACGATCCGTCACAGAACATTTTCCCGACTCCGCTGGACACCACACTCAAGGACAACTGCCTAGTCGGCCGTATCCGCGAGGACAAGGTGCTCGACGACGCTCTCGCCCTCTGGGTGGTAGGCGACCAAGTCCGTAAAGGAGCAGCTCTCAACGCTGTGCAGATCGCAGAAATCCTCTAACGTATTTCAGTCCTGCTGAAATACCGTATTTCAATTTAGGTGCTATGCGTTAGGTCTTTTGCAGACTAAATACATAGCACCTTTTTTATTTAACACCTGAACCCTATGAGTTTAAAAATTTGGCTTAAAGCCCAGCAAGAAACTGTCGACGCAGCTCTCGATCAGATTCTCCCAAGCGAAGAGACACGCCCAGCAACGATCCACCAGGCCATGCGTTACAGCATGTTCGCCGGAGGAAAACGCCTGCGCCCTATTCTCTGTCTCGCAGCAGCAGAAGCTTGCTCAGGTAAAGAAGAGAGCGCTCTCTTCCCCGCTTGCGCAGTCGAAGTCATGCACACGTATTCTCTAGTACACGATGATCTTCCGAGCATGGACGATGACGACCTGCGCCGGGGTCGCCCGACTAGCCATGTGGTTTATGGAGAAGGAATAGCAGTGCTCGCTGGTGACGCTCTGCTCACTGAAGCATTCACGATCATTGCGCAGACTCCCGCGACTGAGCGCTACAACGCACGCGACTACGTGCTGGAACTCTCAGAAACTGGCGGCAGCAAGAAACTCATTGGCGGTCAAGTACTCGACCTCGAAGGCGAAGGGAAAGAGCTCAACCAAGAACAACTCGTGCACATCCACGAGGCTAAAACCGCAGCGCTTCTCTGCAGTTCGCTTCGGCTCGGCGGCATGAGCGCCAATTGCACAGCGGAACAGCTCCAAGCGCTCACAGATTTTGGCTACAACCTCGGACTCGCCTTCCAAGTCATCGATGACATCCTCGATGTCACGCAAACCACCGAGCAATTAGGTAAAACCGCTGGCAAAGATGAGTCGGTCGACAAGTCCACCTACCCCGCAATCCTTGGACTCGAAGAATCTAAAGTAGAAGCGACTCGCCTCACCACCCTCGCTCTGGACGCGTTAAAACCGCTCGGCGAAAGGGCTGCCCGTCTCGAGCAGATCGCCCGCCACATGCTCGAACGCGAATTCTAACACTGCTCCTGTGAACTCTTGGAGTGTGAACGCGGTCAGGAAAATGTTCGTGCTCCAGACTTACAGACGCTATAGTCTGCAAATTCGCACTAACAAAATTGACTTCTATGCTTAAACCTCTCCTACTCGCCGGCGCCCTTTTCAGCTCGTTCTCACTAGGTCATGCTGCTGAAAAACATACCCAAACATGGCTGAAACTCTCAATTCACAGCCAAAATGCAGGCCAGCGCATTCATATGCTTGGAGTGGATGCCGATGCTCCCGACCCGCAGAAGTTCGATAAGGACATCAAGGCTATAGACGCCCTGCTCGACGGACTAGTGGCCAAAGGCGTCCTAAAGAAAGCTAGATTTGAGCTCAAGCCAGAGCTTGAGATCGAGGAATCCCTGGTCGTTTCAGTCACCGAGTTGGTGAAAAAATATGCTCCGCAATATGGAGTTTACGTGATTCGCGAAATGATGGACATCGGAGCTCGCCAATGGCTCAGTGAATTCAAAGAAGACACACCACTCCTGCTAAACGTGCGCATGCCTGAAGCCTTCCTCAAAGAATTTAAGGCATTGCTTAAGAAAAACCAGTTCCAGAAGTAAGTAAGAAACTCACTCCCCCGCTAATCTCCAAACGTGAAGGTAGTAAAGCTCACGCAGTAAAAAGCCCCACTGGTTTTTCTCTGATCGGTACATACTGGTTTGGGTGGCGGACGGTTCGGCTTCGATGCCATGCTTTTGGGTCATCGCTAGAGCACGTTTGAGGTGCCACGGGTCGCTCACTAACAAAGCTGAGATAAGCCCCTTTTTACGCATCACCTTTTCAGCCTCTATGATATTTTGCTCTGTGGTCTGAGACTCTTTCTCGATCAAAATATCTGACGCAGGCACCCCCCTCTTTTTACAATATTCCAGTGCCACTTCTGACTCAGAAAATTCGGCATTCCTACCGTAACCTCCAGTCAGCAGGACTTTCTTCACTCGCCCTTCTTTATAGAGTTTGATCGCATGATCAATGCGCGCTTGAAACACTGGTGACGGTTTGGTGTGATACGCGGCCGCGCCTAACACAATGGCACAGTCAGCTTTGCCTCCATCATCACTAAAACCAATACGGCTGATATCCCAAACCTGCCAACTGGCGTAAAAAAAGAGCACCAACAGAGACACGGACAACCACTTAACACGGCGCCCCCATCGCTTCTTTAATGATCTTTTCTTAGCCAAAACTCTCTACGCCGCAGCATCTACCCATTCTGAGCCTCTGTAAATCTCAAAACTTGGGACTATCACATCTACCTAACATACTCCTCCACTGCAACGCGCATCCCCTTTGCTTTATGTAGGGTTTCATCGTATTCAGCCTCGGCAATAGAGTCTGCTACAATTCCAGCGCCGACATGGTAATGCAGCTGATTTCCTTCACGCACCATGGTGCGGATGACAATGTTGAACTGGCTTTGGCCATTGAAACCGAAGTAGCCCATCGCACCAGTGTAGAGCCCACGAGGGAGTTCTTCTAACTCCTCAATAATCTCCATCGCACGTTTTTTTGGAGCACCTGTGATACTGCCCCCAGGAAAACATGCCTGCAGAGCGCACACCTGACTGCGGTTTTTCTGTAGCTTACCGCTCACAGTGGAAACCAGATGATAGACGTGCTCGAATTTTTCTAACTTAAGCAATGCTTCGACCTGAACACTGCCAAAATCACAGACTTGGCCAAGGTCATTACGGCCTAGGTCAGTGATCATCACCAACTCAGAAACTTCTTTTTCAGATGTTCTAAGTTCAAAGGCTGAGCGTTGGTCCGCCGCGGGATCATCAAAGCGTGGTCTCGTCCCTTTGATCGGACGCGTCACCACCCGGTCCTGGTCAAAGCGCAAGAATGTCTCGGGCGAGGACGATAGCACCTCTCGGCCATCCAGTGATATGTAGCCAGAATTTGGAGCTGGAGAAAGCGTTCGCAAATGAGAATACAGCCCGAAGGCAGACTCTCCCACCACCGGAGCTGAAAAATTTTGAGTTAAATTGACTTGGTAGATATCACCAGCAGCGATGAACTCTTTGATTGTCTCCACTTTTTGCAAGTAGTCGCTACGTTCCATCGACTGTGAAAATTTGCCAATCTGTAGGAGTTCCGAGGCTGGCTCACTGAGGATTTCGGAGGAAAGGCTGCCGCGCTCGTACCACTGTCCAGAGCTATGTCGGTAAACCAACATCTCTGGATACACGCCAAAGCAATAGGAACCTTCATACTCGATCCATCCGCAGAGTCCACCATTCGGCAAATCACTAGGCACACTCGCATGCTCCGCAAGAACCCCCTCAATTAAGCTCAAATCAGACACGTCTCCCCGTAAAATCTGAGTTGGCCGCGCAGCCACTATGCTGATAACCTCATCCACGCCATCGGGGAAATTGCCTGAGCTATCAAAAAACACGAGCCCGTCAAGATGCTGTAATCCAGCGGCTACAGAACTCGGATGCTGGGGGATATTTCGCTCTATCATCTGGGCCACATTCATTCGCTCTGCAGAATCAATAAGCCATCTCAAGCATTCCTCAAGAGGAATAGATTCGCTAATAAGAAATCATTTAGAAAAATCGTCCTTCCCATCGCCCGCATTTGCCCTCTACAGTCCCTCACTCATGGGAACAACTACCCCAGAACCTCCAGCAGCAAAACGCCCAGCCTTCACCATCGCGTGTGGGTTGTTCGCCAGTATTGCCTTTGCCCAACTCCTTTCCGTAGGAGTTGCTATTGCCGCGCGCACAGGTGAAACCCGCGAGGTCGTTCGCTATGTCCAAGACGCGCCCTTGATCGTTTCGGTTCCCACTTTACGTGATGAAGCACCATCGAGCAGCAGTTCAGAACCACCACGCAGTGTGGACGAACTACTCGCGGTATACACGAAGGAAGGGGACACAACGCACCCACCAACGAGCAGTTTTAGCACACCACTTTTCAACCAACCTGCAATCCCTGAGACAGCATCTTCAATTCAGGACCCGATGGTTGAAAAATTGGTCCGTGATGCACACATAGCCCACAACCAAGGAGACTTAATAAAAGCTCTCCTCAAGCTTGAGGAAGCAGAAGCTAGAGCCTCCGATGAGCCAGCCATTTTCTACCGTAAGGCACTCTTATTTGAGGACATGGGTCAGTGGGAGCGCGCGACCAACAACTACGAAAAACTCTTCGTCATGGGGCCCAGCATTGGTGTCTACTACCACAAATCAGCCTTCAAACTTTCCAATGGCATCAACCCTCAGAGGCAAAAAGAGCAATCCCTAATCATCGGTCACATCATGCGCCGCATCTCGCCTGACCGACTGCAAGCCCGACTCACCATCCCGATTCGCTCCGTGGCCAATGCCGATTTTGACCCCAGCCACCTCGAAATCAAAGTCCACCACTACGACCTAGTGGATAAGAAAAAGATCGAAGCTGTCCCACCCTCTCGGGCAGACAACATCCAGGACCGTTGGCTGAATGAGCCCTTGGACTGGGCGAACGGTGAGGAAATCGCGGAGTCTAGCTACACCCTACCTCCAAGCGCAGTGGCTGAAGTGCACCTGTTTGGTGAGCGCAGCTACTTCGGCTACGTCGCCGAGCTTTACTACAAGAACGAACTCATCGATCAACAAGCCTACCCGCGCCGCCTTCACGCGATCCACGCAGAGCAACAAAACAAACAAGAATTTTCCTACCCACTAGATTTCCCATTCGACGAGGCTCTGCCTAATATCAACCCTGACAATCCCCTTCTGCCAGCACTTCCTCGCCACTAAGCCCACACGCGCATTCTTTTGATGGACCAAGAAATAGACAGACTCAGCACCGGCACACAGATCGGTGATTATTTACTCAATGAATTGCTATACGACGGCACATCCATCCGCACGTGGAAGGCTCATCAAGTTTCCATTAATCGAGAAGTCATCATCGACAGTCTCAACTTTGAGCGACAATCCGACGAGGCTGCGGTCTCGACCTTTCTCAGCGATGTCCGTGCTAAAGCACAGGTAGACCACCCACTCATCGGTTCGGTTTTTGAAGCTGTAAGAGAAGGTCGGCTTTGCTTTTACGCCAGAGAAAACCTGACTGGTGAAACGCTAGAGACACTACAAAATAGTGCAACTCAGCTCACCCCAGACGAGGTTGCCCACACTATCCGCCAAATAGCAGAGGCGAACCTCTACCTAGAAGAGCGCCGCATCACCACCCTTCCTATATTGCCAGAGCAAATCCTCATCTCTGAACACGGCCTTACGCGTCAGGTCAACACGGCTGTGGGCGGGATAAGAGACCCCAATGTCGCCACCACTGATAAGCACACCATCGCCACAGCTCTCAAAAAAGTCCTGAAACCCGGCTGTCCAGGCTCCACTCGCACGCTTTCTTTGCTGAACTACATGGCGGATCTCGAGCGAGAGATCCCGCTCACTTGGGAGCAAATCCAAGACCTCTCTGAGGGCGTCGAGCAACAACTCGCTGAACCAGTAGACCCACTACCGCTTGAGAACTCAACGGTACGACTCAACAAGCGCGACAATAGCAAGAAGCTCATCATGCTCGCTGGCATCGGCATCGGTGCCGCCATCGTCATCACCATCGGGTCACTTATGCTGAACCGCACAGAGCGCCCGAAGCAGAGGGAACTCACCAGCATGGCTCAAATCCCCGCTGACAACTACACCTCCCATGACGGCGCCCAGGTGGCCCTATCGGAATTTTGGATTGATTGCCACGAAGTCACCATTGCTGAGTACGCCCTATTCCTAGAGGCTATGGAAGTACTCAGCCGCCAGCAAATTTCAATCTACCAACACGAAGATCAACCCGAAAGCAAACGCAACCACCAACCGCACGACTGGGAAGAACTCTATGCCGCCGCAATAAATGGAGCGGTCTGGAATGGTCTCGAAATCGACCCTAACTGCCCAGTGATCGGTGTCGACTGGTGGGACGCCTACGCCTATTGTAACTATAAGCGCCGCCGACTCCCCACTCAAGAAGAATGGCACGCCACCCTCCTCCACTCAGTGGGAGAAGGCTCACTCACCCCTTCTCCTTGGGGACCTGTAGACCAGCAAAGTAGCGATTCCACAGGCAACAACATCCATGGCCTCGCGGGCAACGTCGCCGAGTGGAGTTCAAAAATGAGCAAGGACCCAGCCTTTCCAACTCAGCCAAAAATGCCGCTCATCCTCGGGGGTTCCTACCAAAAAAAACGTAGTGCCGCGACCTCACGAGAATGGCTTAACCAATCACAGTTAAAGCTAGAAGATGCACGAAGTCTCTACCGTTCGGATCTTGGCTTCCGCACAGTCTCCAGTACAGCGCCCACACAATAAACTTCATTCAACCCACACACTCATGCGATTACTTATTTTCCTGACCAGTTTACTCATCAGCCATTCACTCATAGCTCAGATTAGCGTTGGCGTGAAAGCAAACAACAAACAGTACCTCAGTTACGAACCTATCCACGTCACTGTCACAATTGCCAACCAGACGGGCAACCCGCTCACTCTCCGCAATCACGCAGGAAACAACTGGATCGAATTCGTCGTGCGCAACCAGAGCGGGCGCGTCATCAATAAAGTCAAAGAACTCTCCTACAAAGGCACTACCATCCCCACTGCGGAACGGATCAAATCCTCCTTCGTGCTCAACAATTCCTACGACCTCGCGCAACCTGGCAACTACAGTGTCTACGCCGTGGTGCGCACGCCAAAGCAAGGCCACTCAGAAGGCTCACGCTCAGCAGCCACCTATTTCACAGTCAACCGCGGAGTCCCCTCATGGCGCACCAAGGTGGGCGTCCCTGGGGTCGCAGGTGACGAACGTGAGTACCGAATCCTCAACTACAGCGGCAGTGGGTCTCCACAGATTTATGTCCAAGTCGAGGACGTCAAACGGGGCCATATACTCGCTACCTATTCAATGGGAGGCATCCTCGCCTTTCGTAAGGCCCTCAAGGCGACTGACCGGAGCAACAACCTCCACGTGCTATTTCTCACTACTCCTGGATTGTACTGCCACACAATCGTCAACATATCCGGTAAGACCACCAAGCGCAATTACTACAAAGGCATCGGAAGTACTCACCCTGTGCTCTTGACGCACGAAGATGGCGGAGTCTCAGTCATCAATGCCGCATTTTTCGATCCAGCCAAAGAAATGGAAGAAAAAGAAAAATTCCATAAGCTCTCCGAGATGCCTGAAGGCTTCAAGCAATAGAATGGCCTTTTTATTCCAAACCTGCACGTAATCTTCTTTCCTAAACCAACATTTGGCGCAATGCGTCTCACTAATCATGTCAGTAAAAGCGAACTTCAACAAAGCTACCCTATCTCACGTCACCCTTGCCAAAATTGGTAACCCCCTGCGTGGCGAATCGCTCAAAACCTCAAAAGAACTTTGCTCGTTTGGCGAAGAGGACAAAGAGATCCTCACCCTCGCCTTTCTCAAACCATTCAAGAACCTTGATAGGTACCGCTTCCACCACACATCCTCGCTCGACCTCCACGAGATGCATTGCTACGCCAACACTATCTTCGACCAAGACGAGCGCTTTCTTACCTATTCCCGCAAGATTGCCCGCCACCTCTACGACAAGACTAAGCACCCTAACATAAAGTCTGGCGACCTCTGCATAGCCTTCATCAAAGGCGTTCAGATCGATGGCGACATCTGTGATGCTATCAGTATAGTGAAATCTGAGAGCCTCACGCCATTCCTCGAGATTTCCGACCAGGACGGTGACCTTCAACTTACCACCCACAACGGCATCTACCCCGACAAAATCGACAAAGGTTGCCTCATCGTCAACCAGGAGAAAGAAGCGGGCTATCTCGTATACACCTTTGACAAAGGCGGAGCCGACACCAACTTCTGGGTCCGCGACTTCCTCGGGGCGCGTGCTCTCAAGGACGACGAATTTAAGACCAAGAAGTACGCAGAAATGTGTGTTTCCTTTGCCGATGAAGGCCTTCCCGAAGAAATGCCTCAAGAAGACAAATACCGTGTCGCTAACGATGCGATGCAGTTCTTCGCAGATAAAGATAAGTTCGACGAAAAGAACTTCGAAGAAGAAGTCCTCAAAGAACCTAAAGTCATCGACAAGTTTTCTTCCTATAAGGAAAATTACAAAGACGAAGACGGCGAACCTCTCGCACGAGAGTTCGAAATCAACAAGCAGGTAGCTAAAAAAGCAGGCTCAAAGATCAAAGCTAACCTCAGACTCGACACTGGAGTCATCCTCAAATTCACCCCTGATTTCGCCGAACGTGAAAGCGAGATCATGGAGCGTGGCTACGACGAGAAAATGGAGATGAAGTACATCAAAGTCTACTACAACGACGAGGTTTAAGTCTCTCTAGACGCACGATTCACTACACAGAAAAGCACGCTAGCGACTGATCGCTACGTGCTTTTTTTTGCACAGAACATGGGTGCTTATACCACTTAGATAATCAAAAGAGACAAATGTTGTTTTTTGGGGGTTTAGGGAAGTGCGCTTCGCGGAACTAATGAGATACCGTTCGCTTTCGTGCTAAATCAGCGTTTCTCCTCAGTCATGGAGCCCATTACTTCTTTTTCTTGCCAGTCACAAACTCGATTGCAATTTCAGCATAAAGCTCGCCGATACGCGCAATGCCCTTCTTATCGAACTGAAGCTTATTCATCTTACCATTCTTATCGTCGGTATCTATGAGGATCCAGCCCTTGTTGTCTTTAACCAACTTCTTTTGAGCATCACGCACCTTTTGCCAATCTGGGTACTTCTTATTGTCTGTGCCATAATCACTGAGACGTGTGATCACCACATTGATTTTTCCGAGATTTAGATCCTTCTCTAGACTAGTGACAAAGCGCTGAAAAGATGCTGCATACTCGTCCCCCCAGCCATTTTTTGCATCACTCTCCCCTTGCATCCAAAACAGAACGATCGTGTCACAAGGCCTCTTCTTCGCTGATTGCCGGGCATTCTCGAGCAAGCGCTTGTACACTTTAGTCTGTTTGACCTTGTAATCAGGTCCAAACTTCTTCTTGGCTTTGTCTTCCGAATCACGCCACCCCTCATCCACATCGTGCATTGACATCTCACGGCGCGCCTCACGCAGCCATAACAACTCGCCTTTTCTCACTTCTTTATCTTTCTTTAGAGCTGGAATGACAGTTCGCTCTGGGCGGACTGATTCCATGTTGTTTTCACCTACAAAAATGAAGAGATGTCGTTTTTTGGGGGCCGCGGAAGTGACAACTGTAAGCCCCAAGAGCAGGGCGAGTATAAGTTTATTCATAAGCTTTTCGAAAATTCAGCCATCAACCTAGTCACAATCATTCCTCAACCCAATCTTTTTTTGTTAGCTCTCTAATTTTTCTTTTGTGGAAAAAGCTGCTCGAGCACATCACTGGCGCTCTAGTCTCCCCTATCTCCTATAATCAAGAATTAACGACGAGCCTCTAGGCCAGATCTATGCAGTAGGGATAGATATAAACTAATACCACTTAGCAAAACCAAAGAGACAAATGTTCTTTTTGCTGGCTTTAGGAAAATGCGCTAGGCGGAAAGCTATGAGAGCTGAGCGCTTTCTTGATAAATCGGCGTTTCTCCTCTGTCATGGTGCTCGAACACTAAAAGATTTTTCTGGGAGGTAGCAACAGCTCTCAATAGCAAAATATAATCACACATGACCTTTCATCAAGGATGAGTACAGCTAGAGCTTTTTAGGCATAAAAACACCCCGCACGGACGAATCCATGCGGGGTAATTTACTGATAATACTTTTCTATTTGAAGCGTTAGGCAGCCAGCTTAGTTGCGGCGCTTGCGCTTGAGATTGAGTTTGGCGAGATTCTGTGCGATGAGGCCCTGTAGGTGGGTGAACTCTTCGAGGTTCTCGTTGTGCTCAAAATTCTTGAGCTGCTCTTCAGCACGCTCGATTGCTGCCTGAGCAGCAGCTTCATCAATCTCTTTTTCGCCAAGAGCCATATCGGTGAGGATAATGATCTTGTCGTCTGAAATCTCTGCGAAGCCGGAGCCGATCGCGAGTTCATGAGAGCTACCGTCTTTCTGGTAGCGAAGCTCACCAGCAGTAAGAGTGGTGACTAGAGCTGCGTGCAAATCAAGCACACCGATCTCACCGTCAGCACCCGGTAGGTAGACGTCTGCTACTTTGTCTGAGAATACTTTTTTCTCAGGAGTGACTATTTCAAGATGAAGCATGAGTTAAGTTATTGGATAATGGTTATTTGCTATTAGTGAGTTGTGATTCTGGGGCATCATGAGACACCCCATTCACTATTCACTAATAACGATTAACTAATGCGAAGCATTAATCGCGGGATACTTTGTCGATGGAGCCCTTCATGTAGAAGTTAGACTCGGATACATCGTCCCACTTACCGTCGAGGATCTGCTCGAAACCTTCGATTGTCTCTTCGATAGAAACATAGACGCCAGGAACGTTAGTGAATACTTCACCAACGAAGAACGGCTGTGTGAGGAAACGCTGGATCTTACGCGCACGGAATACAGACATCTTATCTTCGTCAGATAGTTCGTCCATACCAAGAATCGCGATAATGTCCTGAAGGTCTTTGTAGCGCTGAAGCACACCCTGCACACCACGAGCCACTTTGTAGTGACGCTCACCAACAGTCTCAGGAGAGAGTGCCTTAGAGGAGGATGCAAGTGGATCAACCGCTGGGAAGAGAGCCTGCTCAGCAAGTGAACGCTCAAGAACAACAGTCGCGTCAAGGTGAGCGAATGTGTTAGCTGGAGCTGGGTCAGTCAAGTCATCCGCAGGAACGTAAACGGCCTGGAGTGATGTGATAGATCCCTTCTTAGTGGAAGTGATTCGCTCTTGGAGACCGGCCATCTCTTCTGCAAGAGTCGGCTGGTAACCCACAGCAGATGGTGTACGGCCGAGAAGCGCGGACACCTCAGAACCTGCCTGAGAGAATCGGAAAATGTTGTCAACGAAGAGAAGAACGTCTTGTCCTTCTTCATCACGGAAGTATTCCGCCATGGAGAGAGCTGAGAGAGCAACACGGAGACGCGCTCCTGGAGGCTCGTTCATCTGTCCGTATACGAGAGCAACCTTGGATCCTTCAGCTTTGAGCTGTGGTGTGCCGTCTTCGTTAAGGATTGGGTGGCCGTTTTCGTCGTTTTCAACAGCGATAACGCCAGACTCGATCATTTCCCAGTAAAGGTCGTTACCCTCACGAGTACGCTCACCTACACCAGCAAATACGGAGTAACCACCGTGTCCGAGAGCGATGTTGTTGATAAGCTCCATGATAACAACGGTCTTACCAACACCAGCACCACCAAATGCGCCAACTTTACCACCCTTAAGGAATGGGCAAACAAGGTCGACAACTTTGATTCCTGTTTCGAGGATCTCAGTAGAAGATGCTTGGTCAACGAGCTTAGGAGCTGGACGGTGAATACCAGTACGCTTAGATGCGTCTGCGAGTGGGACGTTTTCGTCCACAAGGTCACCTGTGACGTTGAAGATACGGCCGAGAACCTGTGCGCCTACCGGCACTGTGATTGCTCCACCTGTATCAGTGATCTGCATGCCACGCTTGAGGCCGTCAGATGTGCTCATCGCAACAGCGCGAACCCAACCGTCACCAAGGTGCGACTGCACCTCGAGAACGAGCTTAATTTCTTCACCGCCGAAGTTATAAGAAACTTCAAGCGCGTTGAAGATGTCTGGAAGTGTGTCTGCGTTCGAGAAGTCAGCGTCGATAACGGCGCCGATGATCTGAACGATTGTTCCTACGTTACTCATGGTTTTGTTGTATTATCAGTTAGTAAATTTAAAGTAAAAAGTGATCAGTAAAAAGTGACCAGTATTATTCCATTGCCTTCATGGCAGTGGTGATTTCGAGAAGTTCAGCTGTGATCGCAGCCTGACGGAGCTTGTTGAACTGGAGAGTAAGTTCGTCCTGCATGTCTTTCGCGTTGTCAGTAGCAGATTTCATAGAAACCATTCGAGCTGAGTGCTCCGAAGCACGGGATTCGACAAGCATCTGATAGACTTGGAAGTTGACGTACTGTGGAAGGAGAGTGTCGAGGACCTTCTCAGGAGTAGGCTCGAATGTGTACTCTTTCTCAAGTGCGGCAGCCTTGTTAGTTTCAGCAACTTGGCCTTTACCTACGCCTTCATAGTTTTGCTTTTCACCAAGTGAGGTAGACTCAATTGGCAGAAGCTGAACCACCTTTGGTACTTGTACCATAGTGGACTGGAAATCGTTGAATGCCACTTTGATGGAATCGTAGTCACCACTGAGGAATTGCTCAATGAGGTACTTCGAAATCGGGCGAGCTTCAGCGAAAGGAACTGGGTCCTGCACTACGAAGTCTGCTTTGATATCATTGCCAGCCTTCATCAAGCTAAGACGAAGCTTGCGACCAACAGTCACATAGTTTGTCTCGCCAGTGTGAGCATTGTTGACTTCCTTAAGGAGGTTTCCGTTGAAACCACCACAAAGGCCTTTATCTGCAGAAATAACGAGTGTCAGAGTCTTATTGCCTTCACGCTTCTCGAGGAGTGGGTGAGCATTCTCATCCACATTTTCCTTAAGATTGACGAGCACTTTATTGAGCTCATCAGCGTAGCCACGACCAGCGAGTGCCTGGTTCTGAGCCTTTTTCATTTTGGCTGCAGCAACAAGCTCCATCGCGCGGGTGATCTGCGCTGTGTTTTTCACCGATTTGATACGGCGACGAATGTCTCTCAGATTTGCCATTGTTTTCTTTGTAGTAGCGGGTAGCTAGTAGCGAGTAGTTAGAAAGACGGACGCCGCTGAGCGACGTCCTCCTTTGTGGAATTACTTCCAAGATCCTTTGAAGTCTTCGATAGCCTGTGTGAGGCCAGACTTAACTGCATCAGTGATAGCTTTGTCGTCAGCGATGAGCTGAAGAACGTCTGCCTTACGTGTGTTGAGGAATTCCTCAAACGCCGCTTGGAATTCACAGATGCGCTCAACTTCAACATCATCGAGGAAGCCGTTCTGCATTGCGAAGAGCACTGCCACCTGCATCTGCATGGAGAGTGGTGAGTACTGGTTCTGCTTGAATAGCTCAACAATACGGAGACCACGGTCGATCTTCGCTTTAGTCGCGTCGTCGAGGTCTGAACCGAACTGGGCGAATGCCTGGAGTTCGCGGAACTGAGCAAGGTCAAGTTTAGTCGTACCAGCTACCTTCTTAGTCGCCTTCGTCTGTGCGGATGAACCAACACGGGAAACGGAAAGACCAACAGAGATTGCCGGACGGATACCTTGGTTGAAGAGGTCTGTCTCAAGGAAGATCTGACCGTCTGTGATGGAGATCACGTTAGTTGGGATGTATGCGGATACGTCACCAGCCTGTGTCTCAATGATTGGAAGTGCTGTGAGTGAACCACCACCTGCATTCTCAGAGAGACGTGCGGAACGCTCAAGAAGTCTGGAGTGAAGGTAGAATACGTCACCAGGATACGCCTCACGTCCAGAAGGACGCTTAAGAATGAGCGATACCTGACGGTAAGCTACAGCGTGCTTTGAAAGGTCATCAAATACGATGAGACAGTCGCGGCCCTTATCCATGTGAAACTCAGCCACTGCACAACCTGTGTAAGGTGCAAGGAACTGGTTTGCTGCGGAATCAGATGCAGATGCGGAAACGATTGTTGTGTATTGCATCGCTCCTGCTTCTTCAAGAGTGTCGATGATACGAGCAACGTTGGACTGCTTCTGGCCGATAGCGACGTAGATACAGTACATTGGCTTGTAACCAGGAAGTTTGCCAGCTTCAGCAGCCTTGTTCTGGTTGGCCTGAGAAATGATCGTGTCGATCGCGATAGTGGTTTTGCCAGTAGCGCGGTCACCAATGATAAGCTCACGCTGACCACGGCCGATTGGAACCATTGCGTCGATCGCCATGATACCAGTCTGAACTGGAACTGAAACGGACTTACGCTTAATGATACCAGGAGCAATTTTCTCAACTGGGTATTCAACAGTATCAGCAACTTCGCCTTTACCATCGATTGGTGCGCCGAGAGTGTCGATCACGCGACCGAGGAGGTTTTCACCAACTGGTACGGAAAGAAGCTCACCTGTGCACTTACACTCGTCACCTGCCTTGAGGTGGAGGTATTCACCGAGGAGAACAACACCGACTTCACCTTCTTCAAGGTTAAGTGCGAGACCTGTTACTCCGCCTGGGAAGGAGATCATTTCGTTAAGTTGAACGTCGCTAAGACCTTCTACTTTGGCTACACCATCACCGATTTCACGGATGGTACCTACGTTGCTTTTGCCGACTGAGGTCGTGACGTTAGCGATCTCTTGTTCGAGTTCCTGAAGAATGCTGCTCATATCTTACTGTTGGTTGATTGGTTAAATTGCCCGGATGTGGGATTCGTTTTGGATTGGGTTAAAACGCGTTGGCGATAGCATCGAGACGGCCTTTTACTGTGCCGTCCCACACGTCGTCACCTTTGCGGATGCGAATTCCACCCAGAAGGGCAGAGTTGATTCTGTATTCGTACGTCAGATCGCTGCCGTATTGCTCTGTAAGCTTGGCCACGATGCCTTCCTTAGTTGCGGCATCGAGCTCAGTTGCACTGTCAACTGTGACGTGCTTCTTTGCTAGATCGAGCTCAAGCTGACGCTTGAGAGTGACTAAGATCCCATGGAAATTGCGCGGTTTCTTTTCAGCGACAGTCTTGACGACTTTGCTAAATTTCACTTCATCGAGCTTACCGTCAACATTGCAGAGGCGGTAGAGTCGGCGAGCTGCGGAAACTGCATCTTTAGATACTTTCATGGTTTATAATGGCGATCGACGTTTGAAAAAATTGTTGAGTAGGGACTAGCCCTCGACGCTTGCGAGTGCTTCCTGATTGATGCGCTTGTTGTCGTCTTCGGTAAGAACCTTACCAGTGACGGAAGCGGTAGTGGCTGCAACCAGGCGACCGAAGTCTTGTTTAAGCTCAGTGACCATTTGGTCGCGCTCAGCCTTAGCATTTGCCTCTGCTTTAACGAGGATGCCTTGCGCTTTCGCGATTGCTTCCTGAGTCTTCTCTTCGGAAAGAGTCGCGGCACTTTCTTTAGCTTCTTCTACAAGACGCTTTGCATCAGCGTTAGCCTTATCAAGAGCAGCAGTAGTGCGCTCCTCTGATTCTGCCAACTGAGTCTCAATGCGCTTTAGCTTTTCTTCACCTTCTGCAATGCGCTTTGAGCGTTGCTCAAGCATTGCCATGATAGGGCCAAAGGCAAACTTCTTCAGAACGATGATCACAATGATGAAGTTGAGAACCTGAAAGCCGAAAGGCAACCAGCTCACGCCGAATGGTTCAGTGAGGTCAGAGATTATTCCTCCAGATGCTATTAATGTGATCATTATCGTAAAAGTTTTGTGATGTGATTGAGTAGTAAAACTCGCTGCTACTCATCAAGCAGCAGCGAGTGAAATTCGTTTCTTAGTAGAATTAACTAAGGAAGAGAGTGAGGATGAAGATACCCTCACAAAGAGCTGCAAGAATGATTGCAAGTGTGAGGATAGGACCTGCTGCGCCTGGGTTACGACCAGTTGCTTCAGTTGCTTTGAATCCTACGAGGCCTATGCCGAGTGCTGCACCGAGTGCTGCGAGTGCTATTGCGATTGATCCTGTCATAATGGTGTATTAGTTACTTTGTTTATTGTTGTTTTCCGGAACCCCCCACGATCGTAATGCTATGAGTCTGATTCCTGAGATTATTTAGAAAATTAGTGAGCGTGCTCTTCGTCGTGATCGCTGTGCTCACAGATGAGCTTTAGGAAGACAGCACAAAGGAGAGTGAACACGAGCGCCTGAACGCCGCCTACGAGAAGCTCCATGAAGTAGAACGGGAGGGACGTTGCCCAACCGGCCCAAACGCCACCGATACCCATGAGTGTTTCAAGAGTTTGCTCACCACCGTAGATATTACCGAAAAGTCGGAAGGAAAGCGCCACTGGGCGAATTGCGATGGAGATCATTTCAAGAACACCAACCAAGCCGAAGATAAGAATCATTGCTGGAACCATCAACCCTTTGAAGTCTCCTTTAGGAGCGAAGATGTGCGCAATGAAGCCTTTGAAACCGTTCTCTGTGATCGCCCAGTAAAACCAGAGCAGTGCGAAAGTAAATGCCATAGCCGCCGTGAAATTGACGTCTGCGTTACCACCCCTAAGAAGCGGTGTATGCACGTGCCCGTGCGAATCTATACCCCACCCGACGGTTCCAACTCCTGGAATAAGACCCATGTAGTTAGTGATAATGATGAGAAGGAAAGTAGAACCAAAAAACCAAAATGTGCGCTTAGCGAGTTGATCACCGAGGATACCTGCAAAGAAGTTATAAAGCGACTCAATCACCCACTCGGCAAAGTTCTGAAAACCAACAGGAATCATCGCAAGCTTGCCAGCACCTGCGCGACAGAAAAGAACGATAACGAGCACAGAAAGCCAAGTCATCACGTAGGAGTTCGTGAGGAATTTAGCGCTCTTATGAAGAGCTACTGCATTCTTCGGAAGCATAGGCGCCACGTGCTTCTCATGGCTTTCAGCGTGTGCCTCGCCAGCATGCTCAGCATCAACGTGCTCGACGTGTGTTGCCGCAGAATGCGCATTGTGATGCTCATCGGCAACAGCAACAGGAAGTCCCAATGTAAAACAAAGGAAAAACAGTGATAGGAAAGTCGTTTTCTTGGCCATGGATTAAAATCGCCATTGCGGCGAGCGACTGCTCAATAACCTCCTCTTTAAATGCGAGCAAGTCTATTTGTGAAATTTTTCACAAAGCCTGACTAACTCTCTGGAAATAAGCACTTTCCCAATGAATTTTCTACGTCATCATTTCAGCCCACCTTTGTTAGGAGAACTTAAGAATGGCAGCACAAAGCAGCCCAAAACTCACCAGTCAGTTTTATAACTATCTGCGAGCCGTCGTTTCGCCTCCGCCCCCTCGTGCACCTTTATCCCGTCAACCCCATAAATGGCAACTGGCTCGAAGACTCCGAGCTTTATTCCCTGGTTCATCAACGCCTCAGCCGTTAGACACAAACGTCCGGCATGCTCCTCCAGCTCAAAACCAACACCAGCGGCAGCTTGATAGGAACGATACACCACCTCGGTGCAAGCCAAGCGATCTGATTGACTAAAATCGAAGACGAAGTCGTAACGCTTCCCCGTGTGACTCATTGCGCACTTCACCGCGTCAACCACCTTTTCCGCCGAAAGCTTCGAGCGCAGAATCGTGAAGGCGTCCACCGCCAAAGTCTCTGTTAGCGCCCGCAAGTGCACGCCATCCTTTTTAGCTTCCACCACATTCACCCCCTCTGGCACGTCGTCAAATATGCCCAAGCCTTCGCGCTGCTCCTTGCTACCAATGTAAAAGGCGACGTGCGGCCAAAAGCCCGGGAGAAAGAGATTGCTCATCGCCTCATCGTGCCGAGTCACAATCACATCACCGGGCTGTAAGATCGCCCACGCCTTAGCAAGAACCCGCGGGGTCACGCGCTTGCCAGACTTTTGGATTGCCAAGATGGGTTGCTTCACCTCTGAGATCACCTTGCCACTCATCCTAAACATCTGAAACATCACTTTCCGATAGCTGGAATGCTGCCTGCGCCGAAATGAGAAAATGCGATACTGTAGCTGTCGTTTCAAATAGGCCGCCTTACTCCTTCGAACAAAGGGAAGCTCCAACTCCAACACCTCTATCAACTCACGCATCCTGCCACCTTCCCCCCTTAGTGACATCACCTCATCCGAATGAAGCTCCCAGAACAGTGTTGCCTCATAAAACCTCCACATCCTTCGCGGCGAGGTCAGATTCTTATACATTCGAGAAAAACTCTTAGCCTCAATCCCGTATCTCAACTCGGCCTCATCCAGCTTTTTCCAAACCAAAAACCTGTCACCCGCCAAATCCACTATAAACTCGGCGGCGCGCATCAAAACGCAAGCAGCCGTGAATGCCACAGCGAAAGCGCGTATACAAGCATCCCAGTCGTCCTCATCATTACAGTAAGGCTCTAACTCGGCAATACAGGCCAGCAGCACTGTACGTAAACGCAAGTATTGACGATACCTATCCCTCAGCCGCTCATCTTCACTTGGAAGAAAGTAGCCACGCTGCTGCGCAGATAGAGCCCCATCTAACAGCTCCACTAAATCGCTCTCAGCGGGAATTCCTTTAGCGGCAGAAACCACCAACTCCAGAATCCGATCATAATCTAGTTTCTCAAACGACATAGCAGTGGGGAAGCTGCAATTTTACAACTCACCATGTCAACTCCTAAGCCATATATATCAACACATAACATTTCCTAACAACTGTAGATCACCTACATAAAAGGAAAAAAATCACCCCTTACTATGGATGAACGGTCGTTAGCAAGCTTAAAACCCATACTTCATATAGGATTATTTCTTCTCTTTTTACCTTTACAAATCCAAAAAACTTCGCGAAAAGTGTAGCGCTATGAATAAAGCTGAACTTGTAGAATCAATCCAAAAGAACCTCGGTAAGGACGCTACTAAGCGTGCTGCTGAAGACGCTCTTTCCGCCGTCCTCACATCCATCGCTAAAGGCGTTAAGAAGGACGAGAAAGTCCAACTTATCGGCTTCGGTACATTTGAAGTGAAGAAGCGTGCTGCTCGCATGGGCCGCAACCCTAAGACTGGTGAGTCAATGAAGATCAAAGCGTCTAAGACGGTTGGCTTCAAGGCTTCATCCACGCTCAAAGGATCACTCTAATCCTTTTACCTAAAAGGTTTACCAACCCCACTATCTTTTGATAGTGGGGTTTTTTATGGCTCGGGACTATGTGACTTAGCGCTTTCCCTGACGCATCTCTTTGAGCATTTGCTCGACAGAAATCACTTCCCCACTCGCCTCCCAAGCATTCACATTAGTCCGAATAGTAGCCAAGGACTCACGGACGCCAACACGCTTTCTTTCCCAATCTGGATAGTCCTTCACCATCGTTAAATAGCGATGTGCTAGTTGATAAGCAATCTGTCTATCAGCCTTCTCTCCGGTCATTTCTGGACGATTCCTTTGCCAAGTAAGCTCACTTAATCTCTCTACAGACGGTGCAGAAACACCCAGAACTCGTGTGTATCCTGCAAAAACACGAGAATAATTTGCCATTGCATCTTCATTCATTCCTCTCAAATCATAGGATTTAGCTAAAAGATACCAGACTCTCGATCGCTGATAGTCGAATTTATGTTCAATCAAGTAGGCTCTAGAGCTATCTGTTAGAGTATCCCACAACATCATTTTAGAGAGAACCTCTATTGATTCATACATGGTTTTTTCGATCAATTGCATATCTTCACCATTGCGTTCAAGCAGGTGATCTAGAAGTGCCTTTGCCTGCAATAAATCTGACTCCGAAGCTGACACCCTAAAAGACTTGGCCAGCCCAAGCGTGGCGAGTTCTCTCTGGTGAATCAAATCAGAGCTCTGAGCATTGGCAAAACGCTTACGGGCTAAGTGGGGGAAATTATCATCGACGAGATACCACTCGGCCAAAGCCAACTCGATATAAGCTGGGAGATTGCGTCCATCAGCCTTCTGAGCGAGCTCTGCGTACATAGCGCGCAGGATAGCATCGTAGCGTAATTTTCTACCCCAACTCAAGTGCGCTTGATCAAGACCCACAGCGTAAACCTCGATCAGAGCAAACCACTGGACTAATGCAAAAGTCGAAGGTTCAAGCCCTTTGTATTGTGCTTTGAGCTCTGAAATCTTCCTATTTGAGTCAAGTTTAGCCCAGACCAGAGCACTAGCCGCCTCACGCACCCCAGCTTCCTTTGCTGCATTACAAGCCGATTGGAGAACCTGCTCTAGCGTCTTGATTCCACGATCTAACTCACCCGCATTTTTCAATGCTGCCATTGCCGCTGACGCCACCTGAGCCGCATAGGGGGAATCTGAAAACTTCTGAAAGAACGTGTCGTAGTATGGCAGGCACTTCTCCATTTCCAAGTTGGGCTCACCCGCCACTTTCTCGCGTCCGTAGAAAGCGATGAGATAGAACATGATCTCTTGCTCCACCTCCAGCAAGTTTGAGGCTTTGGCCAACTCCAGCGCTCCCAGATACAAAACTTCAGCAGCCTCTCGTTCACGCAGAACTGCAGCAACTCGAGCGGAAAGTAAATCAACCTGCACACGCAAAGAATCGGCCAAGTCTGACTCACGTATATTTTCTAAACGCTCTCGAGTTTTCAGGTACGCTGCCGACTCAAAATCTAACATCGCCAGTTCGTATTGGGCATAGTCTTTGACCTCAATAGCAGTCACTTCAGATAAGATAGAGCGAGCCTTCGCAGCATAGCCAAGACGTGCGTAACTTACCGCCTGAAAGTACCGCACGGGCATTGCGTGCTCGCCAGCAGGATACAGTTCTAGGTACTCGGCAGCTAGCTTTGAGCTACGTTCATACTTACCCAGAAAGCAAGTCGAACCAGCCATCACATAGAGCCTAGCCTCTTTTTGAGCCTCCGCGCCCGTTGAATCAGCCTCAGCCAAAGCTAGCGCCTCGGGGTATTGACCGGCATCGAACAGGCCACTTAACTCTAATAGCTCGATGGCGTTTAGATAGTTACCATCGGGAAATCTAGATTTGTAGAGCGCAACCACAGCACGAGCTTGCTCGATTTGGTCGAGTTCAAAATGCGCCACAATTACTTGGTATAGCCATTCCGATGTTCTATCCGACTGAGGAAACTGATCGAGGAGCTGGCTGAGTAGATTACAGCGTTGTTGCGCTGATTGCGTATGGGCGTATTGCTCGATCGAAAGCGCCACCAAGACCTGATCGAACTCATCAGCCCCAGAAAGATCGAGCTTTTCTGTCGAATCCGGCCCGAGCCAGGGTAAGACCTCCAATAAGGACTGAGCACTTTTTATATTTTCAGCATTGGATAGATGTTGAACGGTATTGCTCAACCCAGTCAAAATAGCATCCGAGTGAGACCCTAAACTGGGGAAAAGATCGGTCATCCAAGTTAAAAGAAGTTGCCTTGGTTCTGGCGAAACTCGACTACCCGCCGCGGCATACACATCTAGTATCACTTGGCAGAGTGGCGCTGTCGCTATTTTGTGGCGTTCGCGCCCGTCCACGGCCTGCTGCAGGTAGGAGAAAGTCTCACTATCCACAGCTGGGGACTGATGCAATGAACAGCGTATTAAGTTCAACAGTAGACTACCGTGATCATACACATCGCTGATTTGATTTCGCTCTACTAAAAATTCCGCATACGCTGCGTAGGCGTTGTCATACTGTTCCAACGCTTGGTAACACATTGCTATACGCAAAAGACTGCGCCGAACGTAGGGATTCTGGTCATCTGGTGAACCAATAAAATTTCGGCATCTTTTAAAATCTTTCAGAGCGTTCTGATAGAAGCTCTCGCGGAGTTCAGCGCCACCATGCTTCGCCAGCTCCATCTGGCACAGCCCCATGCTGAAAAGCAGCTTCCCGTAAACTCCTTGCGAAACCCCAGTGGCTTGCTCAGCTTCGTCAATTTCAGAAAACTCAGAATAGGCTAATTGCCAATTTTCGCTCTGCATCAGACTCACAGCCCGAAGTAATTTCTCATCCTCAGCGTCTAGCGCCCATGCCAGTGGGCTGGCTAACGCTAGCAATACAACTGTGATCCCTATCTTTACTGGCCTATTCATTTCTAATTTAACTTATACCACAGCTACGCCCTCATCACACATAGAGCTTAAACGAAATATGTGGTCTTAGACAAAAAAGCACCCGCCCCAAAAATGGAACGGGTGCGTGAGTCGATTAATTTTGTTGGGTCTTATTTTTCCAGACCCGGCGCATTTTCGGCCGTGAACTTTAGAAACTCTGCATACTTAGCAGGAAGCGCTACCCCAGCCCCCATACCAGCCTTCTTATAGAGACGTGCCAGAGCGTTGGCCTCAGCCAATAAACGATAACCTGATGAGTAAATATCCTCGTCTTCAGACTTCCAGAGTTTCATCGCAGTACTTAGCTCAGGAATAGACTGGTACACACGAAGCGCTGCATGTGCTGATTCGCGCACAATTTCTTCTGATTTTGAATAGTCAGCCGTCATTGCCTGAGCATACATATTTAGAGCATCAGTCTTGCGATCAAGAGCTTCCAGCGCCGCAGCATGGCAGTAGGAAATCTGTGCACGCTGAGAGATGGGCACACGCTTATTTCTCCACTCGCTGGCAAGCCGGTCGAGACGCGCCCAAGACTTAGTGTTCAGTGCTTCCCAGAATTTATACACTTCCACCTGCTTGAGGAGATCTGGACGAACAAGGTTCTCCGTGCGGTAGTCGGACACCGCTTTCACTAGCTCGGCTGTTTTCAATTGCTTACGGAGACACTCGAGTTGATAGAAACCAGCAAGCGTGTAGTGGTTGCCTTTGATTGGCTGGAACTTCTTGTAACGCTCCATCACTTCTCCAAACTTGGTATAAGCTTCGCTATACTTACGATCTTCGAAAAGCGACATCGCCTCTGAGTACTCTTTTGGCTCCATGATGTAGACTGAAGCTACAGCGCTGCGTCTCTTGCTGTTCGTATCCACAGCCTTGATACTACTTACATAGAAAATGCTTTTATCAGTAGCTCCCAAAAGGAACACTTTTTCGTATTTTCCATCAGGCATAATGAGAATACCTTCTATCGCAATTCGCTTCGGTTGCTGTGCTGAAACAATCATGGTTAAACCAAGGATTGTCGTCATGAGCAGTGTGACTAATTTCATATTATTTCTTAAATTTTTTAGTTAGTGGGCGCGCACAAGCTCTTAGATTGTGGCGCCATGGTTGTGGATTCAATCAATGCTAGACTAGTTATCTTCCTTCTCCATATCCGCAAAGGTTTTGATCTTACCGCTATCTTCCCATTTCTGGGCTCGGGTATCGATACGCTTCCAAGTGGTGCGGAGACTTTCTGTCATTTCATTATTATTCTTATCAAATGCGGCTCGCGAAGACTTAATGTAACGCCCTGCGACTTCATAGGCCAACTGCTGCTTAGACTTATCCCCTTTTCCAACACCATGGTCCCACATCAATGCTGTTGCGGTATCAATCGCTGGAACAGACACTTCCCAGTTTGCGGTATTAGAACTAAAGATGCTCATATTCGTAGCAATACACTCTGCGAACATTTTCTTTTCTTTATATGCTAGAGCAAGCAACGCCTGCACCTTGGTGCGGCTCTTAGTGAAGCCAGTGAGATACAGCTTACCTTCTTCAATCACCTTATCCCAATTCTCCTGCTTAGCAAAGATTTGGACAATACGAGAGCTCGCTTGGTCACGGTTTTTCTTACTGCTGTCCTTCTTATTTAGAACTTCCTGCATCATTTTGATAGCGGTATTCATCTCAGCATTGTTGCCAGCTTTACCGTAAATATCAGCAACACCGAACTCTGCTACAGAGCGACCATTAACCTGAGGACGCTTCAAACGCTCTTGGTAATAAGGGAGAGCCTGACGTGGCGCCGTGGACTTCGTACGAAGGTAATCACCCACACGAACCAGAACGAAGTTGCTAAGCTTCTCCACAGGAAAAGCCGTCTTCAATTCTTTGAACGCAGTGTTGATGCGCGCCTGGTTACTGCTCACGAGGGCTTCATTATTCTCTTTTTGCGCAATTTTCAGGCTATCCTCATAGACGCCGATCACAGCGATACGCAGCATCGCAAGCGTACGAATGTCATTCGAATCGATATCTGGGAAGGTGTAGTAATGATTCTTAAGTTTATCGGCTGCATCTGATGGTTTGATGCCTTTTTTCTTCTGAGCCATGAGGAAATACTTGGTGTAGGAACCGATTGCTCCTTCCAAGCCAGCAGGGTTCTCCTGCTTTGCCATTTCTGCGATCACTCCCTGAACATTCGACAGAGCTTCATCAAAACGATCCGCCTCAATCAAGGCTGGAACACCAGCAACGGCAACCTGCGCTTTATATGGAGAACTTTGGTATCCTTTCCAAAATTTGTCATAGAACGGCAGAGCGTCCTTCATGTTAGGATTTGGTTCCTTACCAATTTTTTCGGTGCCCAGTAGAGCGACGAGGTAGTAGAGCGACTCACCCTGAACAACCACGTTATCACGACGCTCTGCAAGTTCTAAGGCTTTAAGGTAATACTCCTTAGCTTCATCGCGCTTACTCTCACTTTGGAGAATATTGCCCTTAAGATTGTAGGCGACATCTTCGATGTTGGAACCCGCAAACTCAGACTCGATACGCTGGAGATGCACCAATGCTGGCTCATACTCAGACTCAGAGAAATGCACGTTTGCACGATCAAAAAGCGCGTACGGCAAAAACATGTTCTCGCCCGGATCTGGGTATTTCTTTAAAAAGGCATCAAGCTTCACGCCGGCCTTCTTCCACATTTGTAATTGAGCCAAATTTGACGCTTCAAAGTAACTCGCGGCGAGGCGGAAATCGCTCTCTTCATACATCTTTATGTGCTCCTCCAAATACGGATGCGACTCGACGAACTTACCGAGGTAGAATTTAGAACCACCAAGAACGTGCAAACAAATATCGTGCTGGAGAGAAGGCTTGGCTAACTCAGCAATCATCTTTTCAGCAACCATCTCACACTTTTCATACTCACCAGCCGCAAAGAGCGAGGAGAGCATCATATTGCGCACAGAATCACAGTAGTCACTCTGTGGGAAACTCTTGAGGAAGATCTGACCATACTTCTCAGTAATCATAACCTCGCTGATCACTGACGCTGTACGTACGAGATTGTAGAGATTGTCCTCACGGCGGCGCGATTTGTTAAAGTAGAGCTCTAGCTGCTCATAGGCTCCGAACGCTCCGCGCGTGTTCCCATTAGATTCGTGGGTGAAGGCCAAAGCTGAAAGCGCCAGCACCTCTGGAGGATCACCGGAACGATCTTTGGCACGCAAGTCGCTGTACCACTTACTTATCTGCTTCTTATAAATTAGGTCGTACCCGTCCTTGACTCCAGCACGAGGATAGAGCTCGAGCGTTGTCTGAATCTCTCCTAGGTCACTCAGTGCGACCTCAGTCCCTGGAATCAATGCAAACAGATTATAGGCAGCCTCCTGCATGTCAGCAGAGAGAGCTTCGGTAGCTAACTTTTGGAAAAACGGACCGAACTGCACCATCTGGTAGGGCCGCAGAGTAATCGATGAGCGGTTTTGATTAAGAAAATCAACTAGAGCTCGCTCATTTTTAGTCGTGATCACAGCTATTGTGAGAGCCTGAAATGCTGAAACTATAGCCGCATTCGGAGTTTTCCAGCGTTCTTTATTCTTCAGAGCTGTTTCAAAAAATGCGATTCCCTCCTTGATCTGCGGCTCTTCGATCTTGAAGTGACAAATCGCCATATTGATGTTGAACATCCCAGGATTGTACTTATCGCGTGGTTCTCGCTCGGCAAGGAACTTCTTGTAGCTCGCGATGGCGTCTTCATACTCCTCTAGCGCCTGCTGGGCTTGACCTTTATAAAGTAGTGACTTCTTGTGGTATAGATTTTTACCTCTATCGGTCGACGGTGTTTTGTAACATTGCTCAAACGAATCTTTAGCCAGACTATGGTACTCAGCCGCTTTAGCTATATTCTCATCACCTCCAAGACGCTGCAGTTGCGCGGCCATCTTAAGCTCAGCAAAGCCTTTGTTGTAATAAATGGCTCCGTAACGTCCGCCAAAAAGACGCTTCCCGCGCTCGCCATAGGCTTCAATAATTCCAGCGAAGATGCCTTGCGCCTTTTCCCATTGGGATTCACGCATCGCTTGGATACCTAATGGTACAGATTCCTGGATATCTTGCGCACTTACTTGGCTTGGAGCCATGCCAACGAGTGACGCCCCAGCCAAAGTTATGGCCATTGTTAGAGAATGATGAGTTTTCATAGGTGTGTAGAAAATATAAGTTTGTAAATAAAAGGGCGCTATCCGAGGACGGCGCCCTGAAAAGGCACTTTTGCTAATAGTAGTATAACGCTACTCCCTGAGAATTCATTAGCAAAATGTGCAAATTTAGTTATTGGAGAAATCCGTAAAGGTGACTTTCTGAATTTCTAAACCAACGAGGCAGTTGAGCACGTCAATGACTGCTTGCTGAGGCGCTTCACCACGCACAGCAACCTGCACAAGCGGATCAGTGTTCGCAGCTGAGGCTCCATCTTTGTAGATCTTAAGTCGTTGCTCTAAAAGTGGCAAATTCCGCCTCTGGCCTGATGCCTTGAGATCCAATGCTTCTTCTTTATTCACGATAATGGATCCATTGTCTTGAATTTCGATAAGCATCGGTGAAATCTCTGGCGGAGTATCGGAGGGTGCTTGTGACGGCAAAGTCATGCCGAGATCACTCTCACGTGGTTGAATAGTCGCCGTCACCATGAAGTAAATGAGCAGTAGGAAACACACGTCAATCAATGACGAGATGTCCAATTCTGGTTCATCATCTTCTGCAACGACTCCTTGTTTATGTCTGGACATAATATTTTAAGGCTTTATTTGGCTTTCTTATTTTCGAAGTCATACGCTGAGAAAATAACACTATCAACACCTGCTGCGGCAGAGGCTTTGATCACCTTGCGCGAATGCTTGAACACGGACTTCTTATCACCACGAAGGTGAAGACGCGCAGTGAATCCTTGGTTATCGTACTTTTTCTTGAGCTTCCTAACGTATTCAGTGATATCTTCATCGGTCTCTAATACGCCTTCCTCCACGTTGACTGGATAGATAGTTCCATCAGAGCGCACGTTGACGACAATCCGCCCATGCTTATCTTCAGGTTGTTTAGCATTGTAGGCTACAGAGGGCTTCACCTTAGCATCCATTTTTACCACCATAGGTGTCGATACAACGATGAAGAAAATCAGCAGTAGGAAAACCATGTCAATCATTGGTGACATGTCCATCTTCAACTCCTCCTCTGGTTTAGCGTTGAGCTTTCTTAGTTTATTTGACATTGAAATTCCTGGTTCGTAATTACGATTTTAGGAGACCTGGCACAGCTTCATGAAGACACTGCACCACCATTCGTGTCGCCTTATCTAAGGCTTAAACTGCAAGACCCTCAGGAATCTTAGCAAGGTGCGCTTCACCATTCACTGTTTGTACAGAAGAGTTCAGTAGTTCCTCAGCAGTTTCGTGGCAGTCAGCTACAAGGTTGATGTAACGTGACTTGAAGAAGAAGTAAGCGATCACTGAAAGAATCGCGATCACGAGACCCCACATTGTAGTAAGCAGCGCAATCGAGATGTCACCAGCAAGCTTAGACGGCTCTGCGCCTGCTTCCTTCAAGGTTGCGAAGGCTGCAATCATACCAAAAACTGTACCGAAAAGCCCCAACATCGGTGCGGACTGTGCTACCAGTGAGATCAGGTTGATCCAGATCATTTGCTTGCGGTTTTCGTTGATTGAGAAATCCGCAATCGCATCTTCCACTGCATCTCGTCCAAGATTTTCAGGCTGAGTGGCGTCGATGTTTGGTAGGGAGTACGCTAGCATACGACCAAGGTAGCTTGAGTGCGACGACGAAAGCTCGATCGCAGAACGAATACGGCAATTAACCATGTGATCGTGGAGAGCGGCTTTGAGATCATCCGGTGCGAACTTCTTGTTCGCTAGGTTGATAAAGTTATACGCGCTCAAGCCCATCAGAGAAAGCACGCCCACAGCGACAATAAAAAGGGTCAATGGTCCTCCATTCAAGAGGTAGTCGTCCAATGCACTTGATTTGATTTTTGTGGCTGTGTCTTGAGCGAACAATGGCGCGGTTGCCAACAATGTAGTAAAGAGAGTAATTCCTGCCGTTTTTAGCGGACGAGATGAAAGATTTTTCATGGTTTTATCGTATGTGTGTGTGTGTGTGTGTGTGTGTGTGATCTTTAGAATGATCTTTCCGATCAAATCAGATCCGCGATTCTCTTAATCGTTCGCCCCTAGTAAAGAAGCAATTTGATAAACAGTCCGTACATTACAGCCTTTCACACCCCAACTACCCATGAAATTTGCTTAAAGTACGAGACTTACACCGTTTCCATGCGTTTTAAAATCCTACTAAAAAAAACTCTCTATAACACTAACAACCAGTGAAACTTAAGCAAAGTTTACTAATTTTAAGTGATTTATTGCTACTTTTTGGTAACCACTGGTGATTTTCTCTTCGGAAAAAGGGTGGTACAAAACCCACAAACTGTTCCATCGCAACCACGCGCTGTGCAAGCGTCACGACCGTAAAAAATAATCTGCAAATGAAGCTTATTCCACTTCTCGCTGGGAAATAGTCTTTTAAGGTCAGCTTCGGTCTTCTCGACATTTTTTCCATCTGTCAGCTTCCAACGCTGAGCGAGTCGATGGATGTGTGTGTCGACAGGGAAAGCCGGCACACCAAATGCCTGCGCCATCACCACTGAAGCAGTCTTATGCCCCACTCCTGGCAATGCCTCCAACGCGGCAAAATCTTGCGGCACCTCACCAGCATGCTGCTCCATCAAAATCTTAGAGAGGCCGGCAATAGCCTTCGACTTTCTTGGAGACAGCCCACAGGGCCGGATAATAGCCTGGATGTCCTCCACAGCACACTGAGCCATCTCTGATGGGTTGTCAGCTAGGTCAAACAACGCAGGAGTCACGGTATTCACCCTTGCGTCCGTGCATTGAGCCGAGAGCAAGACTGCGACCAACAAGGTGAATGGATCCTTGTGGTCTAACGGGATTGGAGTCTCTGGGTAGAGTTCTTCCAACCGATGCATCACCCACTCAGCTCTCTCTGCTTTTAACATAAAAGAACTCATATCCAATGCTCCCACACTTGCCAAGGCTGGAGCACCCGCTCTCTCTACAAAAAAACTGCCGCTCTAGAATAAATCCAGAGCGGCAGTATCTGCTATGATTTAGCCCTTCACCATGAAGGGCCGAAAATTATTATTTTTTAAAACAGGGCAGTTTCTTCGAGCTTGGCATACTTCCCAGTATTCAGCTTCTTTACGATGGCTGAATGCATTTTCTTACAATGCCAGTAACCTCTACGACCGGAGAGAAGACGGCGACTGCGCTCATAACTCCCCCATTGCACTACAGTGACCTCCACATTTCGGCTCCCCCACTTGCGCATCATTGATAGAGTCGGCTTGTAAATGTCGATTGTATTGGTGCCCGCTAGAGCTGATCCGTAGTCATCCACCACGTAAAGGTGAGGAAGCCCCTTGATACGGAACTTCGTACCCAAAGGATACACGGACCAATCCGCCGCCGCACTGCGCACCTTATTGTTAAATATAAGAGTTGTTCCTGCGGCATTCATCTTGCCGGGAGCACCAGGCTCATTCTCCATGTGTGAATACGATGTCGTACGGACGTGGCGACGACGCTCACTGTCCTTATAAGTCACCATCCCGTGCTTATCTTTAGCCCGCCCAGAATCTTTCGCTACTAGCTTGGAGCAAGGTGCGTGTGGCATCCCCTTCTCCACTTTCATAGCCGAATCAGCTTGCAGCGCACAACTGGAAAGAGCTGCACCAGCTACCAATCCCATTCCTGCTTTCAAAAGTATACTCGTCATAATCATTACTGATAATTGGTTAGGTTTAGTTCATGGAATATTGACTACCAACAAGTCCCATTCCATCTCGCGGCGACTTCTAAGGGCGACAACACACGGGCGCAAATCTTTTTTAAGCCCGCTGGCCCCGATTTCATCCAACATGCACGACTCCTCAGCCAGCAGGCCCCGAAGCATCAATGCTTTCATGGAATTTCGAGAAAGGCAAAAAAAGTGCGTTTTTTTGAAAGATTCGACCAATACCCTCGTTTAAAGTCCTCTATTTTTCAAAATCACCCCTGAATACGAGCCAAGAACAGGCTATTTCAGCATCTCTTCCACTTCTAGTGGGATCAAGCTCGCATCCGTCGCTTCATCCGCAGCGATCCGCATTTGGAAGCGCAAGGTCTCCAGTGCTACGGGCGGCCTGTATTCTCTCAGACATGCCATTAGCGCCAGCTTATCCGTCAGGGTCTCAGTCATTTTCACCCGATACGCTTTCACCGCCAGAGTCTCGGCAGCGCCAGGTGTGAGCAACGGCGGAATCACCCCCTCGAACTCACTGAAATCTTCCTCATTCACCACCACTCCCTTTCGCTTGCACAATGCACGGATAAGAGAGAAACCTTCTTTAGCACTCAGAGAAGGAAACAAAGGAATCTTCACATCGATACGACCAGGGCGTTTGAGATCCACCTCTATCAAATCTGGCCGGCTCGATGCCAGCACCCACATGATTCTCCCTCGGTTGCGGGTATTCGACATCTCTTTTGCCATCATGGAATACACACGCGATGAAACCCCCGAGTCACCAGACCCACTGTCACGCTTTCCTAAAGCCTGATCCGCCTCATCAACAAAAACAATACAACGGCCTAAAGCATGCAGTAATGTGAATATTTTCTCGAGGTTAGCCTCGGTAGACCCCACCCACTTGTCCCGAAAATTACGCATCGTCACCACCGGCACCCCCGCCTCGCCCGCCAAACATTCTGCTAGATAGGTCTTCCCCGTGCCCACCGGCCCACATACCAGGTAACCCATCGGCATAGCCTCTAGCTCGCCTTGGTTCCACAGGGAGATATCCTGCCGCAACCACTTCTTCACTCCGTCCAGCCCTACTATATCTTCTAGGCTTCGGTCCGGCTCAACAAAGTCGATCAGCCCCTTGCAGTCGC
>Ga0233410_10000060_pt1 | contig 35551 bp, 35 predicted proteins | sample Na_anoxic_1_MG_FD_179869 | JGI IMG/M metagenome (GOLD analysis project Ga0233410, IMG submission 179869) | Seawater microbial communities from Saanich Inlet, British Columbia, Canada - Na_anoxic_1_MG | ecosystem: Environmental > Aquatic > Marine > Inlet | place: Canada: British Columbia...
TGGAATTTTAAAAATTTTGAGTTCTTGCATTTCCAAAGAAAAAAACAGATCGAATTGAAGCATCCTATGGATTCATCCTATGAATTTTTGGGTTAATCCAATATATTTTTGGGTTAATCTTGGGTTAATCCAAATTAGTTGTTTTTTACGTTTGTTTACCGTCTCGAGGTATTTATATTATTATTTTATTCAACTGTAAAATAAAGGATTAACCCAAAAATCCCGCCTAAAAAACGGGGGGAAAGTGACTTTTTTCAAACCCAGATTTTGAGGTCGGCGTTTTTTTGCAAACCGATGTTTTTTTTGATTTTTTAACTCTTGGAGATTTATTTTTTGCCGTGAAAAACGGCGTTTTTAATTACCAAAGGTGTAAACGCCGCTTTATGATGCTAAACTATATTTACATAAAATTAAATATTATGATAATTTGTATATAGCGAAACTGATATTAATATATATATTTTACCATATATTAATAATGGGTGAAAAAAAACGAGTTCGTTTTAATGTTGATTCCGAAACGGCTACTTTATCTGAATCCGAGATGGCGTTTGTTAATATTGGAAAAGAAATGTACCAAAATAGCTTACATTCTACTGATAATTTATTTTCTTGGAACAAGACGCTTATTCAAGACATGCAAGATTCAAAGATGCGAGACATGTGTGTCGTCATGTACCAAGCTATCACCATGAATAATTTGTGGGGAAATTTAGAAGATAATGCCGTTGTTCTTTTTACAACCATGCAAAAGCTCGGATATTTAGGTGAAATGGAGAGCAACATGTTTCGCGCCGCCGTGCAGCATATAAAACAAATTACTTTTTGAATCACATATAATAATACAATATTATAAACAAATGCCTGGTTTGGAACTGGATTTTAATTTGGATAATGGTGACAACGACGAAAATTACGACGATAATATTCAATATGAACAATATGAAACAGTCATGAAAAAAATAGCGGATGCTGAATATCACGCCATCAAATCGCGTTACAAAGCCACTCCTCTGATGAAACCGCACCAAATTCACCAGGATTTTTTCAATAACAATTGCCCCGTAATTGTGGATACACAGGTGTATTTGAGTAAAAGCGGAGTCCAACCCCGATCCATACTGAAGAATATGGAGATTTCGTACTATCCCTTTCCCGCGTCCAGAGAGCCCTGCTTTCGCAGAAACCTGGAGCAGTACATTGGAAAAGTAATGAACGAAATCAACATGCAAGAAATCGCCGACACGCTCCAAACCACCTGCAACGTCAAGGTCCCCAAAATACACAACTATGGTCAGGTGATGCGCGATGTTTCTTCCAAACTAGAGGATGCACCAAAAGAAAAAGAGCACGTATTTTTATCTTTGAAGCGGGCCGACAGCATGGACGCCAACAAACAAACAATCGTCCTTTTCATTGAAATGGAATACATTGCCGACAGCCAAGAACTAACAAAACTGCTTTACAAGTCCAAATCCCAGTGTCTGTTATATAAGGCTAAATTAGAAGAGGTTTTCCAGTGCTTAAAGGCCAACGGGTTTTCCCATGGCGACATGAATACGCTGGACAATATTTTGGTCAATACTGGAACTGGAGAGTTTGCCCTGATTGACTACGGGCAAAGCAGCACCTCGACTAAGGGAGAAAAATTCGACTACATCTCCGACATTAATTGCGATTTAGCTACAGTTAAAGGCGGAAAAAGTCGGCGACGCATTCGACGTAAAAAAAAAAAGACAAAAAGAAGAAAAACACGCAAAGGAAAAGGGAAAATAAAACGACGCAAAACGAGAAAATTCTAAGAATATAATGCAATCACGGCAGCTCGATATTGTTCATTTAATTTGCGACGTTTTGAACCTATTAATGCGAGATTGGGAATCATCATTTGACCATCATGGTATTCCTTGTTTTTTTTATAATCAGTATACAAATCGTCGTAATATTTTATTTGTTTTGTTAGCTCGGAAATATTAGAAGAGATGGGCGTCGGGACATCCGAGTATTCAACCAAAAAATAATAAAGACCATATCCCCCATCCATTCCATCCTCCTCATGTCTTGCCTCGCAAACATTACACTCGTCCGTTATAAAGTCTCCTTGTCCGTCTGTCGATTCTGTGATGATTATTTCACTCCCCTCGATGATTTTGCTTTTAACAACGACAAAATCGGCAATATAAAGTTTAACCATTATCTTGGGACTCGGGTGATACCTCGCTCGACAAATCGCATAATTTTTGCCGACATCTCTTTGAAAATCATTTTTACAAAACCATCGAGTTTGGTCGTGTTGCGAGTGCGACAGTATTTTATTAATGTACATTGCTATCCAAGTATTAATATAATACTTGGATTACTTTCATGTTGTTTTTTTATTTTGGTTCAAGACAATCAATTACAAACTCAAATCTATCGGGATTAATTTTGATACGAATTACTAAGCTTTCTTTCATCATAAATGTATATTTGTCTATTGGTGTTTGGGGGTCAAATTTATCGTGCAATCGTCTAACGCGACAATTGATTTGGAGACTATTTTCGTGTACATATTTTTGCACCATTTCTAGCGCATCTCGTTCTGATATGCACGCACCAACATATGTAGTGTAGTTAGTACCAGTAAAAATTTCATCAGGATTCCAAATCGTGGTAACCATGTGCACCTGGTAAAAAATATTTTGCAACCGTCATTGTTAATGAATAGTTTTCGTCTAGTTTCAATTAATATTTCATTTTTAGATTTATGTATTTTTTATTTAATTTTGGTCAGCATTACCTCGGAATCATTATGATAAAAATGATTTATATTTGTACGCAACCATATTCGCAGTAGAAAAGAAAATGGTTGCGTACAAATATACCAAATCTACCTTTATTGGAAGTGGGGACGAATTGTTGCATGTTACGGAACTGGATTGTTCTTATTGTAAGATTACCTCGTTTGAAGGGCTCAATGCACCCAATCTTACCACGCTGTATTGTTATTATAACAACCTGACTTCCTTTCAGCATCTGAATTGTCCTGCGTTAACCGAGCTGTATTGTTATTATAACAACCTGACTTCCTTTCAGCATTTGAATTGTCCTGCGTTAACCGAGCTGTATTGTTATCATAACAACCTGACTTCCTTTCAGCATTTGAATTGTCCTGCGTTAACCGAGCTGTATTGTTCTAATAACAAGCTGACTTCCTTTCAGCATTTGAATCGTCCTCTTTTAACCGAGCTGTATTGTTATCATAACGACCTGACTTCCTTTCAGCATTTGAATTGTCCCGCGTTAACCGAGCTTCATTGTGATAATAACAAGCTGACTTCCTTTCAGCATTTGAATTGTCCTGCGTTAACCGAGCTTCATTGTTATAATAACAAGCTGACTTCCTTTCAGCATTTGAATTGTCCTGCGTTAACCACGCTTCATTGTTATAATAACAAGCTGACTTCCTTTCAGCATTTGAATTGTCCTCTTTTAACCGAGCTTCATTGTTCTGGTAACGAATGGGAGTTTATTCCTCCACACATTAATCGCTTGTTAAATACAACCAGAAACACACAAAATGTGTACAGCGATGGGCAAAATGTGCACAACCACCATATCCAAGAAAGTATTCGCAGCTCCATCCAAGCAGTCCTATCGAAAAAACCTTGCATCGCCGCGGAAAACCTCTACGAATTCATTTTGGCAGACACGGTGCTAACCACGTTAACCAAGGAAATACTGGTGGATTACTGCAAGGAAACCACGGTGCATTCCACACTGCGAATCACCTTTGAGGAGTTACTTTTACATGTATTTAGTCGCATTGAAAGCAACACGAATAAAGAAGAAATAAAAAGCGTGCTGAACGCGGAAATGTCGGATTCGGTATGCAAGTGCTTCACGGGACGCATGTCCCGTCTCATCAACTGTCTAAACGGTTTCGACGACCTGGTAAGCATTCGCATCTCGGACACGGAGCAGATTGGCCAAGTCATTGGTATGATAAAAGAGCAGCTGGATGCAGCCAAAGCATATACGGTGGAAAAACATAGGGAACTGACCCAAAATGAATTGAGGGCAAGAGATTATTCAGATGAAATAATTTCAGAGTGGATTGAATTTATTGAATAAATCGACAACAACTAAATAATTACTGCTCTTTGTTTTTTTCAAAAAAAATGAAAAAACAATAAAAACAATATAAAACTATAGTAATATATTAGTTAGGTCCATGATGTCTAAAAGCAACGTCGTGCCTGCGGCGAAAATAATCGGGATTCAATTCAGTCTATTGTCCACGGAAGAGAAGCGAAACAGTTCCGTGGCCGAAATAACCAAAAAAGAAACCATTACCAACGGCCTGGTGGTCACGGGCGGGCTGCTCGATTCCCGCATGGGCGTCTTGGAGCGGGGAAACATTTGCCCCACGGATGGCCTGGATTACATGCAGAGCCCAGGATACAACGGCCACATTGAACTGGCCAAACCAGTCTTTTACACCCAATACCTACCGCAAATCATGCAAATCTGCAAATGCACTTGTTTTGTTTGCAGTAAACTGCTCATCAACAAAAACAAGTACAAATATCTGCTGGATTATTCACCCGTGGAACGTTCCAAGGTGGTTCGTGAATTATGCAAGACGGTGCGGCGGTGCGGAATCGATTCCGACGAGGACTGCAGCGGATGCGGATGTATCCAGCCGACCAAAATTGAGAAGAAGGAACTGGCGACGCTGACGGCAAAGTGGGGAAAGGAAAAGACGGAAAATTACCACGAAATCGTTTTGTCGGCCGAGTTGCTGCTGCAAAAGTTCAAGCGAATCTCCGACGATGACATTATGTTTATGGGGTTTCATCCGCAGTGGGCGCGCCCCCAAGACATGATTTGCGAAGTCTTTTTGGTGCCGCCGCCAGCCGCTCGCCCATCCGTAAAGATGAATGCCCAGCAGCGGAGCGAAGACGACCTGACGCATATTTTGGCTCAAATCGTCAAGATGAACAACCAACTCAAGGAAAAGATTCAAAATACTTCTGCAAACGTTAGCGATACCACTGACGTTGTGGCTGGGTACGCCGACAAAACTATCCAAACGTACTTGAATCACTTGCAGCATTACATTCATTGTTTTGTCAACAACGATTCACCCAACGTGCCTCCCATGACGCAGCGAACTGGGCGACCGCTAAAGTCCCTCATGAGTCGGCTCAAGGGAAAGCACGGGCGTATGCGTGGCAACCTCATGGCGAAACGCGTGGATTTCAGTGCTCGGTCCGTCATTACGGCCGACCCGAATATCTCGATAAGAGAGCTGGGTATCCCATTAAAAATCGCCAAGACGCTCACCAAGCCTGTTGTGGTGAATGCGCGCAATTTGGAATTCATGATTAAATTGGTGCAAAATGGCCCGAATTATCCTGGCGCAACGTTTTTGATTAGAAAAAATAGCGACGGTGCCAATATTCGCTTAGCAAGCTTGTCGGAGATGGACCGAATTAACTTGGCGGTGCAGCCTGGCGACATTGTAAAACGGCACATGGTGAACGGCGACCCGATTCTTTTCAATCGCCAACCGTCGTTGCATAAAATGAGCATGATGTGTCACATTGCGGTCGTAATGGAGGTGGGGGAGACGTTTCGCATGAACGTGGCAGACACCAAGCCATATAATGCAGATTTCGATAAACAATAAATCTCTGTCGAAAACAGGGGGACTGAAAAGGTTGCCACCCCCTAGTCAATGTATTTAACACGAATGTGTTGAAATGTTGGCGATACACCTTGATGCGGGAAACCCTTTAGAGCCTCAGACTACCACCTCATTTTTGGAAACATAAATGAGGGAACACGGTTAATAGCCGTACCCAATGGTAATAATGTCAGAGGATTAGGCAATCCGCAGCGTTACTGTCTACGTCCGTTTTGGTAGGATATGACAGGCGTTCAGAGACTGAACGGGTGTGGGTGAGTAGTGATGGCCTAACCAGCCTGAACTTGCTTAAGATACAGTCCGACCTCTTGCGAAAGCCTGAGGATACGTCGGGAGACGAAATGAATTTACACATGCCGCAGATGGACGACGCCATGGTGGAGATTCAACAATTGGCGGCAGTGCCGTTTCAAATAATTAGCCCAGGGTCCAACAAGCCCATTATTGGTATTTTCCAAGACAACATGGTAGGCGCTGCGCTGTTGACGCGGCAGGGGGTTGCCTTCAATAAACAAACTGCCATGAATTTACTCATGATGTACAACAAACTAAACCCCGAGGTGATTTACAAACACAGCAAGCCGATGCTGACCAGTTTTGATATTCTTTCGCAAATTATGCCGCCGCTGACGTTTAAAGTGAAAAACAAGAAATTCAAATTTGAAGAGGGCGCCAATCCTCATAATCGCGATTCACCGCAGTACAACAACACGGTGGAAATCTTGGACGGTAAGTTTGTGCGCGGTCAGCTGGACAGCGGTGTCATGGGCGCAGGAACCAAGGGCATTCTGCACCGTGTTTGCAATGATTTCGGCAATCGCAACGCGGCGGATTTCGTGGATGATTTTCAAAACATCATTACCGAGTATGTCAAGATTGCGGCGTTTAGCGTGGGAATCAGCGATCTAATTTTGACCACGGGAGTCAAGACGGACATTATCGATAAAATGACGGAGAAAAAGATTCAAATAAAGAATTACATCGACAAGGTGCGGCTAGGACTCGTGGAAAACCTGGAATCCACGTCGGTGGCCGAGTACGAGGCGAAGATTGTGAATGTCATCAACGAAATCAACAAGGAATGCGGGTCGATTGGAATCAAAAGCTTGCTCGAAACAAATCGATTTTTGCGCATGGCGGATGCGGGGTCCAAGGGCAGCGCGCTCAATATTCAGCAGATGGTGTGTTTTGTGGGTCCGCAGGACATTAATGGGCGTCGCATCACCAACGGATTCGACGACCGCACGTTGCCGCATTTTGCCAAGTACGACGACTCGCTCCCCGCGCGCGGATTCATTCAGAGCTCGTACATTGACGGTCTGAATCCCCAGGAAATGTTCTTTCACGCCATGGCGGGGCGCATTGGGCTGATTGATACGGCGGTCAAGACGTCCACCACGGGCTACATTCAGCGCAAAATCATCAAGGGAATGGAGGATTTAGTGGTGGCCTACGACATGACGGTGCGAAACAACAAGAATACCATCATTCAGTTTTCCTACGGCGAAGACTCTATCGACACGATTCGCGTGGAAAACCAGGAATTCCCGCTGCCCGAAATGTCCATCCAGGATATTTACGTTCATTTCAACATTCCCGTCAGTATTCAGTCGGAAAAAAAGGACAAGGGGCTGTTTGTCGTGTTTGAGAATGCCGCACCAAGCACGGGCGCCAAAACCAAGACGGGTGCAAATCCAAGCACATTGGCTCGTCACAAGTCGCAATTGAACGCGGCCAACGAAAAATGCAAGTACTATACGGATTTCATGATTGCCAAGCGGGACGAAATTGTCAAGTATATTTTCAACTACAACGTCGGCAACGTGATTCGCGCGCCAGTTGCGTTCACCCATATTATCAACAACGTGGCGGGGCAATTCAAACTAAATTCGTACTCGCTGGTGGACATTACCATTTTGGAAACCTTTGAATTGCTGGAAGACACGTTTTCCGCCCTAGAATCCATCTTGTGCGCTCCCCCGAATGCCATGTTTAAGGTTCTGTTTTACTTCTTTCTTTCACCCAAGGAGCTGATTTTCAACAAACGGTTTAATCATGCCGCGTTAACCACGCTTTTGGAGCGAGTTATAATACACTACAAGATGGCGATTGTCGCACCTGGTGAAATGGTGGGGATGATTGCGGCACAGAGTATTGGCGAACCCACCACGCAATTAACGCTCAACACGTTTCATTTTGCGGGCGTTTCGTCCAAGGGCAACGTGACGCGCGGCGTGCCGAGGGTGGACGAAATCATGGCGTCCTCGACGGAATCCAACATGAAGAATCCCGCCATGACCATCTATTTAAAACCCGAATACGAAACGTCGGCAGACAAGGCCAAAGAGCTGATGGACTTTGTCGTGCTGACCAAAATGTCGGATATCGTGCAGTCGTCGGAAATCTGCTACGAATCGGACGATGTCGCTAAATCTCGGTTTTCCGACGACGCCGAGTTGATTCGGACCTTTAACGAATTCGAGGACGAGTTTATGAAGACAGAGGAAAACGCGATGGATGCAGAAAATGAAAAGAGCAAGTGGGTGGTTCGTTTGACCATGAACCGCGAGGCCATGTTTCTTAAAAATATCACCATGAACGACGTGCATTTCACGCTGTCGCAGATTTACCAAGACAAAACGTCGTTCATTTTCGCGGATTTCAACGCGGAACAGCTGGTGTTTCGGATTCGGCTGGACGAAAAAATGTTTGAAAAAAGCAACAAACCATCGGCCACCAAGACAACCGTCCACGAGCTGGACATTAGCGACGCCGTCAATACCATGAAAATGTTCCAGAATCAGCTGCTCAACAAAGTGGTGCTGAGGGGCGTGACCAGCATAGTCGAGGCGTCCGTGGAAAAGAAGATCAACAACTACGAATTGGACGCGGGCACATTTAAGAAAAAGGATGTATATACTGTGGCAACCACTGGGTCCAACATGATGGATATTTTGGCCATGGACTATTTGGTGGACACGCGTAAAACAACGACCAACAATATCGTGGAGATTTACCACGTGCTGGGCATCGAGGCCGCGCGCCAGACGATTTACAACGAGCTGACCGAGGTGTTTGAGTTTACGGGAAGTGGCTACCTGAACTACCACCACACGTCGCTCTTTTGCGACCGCATGACCTACACCTACAAGATTATTCCTTATAGTCGCAACGGCACCAACAACGACGACATTGGTCCCGTGGCCAAGGCGTCTTTCGAGATGACGCCCGAGATGTTTTTGCGGGCGGCCAGGCACGGCGAGCTGGACGTGATGCGGGGCGTGTCGGCGAATGTCATGTGCGGGCAAGAGGGCGCGTTTGGCACCAACATGTTTCAGGTGATGCTGGACATGGACGCGGTGGAAACCATGCCCTCGGTGTTTTCCAAGACGCAGGACCTGGCGAAGAAATACGCCGACGTGGAGGCCGAGCTGAACGCCGAGGACGCGTGTGCGAATATCCTGAAACACTCGGCCATGATGGAAAACACGATTGATGCGTTTGATACGGGGGTCGGCGAGATGGGCGAGGCCGACAATGATTTCGAGCTGTTTTAGATATTTAGAAAAAAGTATAATAAAAAATGATTTAGTATGGTGTATGCGTAAATAATAAAATATAAATGAACTGTTTTTTATTTCATTCCGTAAATTTAGAAAAAATAAAAAATATTGGTACAAGGTAATATTAAGGAAAGATGATGAAGCAGAACCTCGACAAGTTTTACAAAATGTGCACCCCCGCCCAGATTTATTTTGTGCTCTCCACTCTAGGGGCAATCATCGCGCTGTTCAACAACATTCCCATTGTGGCCGTGGCGATGAAATTCATTTTCATTATTCTCTGGACCTACATTCTGGGCTTTTTGTGTAAAAAGGGGTACAAGAGCATCTCCTGGTTTCTGGTGCTGCTGCCGTTCATCACCATGATGTTTGTCATGGTTGGCGGCCGCAGCGCGGCCCTTGGCCAAATCATGTACAAAATGAACATGTATTAAACCTAAAACCTAAACCCTAAACCCTAAACCCTTGGAAATGAAAAAGCCTAAAAGGCGTTTTGCAGTTTCCAAGAACAATACTGATATGTAATTTGGCGCCTTTTACAAAGAGGCGCTTCAAATTACTAACGGTATAAGTATATTATCGAATTTATTAATTTAATTACCGCATGTTGTTAAATATCGCCGTATATTATAACATCATGAACCAACCAAATGACAAGAATGACGACGAAAAAAACATGGCATTGGAAATAAAATCGCTGGAAAGCGAATACGAAACCGTGCTGAGACAATACGAAGAAGCGTACAACACATATTTAACCTACATTGAGTCGGAATCGGAATTGGACGCAAGTTTCGCCCAATTAAAAGGCCGCGCCTTTTGGGGGACTGCAGGCGTAGCCGATGACGCCGCCGATACAGCCGAAGCGTGCCAGGACATGTGTGCGGCAGCCGATGCCTGTACTGGAGCAACCTTTAACACCAACAAACGCTACTGCTGGATGCGGTCGGGAGAGTCGGCCATTGTCGCGGGGCGAGACGCCGACGTGGCGCTCATCCCAAAATCCCGCGAACTGCTGCTCCAGTTGACGTTTTACAACAAGCAGTTGATGGCCATCAACCAAAAGCTGGCCGAGTATTATTCGACGCTGCCCCCTTTTCCTGCAGACGATTCGACCGCCGACAAACACGCCATGCTGCTAAAATACAATGCGCAATTGCAATCTGAGCAAGACATGCTGCTTACAGAAGAGCAAAAACTGGATACCATTCACGCGTCGCGAAATACGCAGGATATAGTGGCCACGCAGGGATATACCCAGTTTCGCTTTTGGATGCTGATTGCGTGTATTTTGCTCCTTGTTTCCATGAAAATGGCCATGACGGTGGATGAAAACGGAAATACTGGGGGCATGAGCATCGCCGTGCCAGTCCTTATCTTGCTGCTGCTCGCCGCGTCGTTTATGCTGCGGTCGCCGCAGGGATTCATGATATTTGGACTGATTATCTTTGGCCTAGTCGCGGCAAAAATGCTGTCTTAAATGAAATAATAAAAAAATGAACCAACCTAACAAATAACATAAAAAAATGAAATAATATCCAACAGTAGACCAACATATTATTTGATGGAATCAAAAGAAATGACAGAAACGGAAACCATCATGAAAACCGAGCGTTCATTTTTACAAGTGCATGATTTTACTCGGCACGCAAATCTAACAAACGAGTGCGTCGAATATGTGAAAGACAAGCTGCGAATTAAGCCGTCGCTCGGCATCATATATGGTCGAGAATGCTTCCAGCAACGCGACATTGGCTTCTTTTCAGACGTATCGCGCGGCTACCGATATTCGGGCCAAATTATGCCGTCGCAGCCCCTAGGAATCGTCTTGACTGCGTTGCTAGACGCCATAAATCAAACCTTTGACGCGAATTTCAATTCCATTTTGGTAAATATGTACAAAGATGGAAACAATTACATCGGGCCACACAGCGACGACGAAGCGGAATTGGATAAAAGACACGGAGTAATCGCATTATCGGTTGGAGTGGCGCGCAAATTTCGCATACGTACTAAATCAGATAAAAAATTTGCCTGTGACATTTCCACCAAATCGCATTATATACTACACATGGGAGGGCAATTTCAAAGTGAATTCACGCATGAAATTCCCGTGGAGAAAAAAATAAAAGATTGGCGAATTTCCTTTACCTTTCGCCATCATACTAAATAATTCATTGCTTAATAATTTATTTTTTTCTAAATTATCAATAAAAAACACTTACTTGCGGCTACGACTTCTGCTGCGGCGGCGACTTCTGCTGCGGCTCTTACTGCCGCGACGCTTAATGCGGTATCCACCTCTGTGGCGACGAGTGCGTACACGTGTGTTGCGGGATCGGTGTCTACGGGTAGCCATTTTTTAAAATAACGCAATATTTAATTTTTTCATTGACGTAAATAAATTTGTCCATTTTCTTTTCAGCCAGGTGGGCGATTTTTCTCTTCAAGTTCAAGTCCCTTGATTTTTCCCTCGAATATTTTAATTTTTGTCTCTAATGCCGCATTTTTCGCTTCCAGCGCTTCCTTCATTTGGCAAAACAGCCTTGATTGAATAATGGCCGCATTCTGGTCCGCCATTTTTTTCTCGGTGCGGCTCGTAATCTGCGCTTCCCGACTTTGCAAAAGCCCTAAATTTAGCTGAGGCTTGTTTTCTCTTTTCCCTGGATCGTACAAGTCCAGCAAATAGCTGGCGGTACGAATATAAAAATCCACCAATATCGGGTCCGTGATGAAATCATTCACTTGGAACCGTGATTTGGTGAGTAAAAATTGCTCAGGATCTCGCAGCATGTGTTCCTTGTTGAGTGAATTATGCGGGTGCGAAATAACCAGAATTGTTTTCAACGGATCAAGCTGCAGCACGGGCTCGGGCTCTGACTTTTGCTTATTTTTTTCTTTATTGCTACACTGTAAAAAACCTGGCTCTTCCGTGAATCCGTCGCTGTCGTTGTACCGTGTTTTATCCAGCAGTTCGCGGCGAAACGCAAAAGTGGCTGCGGTTGCTATATCTTTGCCGTATGGTCCGCACTGGTATAGGGTGTTTGCGTTTTTATTTAAAGACGAACCAAAATACATGTGCATCTCGCTGCTTCCCGCAATCATGTATTCGGGGTGCGTTTGCAGCATATCGACCGCGTGCGAAACTCGGTCGGCGGGGTAATAGTCGTCGTCGTCCATGTACACAAGAAAATCGCCCGTGCAGTGCGTGTGCATTAAGTTACGTTTTTTTCCGAGCGGCATTTTATTCTCAAAATCAATGCAAATGTATTTGACAAAGGGTAGGTGCTCGACCAAATCGCCAATGGGGTCCGAACCGTCGTCCACAATGACCCATTCGATTCTTTCCAATGGATAGGTTTGGTGCTTGACGCATTCAATCAAATAAGGAATAAAAGGCCGACGGTTAAAGGTCGGGGTGCAAATGCTTACCATGGGTTTCATTTTACTGTTTTTCGGTTTCTTCCTGTTTTTATTTGGCATTATTTCTTAATCACCTAACAAATATTTAATTCATTTCATTTATTATCTTTTATTTTTGTTAGGTTGAATGTAAAAATGGTATAAATACATTCCCAAAAAATACAAATACAAATAATAATCATGTTTTCTATTTTCATCAATCAGCGGCAGCAGCATTTCATTGAAAAGATTACCGAGGCGATTTGTTTGGACAAAGACATTGACCGAGAATTGAAGAACGAACCCAAGCCGTGGAAATTCAAGTCTACTATTTTCGCAGATACAAAGATATATTGTTATTTTATTCATGGAGAGCCATCTCGTTTAGAAAACACCTTGGGGTGTTTAGTTTATCCCGACAATTTAAGCACGACCAAGAACACATTCTTCCAGAAAAGGATAAATTTATCAAATGGTGGAAGACAAAAACAATAAAAGATTTTTACATTACTTTAGACAGAGGTGGTGATGGATGTGTGACTTGGGATATTGCAAAGGTGTACGTGAAAGAATTCTCGCTGTGCTATGATTAAATTTATAAATTTATAGATAAATAAAAAAATGATTTAGAAATTACTTCTCTTAAATACCAATAGAAGTAGTTTCCCAAGTTATCATGCAAATCTTCATCAAGACGCTCACTGGAAAGACCATTACTTTGGAGGCCGAGGCGTCCGACACGATTGACAGCGTCAAGGCAAAGATTCAGGACAAGGAAGGAATTCCTCCCGATCAACAGCGTCTAATTTTTGCGGGAAAGCAGCTAGAGGATGGCCGCACATTGTCGGACTATAACATTCAAAAGGAGTCGACGTTACATCTTGTGCTGCGACTGCGTGGCGGTGGTACAGCATAATTTGATACACATGTATAAAAAAGAATAAATTGTATCCTATTATATTTCAAAAATGTTGGATTAGACACACATTTTTTCTTTTTATTATTACCTAATTTCAAAGTGGGACAATATTTTTTTATTTTTATAAATTCACGCGATTTTTGGAATTTTAACTGTTTTTCAAGTCATTTTACCAACAAAAAGTATAAAATTATCCGATTAAAAGGGAAGAATAAATTGTATCCTATGAGATTTGCTAAATTTAATAGGATACAATTTATTCGCTTTATTTCAAGTCGCTTCACATTCAAGTCGCTTCACATTCAAGTCGCTTCACATTCAAGTCGCTTCACTTTATGGCACATTGATGGACACTTCGTTGCCCGCATAGTAGCCTGTATCCACCAGGGCTTCGGTGTATTTTTGACCGCCCCAGTTGGGATCCATGGCGTTGTCGCTGTACAGCATATTTGCGTCCGAATTTTTTATTTGGTCTAAAGGCGTGATGGAACCCTGGTAGTAACTCGATTGGTCGTATGCGGGGTAGCCGTTGCTGTTGAATTCACCGTCTTGCCTGGATGCATCCACCAGCTGGGTGAATCGCAAGGGGCGCGGAACTGGCGTGGCGGGAGGAAGGCCGCCTTGCAGCTCCGACACGCTCGGTCTGGCTTTGTACACGAGTTCGCCCTGGGCGTTGTAGGTGTTTTGCACGTACAACACGGGGCAGCGAATGCCCGCACTACGCTGCCACTCCAAAAATTCCGTGTATTCCTCTAAATTGTTAAAGGTGATGGGATTCACACCAGGGACTTCTGCCAGATTCGTGTTGTACAGATAGAATTTCGCGCCCTTTTGAATCAGCAAATTGGGGCAGCGAAATTCGCCGTTCATGGTGGTCAGTCCTTCCACCTTTACGGTGTTTTGATTTTTCTTGGTTTTGGTATAAATGAAATAAATTCCGCCCAACAATCCTAGAATGCTTCCCATCATCATTGGTTTTTTCATGTCCATGGTATTCCCAGTTTATATATTATAACATTTTAAAATAAATAAAAAAGATACGATACCTTTTTATTGTGCTTTTTGCTTTTTTATTTTAACAATTCTATTCTCACTTATAATACAAATGGCTTGTCAAACACGTGGGCATACTCAATGTCTTCTTGCTTGCGAAGCTGGGCATCCTCGGCCGCGATGAGTGCCCGACGCGCTCGAATCTCGCGTAGCCGCGTTTGGTTGGACGTCGCACTCTTTGCTTTCGCTCGCCGTTCCGTCGCTTTTGCTTCTTGCGTGGGATTTTCTTGGCATCTTACAAATAATTTTTGCTTATACAAAGCATCCTTTTTGATTGCCGCATCTTGCTTCGCCTTTAATGCCTTTTTAGCTGCATAACGCTTGGCGTTGTACTCCTTGGCTTTTTGCTTTTTGAGTGCCGTCTTTTTTTCCTTTTCACTCAGCTCTAATATAGAGCATTGAATCGGCGGTGCAAAGAATTTCTCATATATTGAGGAAGAAGAAGAGGAAGAAGACGCCATATTTTGCTATTAAACTATTGTTTCTCACTTAATCCAAATTATAATTCATTTTTATTTTTGCTCGCTTTTTTTATTTTTTATTTTTGTTAGGTGAAGATAAAAATGAAATTTAAATGGTTTTTGCGAAAAATACCCGCGTCTGAAAATAATAACAACCAAGGATTATGGACATTGATTTGACCGACATGACCATGGGGTGGCCCATCAGCTACGCAGAGGCGGCCTTTTGTCTGGCGATTCCCGAAATGGAATCCTGCGACGTTGAATTCGAGCAATGCTGCAGGGCCAACGATTTGCTGGGCGCCATGGCGATTTACAACGCCAATCCCCACATGAGCCAGAGTTTTAATTTCGAAAATTCCTTTGAAATAGTGTGTGCGCACGGTAATTTCGTGTTTGCGCGCTGGATGTATACGGTTCACTGCGTCTACCCCAAACACCCCGCAAAAATAATCTACCACATGTGCGAAAAGGGGCATTTGGATATTCTTCAATGGATGCGCGAGATTGGGTTTATCGACGAGACGCCCATGAAACGGGCCTACTTTTTAGCCGTGAAAAACAATCACGTCCACGTGACCAATTGGATCGTAGACACGTACCCGACATTTAACCGAGTGGTTTTAGAAGATGATGATGAAGAACAAGAGGAGGATTTTGTTTAATTTTAGGCTTGAATAAAAAATGAAATAAAATTTCAAAAACAATGCAAGAAACAACCATGTCGAAGAAGCAAGAAATAATTTCCATTAGTTCGACGTATAAGTCGTTGTTGTATCCAAAGGTGCAGTACTATGGTGAAAATGTAAAACCAAATCGTCCAAGAAATAGATAAGGTTTTTGTCATGAATAGCAATTCGGCAGACGAAATTAAAAGCAACGATTATTGGCTGTATGAAATACTGCTGATTAACGTTGACGACGTGTACGACAGCGACAACAAATGCTACAGGCGCAAAACAACTCAGATTATTATAAAACGACAAATGCTGTCGCCCAATATGCTGATTGAATAAAAACACAAGAAAAATATAACCAAAAAAAATAAAACAAAAAAACAAATTGTAAATAATTTATTATATTTTTTAGAATTCTTTTTTTAAAAACCATGGCTGAGGCAACAACCGCATCAAAAGCAACGGTATCCAAGGTTCCGTGGGTGGAAAAATACAAGCCGACGGATTTTGACGACGTCATTTTGAGCGACATTAACAAACGTATTTTTTCCAATATTTTGGCCACGCGCGAGTTTCCCAATGTCTTGTTTTACGGCCCCCCTGGCACTGGCAAAACAACCACCATTATTAACCTGGTGAAGAAATACCACGAGCAGTTAAAACAAAAGCACCGCGCGCTCACCATTCACTTAAACGCGTCCGACGACCGCGGCGTGGAGATTGTCCGCACCCAAATCCACCAGTTTGTGCACATGAAGCAGCTCTTTTTTCCTGGTATTAAATTTGTCATCTTAGACGAGGTGGACTACATGACGGATTCGGCCCAGCAAAGTCTGCATCATTTAATCCAAACAACCACCCACTTGAACGTCCGTTTTTGTCTTATTTGTAATTACGTGGGGAAAATCAACGACAATCTCCAAAATGCTTTCATCAAGATTCGGTTCAACCAGCTTCCCGTGCCGAATATTTTGGCCTTTTTGGAAAACATTTCGGCGCGCGAAGAATTAAACATGAGCGACGCCGTTTTAGAAAATATCCAAACGCAATTTAAATCTGATGTTCGAAGCATGATTAATATGATGCAAACGTGTAAAAAGTATTCCAGCAAACAACACCACGCGACCAATACCAAAATACTTAATGCGAGCGTCTATGAAATGATTTATCGACAAATTGTATCCAAAATTGGCGCAGAGGAAAGCCCCGAATTAACTCGGAAAACCCTCTCCCATTTATCCCAACACATTAAAGAATATTCTTTGACCTACAATATCGGAGAAATTGCTTTAATGAAAGAAGTGGTAAAATATGTAATTTGGAACGAAAGACGGCATGCCAATTGCGCCGCATTTATGGATTTTGCCGAGACGGTTTTTCACCACAAGGATAGAAAAAATACGGTAAATAAAATACTACTGGAAATACATGCGCATTTTGTTTTTGCTTAATTATTATTATTCTTCCTTTGTCTCTTTCTCTTTATCTTTTTCCCTTTCCTCTGTACAAGATGCAGCTGAAGCCGCAGCAGCATGTGTACAAGGCACAACGTTGAAGCCAAATTTCTCTGCAAAGATGTGCAAATCTTTCATGGTGGCGACATTTTTTCTGCCGTTTCCGTTTGGCTGAAATAGTCCCACAGACCAATAGTCAATTATATTATGAACGATTGGAACCGTTTCTCCGCCTTTAATTCTATCCATCAATGTTTTAATTTTTGGATTCTTATCGTACCAGTGCTGAATGTGCACGTGTGCCGTTCTGCCGCCGTTGTTGTAATTGATTTTATGCACCTTTCCCAACTTGGAAAAGATGTTGTAAATGTATTGCTCGTATGTGGTAGGGTGAATCCCCGACACAAAGAGCGACGTGATGGTATTCGTATTCGTGTTTGTGCTTGCACTAGGAACAATCATGGTTTAATATGTATTATGTTGGGATGGAGCTGCTGCATATTTTTAATTCATTTTTTTATATCATGCGAAATAAAAAAACAAACAATGTACTCACTCACATAAAATATTCTAAGCAACATACAATCCAATGCAAAACAGACCAACTAATACTGCATATATTGCATAGTTTAACAGTACATGAATAAGTGCCATTCTATAAATGGTCGTCTGTTGAATTGCCACATCCTTTGCTCCCAATATTTCGATAGACCCCCACACCATTAATCCAACATCCATCATGAGTGACTTGATGGTAACCATATTGCCCAAAAGCCCCCTTGCAAATGAAAGGATACACCAACACATGGATGTCAATACAAAATACCACAACCCCGAATCAACGCACGCGTTTTGAAACGGATGATTACTAAGCGCCAATATGTCAAAGATAATCAAGACGATACTTCCACCCACAATACACATACCCAATACACCTGCAATTATCCACATGCATATCTGCCGTCTGGTATATTTCTTCTTTTGGATTTGACCCGACTTTTTCAATCTAGTTTGCATGGTTGAACTCTTCATTTCGGTGTTTGTGGTTTGCTGCGGCATCTTTATCTTTTGGTTTGTGTTGGTATCAGTGTCGCAATCGCTCATATTTTACTATTGTGGTGAGCAAGCTAACAAAATTCTTAATCATTTTTTGCTAATTGTTTGATTTTTGTACCATCCTATTTCACAATTAGCAAAAAAATGAATTGAAAGCAACGCGCCTATATAAACCAATTGGATTGAGTTTTACTTTAACCTTATTTATTCTTAAAACTAACGACAAATCATCAATCATGGATTTAACTCAAACGAAATTGACCAAGGCAGAGTGGGACTCGGTGGAGATTCCGCCCTCTAAAAAAGAAATGCGAATTATGCGGATGATTATAGACGGTTATACCAACCTGGATATTTCTGTGAATCGTACGCAAACACTGCTGGGGTTTCTGAAAATGGAGCAGTCGGACAGCATGGACGAATACTTGTTCAACAAGTTCATGTTGGGGCGACTTTCTTGTGCCAATACCAATGCAAAAGCCAATGAATTTTTGGTGAAAATGGTAGCGACCATGCATTTGAAGAAAAACATTAGTCTAAAATCCGCCGACAAGATTCGCATGCAAAACGCCGAATTGTTGTTTACGGGCGACGAAAAGGCGGAATCCGACATTTACGAGCTGTTTTTGGTTTCGCAAATCGTCGCGTGTGTTTCCAAATGGACCGAGGAACAGGAAAAAGAGGACGATTCAGAGTCGGAAGATGAGGACGAGGACGAGGACGGTTGGCAGCGGTACTATTATACCTTGGCAAAAATGAGCGAAAACATGTCTTGCGTTTCCAAGGTGAATTATATTGTGAAAAAGATGGTGGCATATATTTTAACCAAGTTTGAATCCGATTTCGACCCCAGAAACGTCATCTTTCACGCATCTGAATACGTGGAACAAAACACGGCCCTAATGCGGTACAAAAACGAAGAGCTGTATTCCCACCAAAAGGAACTGTTTGCTGTTATGAAGCAGCCGAGTGCAAAGCTGGTGCTTTACATTGCCCCCACTGGAACGGGCAAGACGCTGTCGCCCATTGGTATCGACAAGAAAATCATCTTTGTGTGCGCAGCGAGACACATTGGCCTTGCTTTGGCTCGCACCGCCATTTCTGTGGACAAGAAGATTGCCTTTGCGTTTGGTGCGTCGTGTGCCGACGATGTTCGGCTGCATTATGCAGCTGCCAAGGAATACACCAAGAACCGAAAAAGCGGCAAGATTCAAAAGGTGGACAACACCAAGGGCGAAAAGGTGGAAATCATGATTTGCGACATCAAGTCCTACATCCCCGCCATGCTCTACATGCTCGCATTTAACTCCAAAGAAGACATTGTCATGTACTGGGACGAAGTGACGATTAGCATGGATTACGACACTCACGTTTTGCACGACCTGATTCGCACCGTGTGGGCGAAAAATGTGATTCCTAACGTGGTGTTTTCGTCGGCCACCGTACCGTCCATTGATTATTTGGGCGGATTGCGTGCAAGTTTCGACGAAAAGTTTCCCGAAGGAAGTATCCATACGATTCACAGCTTTGACTGCATCAAGTCCATTTCGATGATTGACCCGAGCGGATACGTGGCTCTGCCCCATACGTTGTTTGGCGATTACGACGAACTGCAGCGCACGATTGCGTACTGGGAATCCAACGGCACCATTTTGCGATATTTCGATGCCAAAGAGGTGGGCCAGTTTATCGAGTTTGTCGAGTTGTTCATGGAAGGTGTTTTAGAGGTGGCTGGCAGCAATGACCAAGACGGTGGCCAAGCAGCCATGAATTCGTACATGAAACGCAGCGGACTCATCGAGTCTAACTTTCACTCGGTCTCGGACATTACCATGACATCTATCAAGCAGCATTACATGCGTGTTTTGAAAAGCATCACATCCAAAGCATGGCCGCGATTCTTTGCACAATACAAAAAGAATTACACGAGTCGGCGCATTCAGCCAAGCTCGGAAAGTAATTCCAGCACAGCTGGAGTTTATGTCACCACCAAGGACGCGTATACGCTGACGGATGGACCGACCTATTTCTTCACTGCCGACGTGGGCCAGATTGCCAAGTTTTACGTTCAGCAGGCCAACATTCCTGCCTCTGTCATGGACGACATTATGGCAAAAATCAACCACAACAGCACGGTGACCAAGCGCATTGACGAGCTGGAGCATACCATGGAAGATTTGTTGAAAGAAGACGATGGAGCAAAAGATGACAGCAAAAAGGGCATGAAAGCCACCAAGGACGTGACCAAAAACCCCAAGGTGATGAAGCTGCAAACCCAAATCGAAGGGCTACGAAACAACATTAAAATCGCCAAGCTGAACGATTTGTTTGTGCCCAACAAACCCGACCATTTGAAGCAATACCATGTATGTGAAAGCAACAGTGAAAATATTAACAAGCATTCGCTATATTTCACCAGCAGCATTACCGACGACATTGTCGTTAAAATCATGCAGCTCAACGGCATTGACGACACGCACAAGATTTTGCTGCTCATGGGTATCGGCGTGTTTTCGCAGCGGGACAACGAGACGCTCAACCCCGCGTATCTAGAAGTCATGAAGATGCTCGCGTCCCACCAGCGTTTGTACCTCATCATTGCCAACAGCGACTACATGTGGGGCACGAATTACCAGGCATGCCATGCGTATTTCAGCAAGGATTTGTGTTTGACACAGGATAAAATCTTGCAGGGAATGGGTCGCGTCGGGCGCGGCGACATGCAGCAGGAATACACGGTGCGATTTCGCAGCAATGACCACATTCGCACGCTCTTGTGTGCCGTTGCACCCGAAGACAAGCTGGAGATTGTGAATATGAATAAATTGTTTGGACCATTTGCTATGGAAGAAACAATTCAGAAGCAAGAGGATGCAATTTTGAAACAAAAACAAAAGGAAGAAAAGGAAAAGATGGATGAGCAAAATGACACCAACATACAAAAATTACATGATGTTAATCGCGAAGTGTCGAATCAACTGAAACGCATAGAAAATGAATTCATGCGAGATTTGGAAGAAGAAAAGAAAGAAAAGAAAGAAGAAGAAAACATCCAAATGTGGGTCTAACTAAACGTTGGTATAATTGTTGGGCGAATAAACTGGTGTAAATTTCATCGGCGTCGTCATGTTCATGTAAATATGCAAGTCGCCGAATTTTTTATTCGCGGGATACATTCCCTTGTTTTCAAATACACTTTTTTCGCTGATTAAAAATATTTCCAAATATTTTGCCGCATCTGCCACGTTATAAATGTACTGTGGAAGACCAGAATCGTTCATTGGTGCAGACCCATAGTGCGCGTGTTTTTCGTCTAGGCCAATTCCATAGGCGATTAACTGGGGAAAAATAGAGTGAAACAACCGCAAATCTTGCGTTGGATTTCGCAGCGTAGAGCTGGTGAATTGATTGGCGGCGGTTAGAGACGGTCTCAGCCATCTAAACCCAACGTTGGCACCGCACTGAGGATTGCACGCTTTAGTAGCACACAAGTCTTTGTATATATTCTTGGCAGACGGCATGAAACACCTGCCGTAATCAATGATTTTTGCAATATAGTACGATTTAAACGTGAAAACAGAGCCGTCCTGCATGTGGTAATGAAACTCAATGAATTTTCCAGGGGCAGGCTCGTACAGCATGACGTTGTTGGTATGCAGGTCGTTGTGCACAAACTCCTGGGTCAAACGACCAAGGGGCAAATATACCTGTGCCAAAATAACCAACGTTTCGATGTTTGGTAATTTTCCCGTTTTGTAGTGGTCGTAAAACGTCTTGGCGTTTTTTATGTGCTGAATTAGTATGGCCAAATACTGGGATATCTGGCACACCATGACGTAGTTTTGTTCAAACGATTTCGTCGATTCGCTAGAGTGAATGAGTTGCAGCGACTGTTTGAATTTGGCCACGTCTGTGATGATGTTGCTTGTTTTCGCCCATTCATACACATAGGGGTCTTGGTATCCGTAAAATCCATACGTTTCCACAAAACAGGGAAACGACCTGGTCCATTGGTTCACTTGCAGCCCCACCATGTATTCGTAAAACAAATTATCCGCCCGCGGATTCTGCGACGATTTTAAAATGGCATTGGCACTGTATTTTTGGTGCTGGTAGTTGATTTCTTTAATGAATCCATTTGCGCTGACTGCCCCAATTGACCTGATTGGCGGAACCACGTAATCGAATTGGCTAAAATGGTTAAAAAATACCTTGATTTTCTTGTTTTCAATGCCAAACGCAATGCAAACACCCGAATCGGAGCAAATGTTTTGCAAATAGTGCGACCGACGGCGATGCTGAGTGTGATTCATGAACCGACCAATTGTTTGGCTGGGAGTTGACTTTGGTTTCAATAGTTTGGTTGCTGTCGGGTCATCCGTTGTTGATGGCACACTTTTATTGGCGCGCTTTACCGTCGTACTTTTATTATTGGAAAATGCAGCCATATTTTTTCGCGTTGTTGGCGATGGACTTTTACTTTGTGTTTTGTATTTGGATAATGTGGATGCGCTTTTACTTTTACTTTTTGCGGATGCATTGTCGGTGCTTTTGCTCCAATCCAAAGAACTGAGCATCTTGTACTAACACAACATAAAAAATAAAAATTATAAAGAGGGTTAAGCAACAGACATGTATCCTGAGCAAACCATCGGATTATTTTCAGTTTGTAATTGATTGTCGTCATAGATGGCATCCAGAAAAATACACGCATATTTTTTCTCATTTTTTAAATAGTTCAATTGTTTATTTGATTGGACCAACCTTTTTCTTTTTTTAGCATAAATAAGACATAGCTTTTGAACGGATTGTCGCTGAATCGCGGCTAAATTTCTATTTTTATGTTTTAGATGAAAAGAAAAAGAAACATTCATATATTATCGGTTTATTTTTTGATTTTTTGATTTTTTGATTTTAATTTTTTGTTAGTTATGCTAAATTGGGCAACAGATAGGTCGAGTTCAGGCAATCGATTTCGCGCATTATCCAGTGCCGCGGCAATACCTCGGCCTTTTCGCCAATGTCTTCCATGTAATCGAGTCGCTCCGTGATTGGTCCCGCATAAGACAGCATGTACGACTGAGATGTGTCGACTTTGGTCTGGGGACGTGTGTGGGAAATGTAATAGCTGCGCGTTTCGCTGCATTCATACAGGTTAGCCACAGAACTGTACGTGGGGTCTTTGTGGTGAATTCCTTGGATAAATTTATACACCATTGTTTATTGTTGTTTATTTATTGGGAATATTTTCATATTGTTTTTTTAAAAAAAATTATCTGGTTAGTATAATACAACCGATAAAAAGAAAATCATGAGCAGTGCTAAAACATGTTTATTGTCACTGGATACGCTGAAAACAATAGGCCAGGGTGCATTGGGCGCCATGACTTTTGGAGCATATGCTCAATTTCACAACAACCGAATGATGGAACTCAACAATGAAAATATAAAAACATGGAATAAACACAGAGACGCGGAACATGCACGCGACATGAATGAACACACACGCGAAATGAATATATTGGTTGAAAAAATCAACAAGTTGGAAAACGACCAAAAAAGTAAATGGTGGTAATGTCGCTTTTATGTTTTTTTATAAAAAATGAAATAAAATTATCTGGTTAGTATAATACAACCGAAAGAAGAATCATGAGTAGTGCTAAAACATATTTACTGTCACTCGATACGCTGAAAACAATGGGCCAGGGTGCATTGGGCGCCATGACCTTTGGAGCATACCATCAATATACCACCAACAAAATCATGGAATTAAACAATGAAAAAATGGCCCTGCAAAATAAATATTTTATAGACCAGCAAAAACAAGAAATGAACGAATTGAATGGAAAAATTGACAAGATGGAAAAGGACCGTAAATGGTGGTGAATCAGGTCAATTTTATTTTGTCAAGTCAATTTTATTTTGTCAAATTCCTTGGATTGTCGCTGGCAATTTGGGCACGCCTTTTTTAGTTCGCACATTTGGTTATAGCATTCGTCAAAAGTAGTACCAGTAAACGTGGACGGCTCATGCGAATGATTGCACACGGTGGTTGTTTCACGATATACGCATATGATATCTATTATCTGATGCAAGATTTGCTCTTCTTTTTCCATGTTTAAATTCACGACTAACGAGCGAATCATTTGTTCATGAGTTTGATTGGCAAGATTTGTTCTAAATTGCGATTTTATTTCGGCAATAATGCTGTCTGGAGTAATGTGTTTTATTTGACCTAATTTGGAATAAATTTCCTTGAGACGGTCTTGAATGAACGACATTTCGGTTGAATTTAATTTTTTGTCGTAATACTCATGCGGAATATTTTTACCCCAACTGTGGTCACATAATGAGTATTCTGTTAGAATAAAAGTGCTCGGGTCGCTGACTTCTGGTGTTGAATCCATTGTTGTTTTGTGGATGATATATTTAACTTGTTTTTTGAAATAAAAATAAAAAATAAGTGGTGATGAATTATACAACTATCTATTTATTTTTACCAATTTTGCTTAATTGTTAATGCGTCTTCTTTATTTATTTCCTTATTCGTTGCAACACAGCCTGCTTTTACCAATATTTTTGATATTTTTACACCTTTGGATATTTAAAACGCCGACTTTTGAAAAGTTTATGAAATTATAATTTTAGAAATTGTTACTCATTTATTAACTTTTTCTAAATAAAGTTAATAAAATACATAAATATTTTGGCATTTTAAATGTCCAAAGGTGTAAAACGCCGATTTAAAATTTATATTTATCAAATATTTCTTTGGTTCTATGAGTATTATTTACATTTCTATTTACTATATAATAAATTGGATTAAAATCTTTTGCGCTATCACTATCGTGATAAGTATTTAACATCATATCTAAATCATCATAACTTAATTTATGGGAAACAATTAAATCGTGCCAACTATTATGACATAATTGAACTTTTTTTATAAAATCAAAATATTTTTTTGGTATAAACATCATCATATCATTAACTCTAGGATGTTTTCCACATTTATGATGTGGTTTAAAACACACCGAAGGAAACAATATTTTATCACTATATGGATTAAAAATTTCTAAAAATTTATCTTTTAAGAATAAATCTATTCTCATACACAATATAAAATCATAATTATTTATATTAGTAATTCTATCAATACAATTATGAATTAATTTAGTCTGTCCTATTAAATTTTCGTAGTATTTACTATCAACTAATACAGATTTATATATTTCATTAAGAGAATTATTAAATTTTGTTATATAACTATTTATACTAACTTTCATATTAATATTTTTTTTTTTTAAACTTTCTATAAATTTTATATGTGATAATGCAGCATTAATTTGTTGTTCATATGATTCTTCACTACCTCTATTACGATTTCCCTGTCCTCCTAATCTAAATGATTCACCAAATAATATTAATAATGAGTTCATTTGACTGATATATATATATATTATTTTACATATTTGAATCAATATATTACACCTTTGGACAATTAAAATGCCTAAATATTTATATATTTTTATTAACTTATCCTAAATAAAGTTAATAAATGAGTAATAATTTATAAAACAATAAATTCCTAAACTTTTCAAATTCGGCGTTTTAAATGTCCAAAGGTGTAAATAGTTTTCATAGTTTTCTTTATTACACGTCGTTATACAATCTAAACAATAATCTAAAATATTCTTTCTTGACCTTCCGAATGTAACGTTGAAGGTCGAATTAGCACCCAAATCGATTAATTGTTCAACAAGCTTTACATCTGTGTTTACCAATGCGTAATATAATGGAGTTTTACATCTAAATCCCATACTATTTGGGTCTGCACCATGATTTAACAGATATTGTGTTATTTCATTTTGTTTATGTGTTATGGCCAATGATAATATATGGTGTTCACTATCTCCAGAATTTACCAGTGAAGATTCATTTTCAACTAATATTTTAATACCATCGAGACTTCCACCAATAATGGACGCTTTGCATAAGCTTTCACAAGATACATCTCCATTGCCTCTGTGGCACATAAAACAACAATCTGAAATCGTTCCATCGTTTTCAATGTATGCCTTTAAATTAAAAGAATTGCCATCATAAAGCTCTCCAATGATTTGCTTGAATTTTTCCTCATCTTTGCAGTGAAAATCAAAATCACAATAATAGTCAAATTCGGAATCCCACGTCATTGTATCGTCTGATATCTTTCTTTCACAGCTATAAACATTAAAATTGTAAATCATTTTTTTTTGAAAATTCCGAAAATAATTAAATAAAAAATAAATGTGCATCGCGTTAATTTATACAGGACATTGCACCTTATTTTTTTCTGCTAAGTTAGTAAAGCGCTGAACGGCCCAGCGGTCAATCCACCACTGACTAATTTTTTCGGCGGATTTTACATGCTCATTATATTTGGGACATAAATGAATCGGTTTTTTTCCAAGCAATATGTCTTTGGAATTGTAACTAGTGTAGCCGAAGTAAATTCCTTTTTTATTAGACTGTAAAAAGTCTTCCTTGGAAATGTTGAGTTTATTAAACGCGTCTCGAAGAATTACAAATTTTTTTCGTAGAGGATAATCACGGTGATATTCTTTTTTCAAATAATCAGCACATATTTTTGTAACTTCGGAAGGAATATCTTTCACACTATTTCCTTTAGTAAAACCAATAAATTTTAATGATGGCAGTCGATCATATTGAATAGATTTTCCATACAAAGATGTAGTAATTATTCCCAACAAACTATCGTCGTATTTTTCTCTGTAATATGTCATTATTTCTAAACTAAATGCAAGAGATGCCATCAACTTACCGCCGTTGAAATTATATCCAAATGGTTGAAGTGGAACACATGTGCTAATATTCATGATGTTGTTTAATTTAGTTTCCTTGTCTTGAAATGACCAACCAATATGCCGATCACGTTCTCCTAAATTATACACATCACTACTTAAACTAATAATTCCCAAGTATTTTTCAGAAGTCAAATCTTTCACTAATATATGAAACTGACGACCAATGAGTTTTGCCGTGTCTGGTTTTTTTAAACTAGAAACATTGCGTCTATAATAATTCCAAATATCTCGTTGGTCCTTATTTTGAACAAATTCTAAATGCACCCTTATAGCTTGCACACTTTGAATATCACAACCATGATACCCAAACGTTAAATCATTATAATAATCTTTGCTGTGAAAGAATCGTTCGTGACGCATTGTTTTAACAGTTGTGTTTTGACATAAACCGATAATTTGTTCCACAATTGACTGACTGCCATTGCTTATATTTAAAATACGAAACTTATAAACAGACAACAGCTGGCCAAAGAAATCGGTCACGGGCATGACATTCTTCATTAAATTGCACGTTTTACAACATGGTGTTACATTTTCAAAAATATATCCGATGGTTGAGTCAATTCGGTCAATACCTCGAGCACCGTTATTTCCAATTGAATTATTTTTACAATAAGTGCATGGTTGAGAAATAATATAATTATATTTTGGTTCGGTTAATTCGCAGTGAATTTTACGAGATTTTGTATCTGCAACGAACCGATTATATGTAGCATTCTGAGAAAATTGAAATAAATGTGTATAATCTGAGTTTGGAATTTCATCAATGCGTCCGTTGGCCGACAATAAATATTGGACAATTTCTAAAAAGTCACTTACTGAATACGAGCCTTTTAATATATTGCAATATTTGCAACATGAAACGCAATTATCTTCGGTGTACTCTTTGGATGAATCTACGCGGTCAATTCCATTGAATACAACCAACATGTCGCAGTAAGCACATTTAGACTGAAATAATTTCCTTGCACATTCGTCACTTAAATTCCATATTTTACCTCTTCGGTGTGCAGATTTTTTATATTCGGTTATTTTTCGTACTAATGTACCTTCTTCATTGCGTGGATTGCGATTGTGTTCATTTTTACAATATGTATTATAGCATTCTAAACATTTATCATTTGTAACGGCATTTGAATCGCATGATTTGTTACAAGTAACACACAATTTTGTTTCTGTGTGACTGGAATTGTAATCTAATGCAGTTGAACGTTTGGTTTGATTGAGTTTATTTTCATTTGCCTGTTCTTTGTCTCGACATTCTCTGCATGATTTGGTAGTTTCATCAATAGTTTCAAAACAACCACGAATCCAATTTTTACAGACGTATTGACCCGAATCAGTTAATTCTTTCCATCGTTTATATGTTTGGTGATTTTTACAATATGTATCATTATTGAGAGACTGATAAGGACATGGAGTCTTTTTTTGAGTAAAACCTTGGCATTTTACAACCACTTTATTTTTTTTGTCTTTTCCGCGGTTGATAGTTCCGCGGGTTTTGCATTTATCGCATTGTTTTATTTCTTTATTTTCTGGTTTAAACATATTTTTGCAGCCGGAACATTTGTGCAAATGTGGAATATCTTCTGCGGTAAAAATTCCATCATATATTGAGTGGCGTTTGCAAAATATACAATTTTTCGATACAGTTTTCCAGGGACAAGCTTCTCCCTTTTGATTTGGCCAAACGCACATGATTTTTTCAGATTTCTTTGCACTTTTATTCATCTTATTGATGGCAATTAATTGTAATATTTAAAATCATTTTTATTTAATTATTTTGCGAAAAAATATTACAATTCAAATTTTGCGGTTTATCACAAACATTTAAATTTGCTGCCAAGCGTTTTAAAATAACAATCATTGTAAAATACTTGTTTATCCAACGATTTTGCCAACGTTTTATCGCTGATTCGCAATGTTCTAATGCAATCATATTTGCAAATGAATTCTTTGACCATATTATGTTGATTGTCATATTGCCCAATACCATCTTTATACAAAATCGGCTCTCCTCCATTTTTTTCAACAAACGCATTTTTTAGGGTTGTGTTGCACGTATCATATAATATATAATAAAATCCCTTTGATGGTGTAACTCTTTTCACATGAAGGTCTAACGCAGAATCGGATTCGTATTCGTTAAAATGTGCTGCTATTTTTCTATTCAAATAGACATTTATTATCTCTGTTTTATCCAAGTTTAATTTAGCAATATAGCCCAGATTTTGCGATTTGGTGTATTTTGTGGGCGCTATGGCAGCAGAAATAATAGTTGGGTCCAAATGTCTCTCGACCAACAACCAACGAAATCCACAATAAATGGTGCTTTCCACAACGGCCTTGTTAATGCTTACCCTTTTGATGGCACAATTTTCCTTCATAAGTTCCGACACACTTTCATACACAGTCACTAATAACATCGTTTCGGGATGTATTTTTTGCAACCGCGGTCCAACTGTGGGCAAAGGTTGTCCGAAATTGGTGGTAGTTTTTGTCTGCAGTGAATTCAATCGCTCAACAATGGTTTTGTTTGTTTTTTCCAAATTATCAATTTTTCCAGACATTTGCTTTATGATTTCAGATAGTTGAATTATATTTGAATTTAATGATTGAATGAGAACATTGTCATTGTTGTCGGTTTTCATTTTATTCATGATTTTGAGGTTTTCGTTTTCTAATTTTATTTTTTCAATTTCGTGGTTGTTAAAATGATTAATGTTGTTGTTCACGAGTGTTAGCAATGTTTTATAGGATAAGTTTTTCCCAATAAGAAACAATTCCAATTCAGTTTCGTGTCCTTTTAAATCACACACTTTGTTAGGTCGGATTAGTTCATTATCTTTTACAAACGATTCAAAATCTTTGCTTTGGTTGACCGAAAAACAATCCAACAAAAGACATTCGTCGTATTTGATTTTGTGTTCGTTGTATCTATCTTTAATACCTCTTCTGCTTTCACCAACCTTTACAATGTACTGGCCATTGTCCAGAGTTTTGATTTTTATGATGTAAAAAATGCAACCACTCGTCGCATATTCATGCAATAAAATGCTTTCTCTTTCCAATATTTTTTGTTGGTCCAGTTTGTCTTTTAATTCTTTATTTTTTTTGTCTTCCAGCTGGAGAAATTGCTGTTTCAATTCATCACTTTCTTCCTTTATAATTTCTTGTAAAATCTCTTCCAATTTAATGAAATATTCATGTATTTCATCTGCTTTTTTCGTTCCCGCTTTTAAACAAAACCGTTTGAATGTGTTGATATTTAACATAATTATTTCTTTGTTGTGACCACCTCTCATATTTGTTTTGCCTGTTGACAGAGCAATATTAGGACGGCATGGTAAAATTTTATAATCTCGGTCCACAATGAATTGTTTTTCAAGTAAATATTTTGCGTTAACTTTTTTTCCAAAACTTAGCCACTGCCATACATCATCCAAATCAATGACAAAATCATTCTTGTAATCATAGTTCAGATAACAATAAAAACTAGCCAAAAACATTTGTTGTTCATAATTGTTAAAATTGTCCTTTACCTTTTCGATTAATTTTGACTGATAATTACCATTCATCTTAGTAATTGGGTTGCTTTCAATAAGATTTACGATATCCATGCTTATATTAATATATATAACAAGTTCTTTTTAAATGCTTTTTTCTAAAAAAGCAAAAAAACAATTAATTGTTTGCTCCTGAACCTTCAGGAGCAAACAATTAATTGTTCAAGGCTTATATGATTCTTTGCTTCACCTGGCGGAGAGGCAATAATCAAAAATACGCCATATATAATGATTTTTGGTGGAATATTTTTCGTTTTTTACACGTCTCATATAAAATATTTTTAAATGAGAAAATAAGACACGATTGTGTCAGTGATAAGTATATACACAATAATGCGTTTCGCATTATGCTTAGTTGGAGTAGGCCAAACCACCCATGCCACTCATAATTCTCAGCACGTTGTAGTTGGTAGCATACACACGCACCTTGGCAGTTTTAGTCCCCTCGACCGTGGCATTCGACAGGACAAGCTGCAGGGTAGCGTTGTCGATACGCGAGAAGTTGCACGTGCCGCTCGGCTGGTATTCCTCAGGGCGCAGGGCAAAGGCGTACACGTTGATGCCCTCATCGGGAGAACGCGTGTGGGCCTGGTAGGGCTGCACCCACGAGAAGTAAGTGCCCTCACGCTCGGAGAAGCGGTCCTGGCCGTTGAGCTGCAGCTTGGCAGTGACCACGGGGTTGAGGCCCCAGCAGTGCATGTCCAGAGAGGTCTCTGTGAGCACAAAGGTGCCAGCGTCGGACACAGACGAGCCGTCAAGACTGGACTGGTTGGCGAGGGAGGCGAGGGTGGCCATGGTCTGGGGGTCGAGGCCCGAGTTGGCCAGGTCGGCGGGCACGTGGCCGAGGCCGCCAAAGTTGGGCTCGTTCATGGCGTTGTCGGGGTTGGACCAGTAGCCAGTTTGGTTAGGCTGCAGGGAGTAGTCGAGGGCGCCCGCGTCGTTAAACATGCCCTGCTGGTCGATGTACTCGTTCTTGCCAGCCACCGCCTGGGGTCCGCCAAACGCGTGGATGGCGTTGGGAAGCGCGTCGAGGGCGTCGGTGTAGTTGAAGGGCTGGGCGCCCAGCACCTTGAAGAGCATGCTGTCGCACACGAGGGACGAGCAGTAGTCGACGTTCTGATCGGGCTGCACGACCCAGATGAGCTCCTTAACGGGGTGGTTAAAGTTCAGCTTAATCTTGTTGGACGAAGAGCCCACAGACTCGTCGCCCGTGAACTGCAGCTGCGAGATGAGGTACTCGTGGGGCTGCTGGGCGAAGCGTCTGCGCTCGTCCGTGTCCAGGAACACATAGTCGACGTACAGAGACGCGGCGACCAGAGACTGGTTGTAGGCAATGGCGGCGGGGACAGGTGTGCCAGCCTTGAAGTTGGTGGTGGTGCCGTTGGTCGTGGTGGAGCAACTGAGCGTGGTGACGGCCCACAGGCACTCGTCGATGGGGCGAATGTCCAGGTTGATTTTGACTTCGTGATACTGCACTTCACGAAATACCCTACCTTTCGGTATATTTACGGTTTTGACTGCATCATCTTTACAGTAGGCGTTATTGTCGCCTTTGCTTTTCAGCATCGGCGACTCGCCTTTAACCAGGGAATAGACTATATCTTAAGTTATCATCTGTGTGGATTAAACACATCAAACCCAATACCATTTAGTCGTTGAACCTTATTCATAGCCTTATCATAACGGCCTTAGAATCTTGGCTGCGGATTGTCGATTTCAATGCAACTTTTGTCATGGTTGCATATCATACGGGGCATTTTTACCATACCTGAGTGCTTTTTTCTCAGCCACTGTAAACTTTCATTCACAGCTTGGTAGCCCTCGTCTTTACGAGTTCCCCGAACAATTTGGAATTGTCGCATCTTGTGTAAACCAATCCAATCATTTAAGATTTGGACCAGCTTAGCAACAAGACACTAGCATCTGGGGAAAAAGATTTTCATCTAATTTCTGAGCCCCGAACAAATTTTCCCTAAAATAGTTCTCAGATATTTCAGGTTGGATACTTTTCTGCCCTGCAGGTGTTAAGGCAATAAGAGGAAGGGCCAGACCAGGGTTGGTGCAAAACCAAAACTGGAGGGGCACGTAGAGGGTGGTCTCGGGAAGGGCATTGCGGGGAGCGCACACCTGGCGGGGCGCAAGGGAGTCGCAAGGGCCATCCACCTCGGCGAAAGAGGGGTCGGTGATGAAGGTCAGCTGGGTGGTGTTGCCAATCATCTTGAAGTAGCCACGCTCCTGCTCGGAGGTCATGGTAAGCTGATTCCAGATATGCATCCAGTCACCGTACTGGCGGTCAATGCGCTGGCCGCCAATCTCCACCTCCACCTGGGCAATCAACTGCTCACCAGGAAAGTCCAGCCAGCGAGCATAGACACCGTTGCCCATGCCAGCGGCGACGGACGCGACACCCATAAGCTGGTTAATCTCGGGGAGAGTCACCTGCAGGTAAGTGCGGTAAGCCAAATCGCCGTTGCGGCTGATGGTGCACTGCACACGACGGCCGAAATCAGCCTGACCGTTGAAGGTCTGCTCGATCGACTCAATCGCAAAGTTGGTGTATCTGCGATACGTCACCTTCCAAAAGGTGATCTGGGGGTTGCTGGTGAGGTAAACGTCCTGGGCGCCATAGGCGACAATCTGCAAAAGTGCTCCAGCCATGGTAATATTATCTTCCTCAAATATGTTATAAATATGAAAAAAGAATACAATTCTGGCTCGCCTAGATAATTCGCGCGTTTCAAAAAAATGCGTAAATTGGGAATGAATTATCTAGGCGAAATTCCTGAAAAAAGAAAATAAATAATGCAAGACTTCGACATGATAATTCATGTTGGTGTTTTTTCAAATTATGATATTTTTTATTTTTTGTAAAAGTTAAAATAAGTGGATACAAAAAGAAGGCATGGTGACCAATACAAACAATAATACAAGGGAAACCGACGCGGCATTTAATAGTTTGCAAGAAAGAAACAGCCAGACGCTGGCCAATATCCAGAGTTTGCAGGAGAGCGAGCAAGAGTTGTATCAAAAGTTGGACGACAATACCATTTCGACGGAGCAGCGGACGCGCATCGTCATGAAAATCAACGAAATATCGCAAATGCGGCTGAATTTGTACGAAACATTAAAGGATATTTACGAGAATTATGGGACGAATGTTACGAATGCGGCGACGCTGAGCAAGCAGCAACTGATGGCGGCGAAAATAGTGGAAAAGCAGCTGAACGAGTCCAAGGTTCGCATGAACGCTTTGGACCTGAAAAAAAACAATGCGCTGCGAATGGTGGAAATCAACACGTATTACGGCAAGCAGTACAATGCTCAGGCGCGCATCATGAAAACGATTGCGATTGGTTGCATTCCGATTGCCGTGGCGTCGTTGCTGGCGAATAAAGGAATTGTTTCGGAAAAAATATATGCATTTATCGTGGCAATCATTTTAGTGGTGATAATGCTCATGGTGGGGCGGCAATACATAGACATGCGAAACCGCGACGACATGAACTACGACGAATACGACTGGTATTTTAACGCATCGACCGCCCCAAGTTCTACGGCTGCAACAGGTGCAACGGGTACTGGCGAGGACGAGGTGTGGGCGAGCGAGCCAGAGGCAACCTGCACGGGGGCGGCGTGTTGCTATGAGGGAAGCAGGTTTGACGAGGGGTTAAACGTGTGCGTGGCGAATTAATTAATCCATGTCCATGGGTTGTTCTGTTTGCTCAATTAATTCGTGGTATGCCTTTTGTGTTTGATGGAATTCAAAGTATTCACCTTGTTCAATAATTTCTTCACTTGTTAGTTCATCCATTATTTCTCTGGATTTTGTCATGTAAAAATCATTTTTTATCATGGTTTTTATCCAGCCTTTTAATTCTCGGATTTTACATGGAAAATCGGACAATGTATGTATTATATACTTTGCGTTGGAATAATTGGTGGTGGTATCCGCATTTAGGGTCATGATTATGCTGCAATCTTCTCGCAACGCAGTTTCCATCTGTTCGAGTTGCGGTCTGGTGAAACAAATCGTCATTTCACTTTTTCTTTACAAATGATAAACTAGCACATTCTATTTTATTTTTTTTAATATTTAGGCAATTGCTTTATTTATTATTTAATTTCATTTCAAATAAATAATAATATATGATTATAATAATATGTCTAGGGCGTGGATTGCAAGAAGTGCGGCTAATGGCTATGTTGAAAATTTTTGCGATCCAAACGAGAGTTTGGGCAAGTGTTTAAACAAAAATAGAGGTGGAGGGGGGGGTGGCGGCCAAGGTCCGCCAGGCCCCCGTGGTCCGCCAGGCCCCCGTGGTCCCAAGGGAAACGATGGCAGTAACGGTTCCATTGGTCCAACAGGCGTGACGGGAGCAACTGGTGCGACTGGCCATACGGGTACAACTGGACCTACTGGCCATACTGGAGTAACAGGATCTACGGGTGCGTCTGGTACAACTGGCGCGACTGGTTCTACAGGCCATACGGGTACAACTGGACCTACTGGCCATACTGGCGTCACTGGGTCTACGGGCGCAACAGGAACGACTGGTTCAACTGGTCACACGGGTTTTACAGGACCTACGGGTCATACTGGTATAACTGGTGCTAGCGGAACGACAGGAGCAACGGGTTCCACGGGTCATACTGGGCATACGGGCGCGACAGGACCTACGGGTCATACTGGTATGACTGGTGCTTCAGGAACGACAGGAGCAACGGGTAGCACGGGGCATACGGGCGCGACAGGACCTACGGGTCATACTGGTATGACTGGTGCTTCAGGAACGACAGGAGCAACGGGTAGCACGGGGCATACGGGCGCGACACGACCTACG
>Ga0233410_10000061_pt1 | contig 34175 bp, 28 predicted proteins | sample Na_anoxic_1_MG_FD_179869 | JGI IMG/M metagenome (GOLD analysis project Ga0233410, IMG submission 179869) | Seawater microbial communities from Saanich Inlet, British Columbia, Canada - Na_anoxic_1_MG | ecosystem: Environmental > Aquatic > Marine > Inlet | place: Canada: British Columbia...
AGGTAAATTCCTGGTTCACCTGCACCTGACAGTTCAATTCTTTTCCACAATTCCATAAAGAAATCTTTAGTGATTTTATGTCTAATAAGAACCGCTGAATTATTTGACCTACCCCTTTGTGGGTTAGTTTCCCACCAGTTACCTGTTTTACAAGAAATCATTTCGTCATCATCTGCACTAAATAGACTAATTAAAGCTGCCCTACGAATACCACCAGCTAACACTGCGTCAGCAATGTAACATACAATATCATGTGTTTCAAGTGTGGATAAATTTTCACCATCAGATTTACTTTCTAAAATACCTTTTATTTTAACAATACATTCCTTTAATGGTTGTGGTCCCGGTGCTTTACCACCAGAAGTAACTAATCTAGCCCCTTTTGGTCTAATGTCCGAAAAATCAAATTCTATACTAGAACTTCTTTTATCACCAATATATGATTTCATCAATACTTTAATTGAGTCAGCCCATCCTTCGATTGAGTCCCCAATTAAGAACCTTCTTTTTCTTTTACTATATGGTTTATTTATTGGTTGTAGTTTCTCTACATGATGTTTTTGTACTGAGTACCCAACACCTGTTCCACCTAAAAGTAAAAACATTGTCTCACTAAACGACTCTACTGAATCAATAGGTAAAAACGCACAGTTATAAACTCTGTTAGGTGATATCTCAATGGACTTACCAGCGAATTGCATTGACCTCATAGATGGTAATACTTTTTTATCGTATACAAATTTATATTTTTCCTCTATCTCATCTTTTAATTCAGGATATTTCTTAATGTGCATATTCTTATTTCTCGTAACCAGTTCTTCCCACGTCTCTCTTCTATTTAATTCTGGTAAGTATTTAGCGTATTTCATATACACTGTAATGTCTGATAATATTTTGTTTGTTACATCCATATTTACTATTTTTTTCTTTTTATTAGGGGGTGTTAATTCACTTAACAAAATTAATCATTAATAAAATTTTTTTAATAAGTTAAACAATAACTTACTGTTCCCCGAAAACTCGTTTTTTCTTCCTCATCGCCTCAATAACTAAATTAGATTTTTTCTTTTCTTCACCTTTTTCAAAGTCCAAAAAAGAAACATCACTAGATATATCAGTGTCAATTTTTAATGTGCCATTATCAAATAATATGTCTTCGAATAATACCCCATCTTTCCCGAACCTAGATTTTAATATTGCTAAAGTTGCGGTTCCGGCTTCCTTTTGTTCCAATGTTTTAGCAATTGATATTATAAAGTGTCCTATCTGACCTTTTTTGATTGATCCCCCTATCATATCCGCTTCTACTACAGATGCTCCGATAGAACTTCTATTACCCTGTATTGCTGTCCAACCAACAACATCTAATTCTGTAATCATAGTTTCAAATTGTCTCATCACATTTCCTTCACCACTCCACTCATCTTTGAATTGTTTAGTTGGAGCTACGCAATCCATATAATCAATAAAAACTATATCTGGTTTAGTACCATTAGATGTTAATTTTTTTAAATATTGTTTTATTTTTGGTATTGTTGTACCATCACTGGGCATTTTCTTTAAAATTAAACTACCCTCTTTTGATTTAAATTTGGGTATTACTTTTTTAATTTCTTCTCTGTTTTCCGTTAGTTCACTTAACGGTACTTCTGTCCAACACGTTATATGTTTTCTTTGTATAACCTTTGGATTATCTTCAAAAAATATTTGTACGACATTATAACCTAAATTATATGCGTTATTTGCCATTTTAGTTACCAAAGTAGTTTTACCAACACCGAACGGGGCCAATATAACACCCAATTCTCCTTTAGATAAACCACCATCCATTAAGTTATCTATAGCAATCATACCTGTGGCAATCGGTGACCTAAAATCATCACTTAACACATCTTCTATGGCATGAAATACATCGATACCTGTATCTTTTTCACCACCAACGGATAAAGCACCCTTTAATATCTCTTCACACTCATCATACCTATCGAAATCCCCTAACTCTAATATCTTCTGAATTTTTTGATTTGCCTTCTTAAGTTCTTGTTGTTTGCAAAACTTAAGTGCAGTATCTTGGATATGTAAACAATCCTTGCTATCACCATTTTTGACATCTTTCACTATTTCAATAGCAGAATCCCTAACAATTTCTCGTTTAATGTCTACCCTAATAATTTCAAAAACTGTTTCATATGTAGGTATCGTTTCATACTTTTCATAATAATCTTTCACACTAGCAACAACTAATCTAAGGTATTCATTGTCGAAATATTGTGGACTAACAATGTCCATTATTTCTTCTGAAAATTTTATATCTTCTATTAACTGTTTGACTAATTTTATCTGAAAATTAAAACCTAAGTAACCTAAATTTACACTATTTTTTTTAGTCATATTTTTTATAATTTACTATATTAATATATATCCTTTAAAGCGCGTAACCGCACAATTCTTTTGTATAATTTTTCTGAACTAACCCATTTTGTATTGTAGCTATGATATCGGGAATATTTTTTCTTATGTCTACATCATACCTTACTTTTGGGGGGTAATGATTCCCAGAAAAAATCTTTTGTATTACGACATTTCCCTTTACTTTTATTTGTAATGTGAAGATGTCTTCATTTGCGTAAATATCTACTTTATGTGGTTCAGTATCAACAACAACATCCGAATAAGCGAAGTAAGGATTATAATATTTAAAAAGGTAATCCGATGTTTTTGATCTAAATTGGCGTTTTATTATGTTTACCGCATCATCTATTACCTCTTTTAATTCAAGTGATCTTAAACTATCACTATTAAATCCTCTTATAGAAAAATTTCTACCAACTATTGGTTTGTCATTAATTAATAATAAAAATTCATACGGGAGATTTTCATAATTCTTTTTCATAGTATTTTATTTTTTGCTTATATTAAAGAAATTTTTTTCTTTTTTTATTATTCTTAAAAATGGTTTTAAAAAATTTATATAACCATCTCTTCCACCGGGTATTGCCATTATTATTCCATCTTCTAACATCATCTTAATAACATTTTTTGTTGTTCTATCTTCTGGGTCAATAGGTGAGACAAATAAATTATTAAGATGTTCTTTCGCTGATTCTGTTAATAATGGTTTTCTTAGGTTTATAATCTTTTCATTAATTTCAAAGATATCCTCACCCTGACATCCAACCGTAACTTTATTTTTTATGTTATCTAATGTTTTCAATCTTGTTTTTCTTTCGTTTTGTAATACTTCAATTTTACTAATAATATCTTTTAATGTCAAAGTTTTTTTACAAATTTCAGGAAAATACTTTATAAGTGTTTTTTCTTTAACACCCTGTATCCCCTTTATATTATCGCTAGCATCTCCAGACAATATTTTTACTAATTTAACATTAGTATAATGGTGATTAAAATGTTCACAATAGTTATACTTACTTATGATTTTTCTAAGGTTAATGACATATATTGCTACCCTATCATCTATCAGTTGACACATATCTCTATCGTTAGAGATTATCACAACTTTTTCATCATCTTCTATATTAGAACAATAATACCCTATAGAATCATCTGCCTCAATTATTTCATCTTGAAATTGCCGTATGAATAATTCTTCACAATATTGGGATACCCTATGTTTTTGGATGTATAGATCAGGGTCTTTGGGTTCTCGATGATTATAGAAATCTTTTTCTCTATTAGCCTTATATTCTTTATAAATTTCATGACGCAAACGTCCGCTAAACTGACCATCCCAAAATATAAAAACCTTATCAAAACGATTTTCATTAATAACTTTTCTTAACATAGTTAAGAACTGAAAAATACCACCTATATGGTTACCTTTATTATAAAGGTCTTTTGCTCCATGATAGGCGGTTTTCAATAATGAATCTCCATCTACTAATAAGGTGTGTGTGTATTTTTTTGTTTTAGTTGGTTTTGGCACTCTCCATAACTATTATAAGATTAATACTAAAATTATTTATCAGAATATTCTACAGGTGTTTCGATATATGTTTCATCATCTTCTATCTCAAAATCTACTATACCATCACCTACATTTTCAAAAATTTCTGACCAATACTCTTTTTGTACTCCCTTATAATCTTCTATGGCTTTTTTATCATCTTCGATAAATCCATGTGTAGTAGCTAATATCCTACAATCAGCGTATCCTAACCCATTCATATGGTTTTTATGTATACCAACCTTAGTTCTAATGGCGAAATTAACTTTTCTACCTTTATTGGTGGCAGATAGTTTTGATATTCCAGCATTTTTTTGATTCCCAAATAGGAATACTAAGGCACAGGATAAATAAATTGATTGACCACCTTTGGGTTGTATTTTTGGTTGACTGAAGGGGTTATCAGGTAGTTCTACCCAAGGTTGGTTTACGAAAATCATAGTGTTCGTATATGGGGAGGATTCTTTTCTCGAAGATGTAATTCTCTGAGCCATACCCATTCCCCATTTTTCTGAAATAGTTCTAGCAGTATGTTGGTTTCCACCTTTTCCATCGAAACTCATTTTACAAGGTATAGTACCTATAGAGTCCCAACAAAATAATATATCGTGTGGTATCTCACCTTCTTTTTGCCCGTCTAGAACTTCTGTTACATATTCAAAGGCTTGTTCAATATAATCAAACCCTAATTTATATAACAAAAATCCATCCCAATAACCAGTAACTTCACCAGTTGTTTCATCTATTTCCTCCACATAATCAGTTTTTAAACCCATTTGTTTAGCGTGTTCAAAACTAAATTTTTGTTCAGTAATAATGAATATCGGTAAGATACCTTTTTTCTGTGCATCGACTGCGGCTTGTATAAGTGCAGTTGTCTTTCCTGTATCTGAATGCCCTAACATCATATTAATTTGACCCATAGCTGGTCCAGGAATACCTGTTGCTTTTTGGAAAGCCTCCCCCAAGTCAAAATATTTCTGTTCTTTATATTTTTCCTTGGATGAAAACTTTTTTCTGATGTTAGAAAAATCAGTCTTTTTCTTCTTAATTGGTTTCTTTGCCATATTAATTCACTTTTTTAAAATGGTAGTTCATCATCATTAGTTTCAAGTGTGGTTGTATCAACCCCATCACCATCATTTTCTAATGTATTTGTAACCACATCATTTTTAAGTAAATTAATTTCATCTTCTAATGATGCAGTTTCCGTTTCTTCTTTTTCTTCTTCTGCAACGTATTTAGATAGACCCGAATCCCAAATAGGTGTCATATTTTTTGCTACTATATCTAACCATTCTGGTGATTTTTTAGAATAAACATCTCTAAATGTTTCTTCGTTATTAAACCAAGCGTTGGCTTTTTCTGTGTCGGATGTTAATAAACTAACATCATCCGCCATTATAGAGCTAACAACAGAATGTCCTTTATCATTACGATTTGTTGTGATAACAATATCGCGACCTTCTCTAGCATCTGTAATGTCACCTTTCAGTTTGAATACAGGCATTAATTTATCTTGAACACCGTCACCAGTATATTTATGCTTGTATCTCCAGAATTTAACACCATGATCTTCATTATCTCTATCAATACCTTTAACTACATACCATTTACGTGGTGTGTATTCTTTCGCCATATCTTTGGCTTTCTTACTACCATCCATTTTTAAAGCTTCCTCAGCTTCACATAAAGGACAAAGTTCTCCATCATTTAATTTATTACAATAAATTTTTTCATATCTATGGTTCACTTCTCTTTCATGTAAATAGATTTCATCAAATGGAGAACTTCCTTCTTTTCCTGGAAGAATTCTAAATGACTTAGTTGTGTTATTTTCACCCTTTTTAAGTTTTTCTGTGAAATACTTTTTTAACCTATCCTCATTGGATACTTTTGGTTTTTTACCACCATCACTATTTTTTTCGTATTGTGATAAAATTGATTCTAATGTTGTTTTACTCATCTTATTTTTTTTTAATTAATTAATAAATTATTTTTTCTAACTAAACAATTATAATCGTTTTTATTTAAAAAGTCAACAAAAAAAAACCTATAATAGTATAAATTTATACATTATAGGTTAATTTGTCAAACGAGGGAAATAACTTAATAGGTTTCATCGTCTTCCGCATTGACATCATAATCAAATGAATGTCTTATAGCGGATGAGCTGTAATCGTCTACTTCTTTTTTAGTTATTACGTATTCCTCTTCATCATTTCCTTCTCCTGTGTCATAACCTTCTTTATCTTCCCAATAATCTGTTAATTTAACACTATAAGGGAATGAATCCATAGACCTCATTTCTAATTTTTCTACTGGGGTTGGGTTTCTTTTTTCAATTTCTTTTTCTAAACCATCAATCTTATCAATAACTTGATCCATACCACTTACTTGATCAGATAACTCACTAAAACTACCCATTAATTCTTCCATTTTGGATGTAAGACCTTCGATTTCTGTTCTTGTTTCTTCTGCTTTATCAACTATATCTGTAACCTCTACCTCAACTGTTTCCTCATCAGCAGGTTCTTCAGTTGCAAATTCATCAGCAACCTCCATACCTTCACCTTCAGCGGCAAATGGGTCAATATCTGGTTCTGTTTCTGATTCACCACCTGCTTCTGGTGTTGCAAATGGGTCAACTTCCGCACCTTCTTCTGGTACTGCTCCTTCTTCAGGTGTAGCAAATGGGTCACCTTCTTCATTACCTTCTTCAGGTGTATCAACACCCGGTATTGGATCTTGCTCATATAAATTGACTGAATTATCAAACAATAAGTTATCTTCTTCATCGTCATTTTCCACTTCAGGCATATAGAATGTATACTCCAAAAGTTGCATGTGTCGATTTAATTCTTCTTTTAATAGATTTTTTTTACTCATTTCAATTACATTAATAATTGTCTACCATCGGTAGTTTTATAAACTTTATTCACTCTCTCAACAATTTCTTTACCATCATTAATTAAACATTCTTCACCAACACACTCTTTTTCTTCTTTTTCTTCCTCTAAAAAGGCATCCAATTTAGAGTCCAAATCTTTTTTGTTTTTATTTATGTTTTTATCTTCCATAATAATTGGTTTATTTATAAATATCATGTTCTTAAGAAAAATTACGATTAATGTTCATTATTGATAATTCTCCTGCCTTTACGATTAAAATTTTTCCTTGATAATTATCCCATTCTACCTGATAATCTTTATAATTAATATTTCCAGCTGCACCTCCAGTTTCTTTTTCAATTAATTTATTTAGCGCATTTATCGTATAAAAACATTCACCCTTTTTATGAACTATTATTGTGGTGGGGAAGAAAGAACTTGTATTAACCCTTTTACCATCTCTAACATACACCCTAAAGGTTATAACCTTCTTTTCTGAATCTTCATCTATATCATATATGAAAACCCTTTCGTTTGGTACTTTAAATCTTTTATACAGATATTTTTTAAAACTATCTATTTTATCGTTTAAAACAAACGAAGCTAATGTAATTATTTTAGTAGTATTTTCCATATTTAACAACATAAGGAACTAGTTTATACTCATTATCTAGTTTTTTTATAAATTCCTTACATTTATTAAATATTTCATTATCGATTAAAACGCTATTTCTTAAATTAACTACTCTTGTTATAATACTATTGGTACTTATCCCTATAAACTCTGTAACTTCTAAATTTACACCAAAAACGATATTTTCACCTAAGATATATAACATATTTTTATCAGTAAAATATGAAATAGATTCGCTTAATGAATAGATTTTTTTTAATATTTTTTTAATCTTTTTAGGTTTATCATGTATTGGGTCAATATAAACATACGACAATTCACTCCCGAAATTATTATAACATTCCTGTTTAAATGTTATAATATCATCATCATATTCCACCCTTCTTTCAGTAGTTGAAAATGTCCAATATAAATTATCACTGATTTGCTTATTTAAAATGGATACCTTATCCCCAAACATTTCTTTAGTTTTATTCCAACCAACAATAAGTGTAGGTAAAGAATTATCTACTGATTCAATTTCATCAAATAACTTAAAATTATCTTCATTAATTTTAGAAGATGATACAATATTCCCAATATTCATATCACAAATATAAAGTATTTTTTAGTAAAAATCAATTACCAACAATAGAAGTATCTGGTGCCACCTGTGATGAAGTATCGCTATTACAATCAGAAGTAGTACCTTCAATATTTATACCTATCAAATCAAATCTACTTAAAACCCTAGCAAAATTATCAAAACTTTTTCCAATTGTTCCTCCCTTTTCACCTGAAAGTATGGCAACTGTTTTTGTGAAATTATTGGCACTACCACCTTTAGAGTATGAAAATGGGGAACATATCCCTAGTTTCCACTTAAATAAAGAAACCCTTACCGCCAATAATTTATCCTCATTTATTAGATCTGGATTAGTAACTAAATCCACACCTAATACATACGATGCTTCTTTGTATTCATCCAAACCAACTATTGGTATGTACCCCCTTTTTCTATATTTATGTGCAATTGTTTGTACTTGCAGAAGGCTATATTTTATGGGATTTATTGATTGTATTATATCCGGGTTATCGTCATCTGTTGATGGGTTACCAAGTTTATTTTCTTTATCATAGTATGATTGTTGTTGTCTGGTGGGACTATCAATCTCTGGCCAAGATTCAACAATGTGACTAAATCCATGCCCATTTGCGTCAGATGACATTGTTAACATATTAGCTAACAACATAGTAACTTGCGATTTACTGATTACTGGGTCGGTACCAGCCGCAAATTGGCTTTGTAAAATAATTCCTAAATCACTAGCGTTTGATTTTAATACCCCCATGTCTATTAATGCGTTTTCTGTAATTTGTGATAAAGCAAATGGGGTATCTGGCTCTTTATCTGTGTCGACACCAACATTATACTTATCAGGATTATTTTGATTTTGGAAAACAAACTCTGTATCTTCTTCTATTGTTTCTGTTAAATCTGAATCTAAAAATGTGGTTATTTCCTCTACTGGTGGGCTTAATATTTTACTTTGCCGTAAACCACTAAAAGTGGTTACCATATGATTAGGGGTTATTGTATGACTAACATTAAGTACCATATATGCACCATTAAAAAACGGTACATTATCTAACTGGAAATACATCATAGGTTGTAGGCTCATACACCCCAATGACTCAACTTCAGCTTTATATGATCTAGTTTTGAAAATTTTATATAAATCTGTTCCTTGATAAGATCTTTGTGTTCCACCTCTTTTATCTATTAAATCTGTTAAAGCTGCAAAATATTCTGCTGTTTCTCTATGTTCTTGTTGGTTTAACGAAACACTCTTAAACATTGTTTGATTTTCTGCCCCATATGCAACTCTAAACGCTACTAAATTAAAGTCTTCTTCACCACCAGTACTTTCCATATCTGATGGTGCATTGTGGAAAGAGAAACCATCGTTTTTATATGTGTATCTACTTTTTTCGTTTAAATCCAAAACTTCTGAAGTGCCACCTGCATATATACATAGATAAGTTGGTCCACTACTACTATTTCTTTGGGATATATCAGTTACTGGTCTAAATATATCTTTCATTTCTTCTTCGTCTTTAAAGTTAATGTAACTAGGCATTATCTGAAATAAAAAATTACTGTCTCTTAGTATTTTTGATATGTAAAAATAGAAGTTAGTATCCATATTTTCCGATAAGGTGGCAACACTATCTAAGTTTATAACTGCTTTATTTCCTATATCGTTAAATCCTCTATTTATGAATTTAAAATAATCTATAAGATTTTTTCCAGCTTCTCCACAAGCATTATATGATAGTTGATCTTGTGGGCTACCCGCAATCCATTTATCATATATATTTTTAAAATAGTTATACATTTGTAGTTTAATTGGTTCAAGCTGGGTATCTTCTTTTTCTATTACTGCGGGGTCTTTTTCTTCTGTCGAATCCTCTTCCTTGGTAAAATTATCAACAAAACTATTATAATAGTCCTCGAAACCATCTAGGTTTAATCCACTATCTAATGCGTTAGGGGTAAATATATCTATTGCATTTATTATTAAATTTATATTTCCAGATAACTTCTTTGCTATACCTTCACCTTTTTTATACTTAGCCGTAATATCCTCTTCCGTAGTATAATCCACTACTTGTGATTCGAAGGTTTCAAATTCATTGGTTACCCACTGTATAAAAAATTCTATTAATGTTTCTTTTGTTTTTGTGGGTAATGATGTTAATGATGCACTAATAGTGGGTGTACCACCATACGATTTATTAACCCCTATAGTACTCAAATATTGATTTATTGTAACTGAATCCACTTCTGAATTGGACCAGTCTATTGGGTCTGATGACTCTGTTGCCCTCCATAGTGTCCCAGCGATAAATAAAAGATAGTATCTGGGTAATCTTATAATGTCTAAGTATTTCCCATTATGTGTTTTGTTGATATAGTTGTCGATTACGTGTTGAAATGGGACAAATGGTAACGTATTTAATAGTAATAACGCTTTAGATTTATTACCACCAGGATGTGGATTATTATATAATATGCTAGACTCTTCAGGTAGGTTGGATGACGGAGATACAGTTGTTAAATATCTTGGTATCTCAACTTGTTGTCCACCACCGCTACCACTACCAGCGCTTAAAACATTTATATAGTCAGTTTTAATCGGTGTATCCACATTATTAGTTGCACCTTCAGGGGGTGGCTGACCTCCATCGATTCGGGTTATATCATTATCTTTTATAGAAAAGGTATTATTCGCAGTTTGTCCTTTTTTTAATTTCTTATTTACTTTCCCCCCCCAAACATCGTAACTAGCATTTACAAAAACTAAATGATTTAGATATTGTGTATAACTACCTATGGTTTTATCGAATCCAGTTTGTACTTTTTCCCCAAATATATTATCATATTTCTTCTTATTCGTTACTTCCTTCCATAATGCAGATTTTGAACCAATAATTTTACCACCATTATCTTCTACTTCAATATACTCTACATCATCATTTCTAAAACCACTAATTTCTATGTCACCAAGTTTAGGTAAATCATCGCCACTTTCGTTTATTATAGGGATATTACTTTGTTCAATCACATATCCACTTGTTATCCCATTAGATATTATAGCATCTGACCCTGACTTACTTAATGCTGTGGATAATACTTTTCTAACAGTAGTATCAAAAATAGATTTCTTCGCATCTATTGCGTCAAATATACCAAATGCCGATAACTGGGTTTCTGGCATTTTACTATAATTTTTACATACTGCGTACCTAGTTAATAAAATATTATAAAATTGTTTTTTTATCTCCTCGTCACCTTGTGATTCTATACTATTAATAAATAAAAATGGGTTGTCATTTGCAACATCTATTGGGTTATTTGGTACCCAAGAATTAGTATCGAAACCTTGTTGTTTTAATTTACTTGTTTGTTTTCTAATCGTTCTTAATTCTGAACTACTTTTTGTTATCCCCTTAGCAACATCCTCAATAAATTTTATTTCAGGAAATGAATTAGTGGTTAAATTTAAATCCTTACTACCCACATATTTTTCTTGTGCTTCACCGGCATCTGAAATCTGTATAATCTTGGGAAATGCGTATATAGTTGAGTTCTTAAAATCACCTGATTCATCAGTGTCTATATCAGTATCAAGAACATTCTTTTTTAACTCTTTTGCTCTCTCTTTAGTTTGCCCTTCTGCTTGCATAGCAACTTTATATGTTACATCCACTAAAGATTGTACATTATTACATAATATCTCAAAAACTGTTTTAACAGTAGGGTTATAACCGATAGACTTTTTTAATTCTTCATTAATTTTAACATTAACAGACTTTGTATCTTCCTTTATTTGTTTATCAATATCAATTATCATTCTTTTAACCTCAGATCTCATTTTTCTAAAATCTAACACAAAAACAGGATCTTTCGATAAGAATTGGCTCTTGGCGGATGTTGGTCTTACAAATTGCGATATATCTACATCTCCATTTTGGAATTCCCCATTTAGAGAAGAGGGAGATTGGAATTGACTTGAAATGGGACTTGGTTGTTTTAATCCATCTATTGCACCTATTAATGTAGTAGGAAATGACGGATACCCTTTTCCAGCGGTTTTAGTTGTTAGAGTACTTCCTGCGGTAGATACTTCTAAACCAGTTAAATAATCTATTATCTCACCGTCTCCTCTACTAATGGGAAAAATCGTTTCATTAATTATGGTATCACCGTCTATTATTATACCATCAACAATACCAGTTTTTAATTGTTTATAATTAACCACCTTAAACTTTTGATAGTCTTCTAATAAATCTAATATTGTATTCATGTAGTAATTTACAGAAACAATTGATGAATATTTAAAAATTAAGTAATCTCTAATAGATAAATATTCTTGGTTTAATATTAATGAACCTTCACCTTGGATTTCTGATGTTACTATAACGTCTTTGTCGTTGGGTATCTCACTATATGGGGTTTTTGTGGTTGGGTTGCCCACATCCTTTGGGATGGGTGCACCTATAAATGATTGTATACGTTTTAGTTTTTTCTTTTGTGTGTTTAGTATAATTAATTTTTTATAGGTATCATCATTAGATTTAAGAAATTCTAAATCAACTTGTAATTTACTGATTTTTTTTATGAATGAATCCAATGATGGTGTAGGTCCAATGTCAATCATTTTATCTGGGTATACAGGATCTTGTGCCTTCATAGGTAAATTAGCCAACGCTTCTTTACCTAAATCAGTATTGTTAACGCCTATTACATTCCCTATTGTCATATCCGCTAAAAATGCTTGTTGAAAACCTAAAAAATTTGCGGTTATATCAAAATTACCTGTACCCGGGTCAAATTTAGATGTCCAATTAACCATATGTAAGCAATACTCAACGGGATTACCAAAATAACCCTTTACCGTAAGATTAAAAATTGGGTATGGCATTTTGAAAAATAAACTGTAAGGGGATTTTCTATTATCTTGTTCGATAACATCAAATAGTGCACTTCCTCTCACATCTGTAAATGAAATATCAACTTGAGGAACTAAACTAGCATTATATTTTATTGAAATATTTTTAATTCCAAATCCTTCTAATGAACCACTACTATATGAATTTTTGACACCACCTATATCTGTGTAATTTGTGGTGGCATAAGATTCTGTTTTACCCATTAAATTTTTTAATGGTTCTCCCGATGCATCATATTTAACTTCAGTTGCAACAAAATTTATTTCCCCATCTCTAGATTCATTTATTGAAGAGTCTGAATCTGTTAGTGTTACAACCCCCCTACTTCTCTCTGTTGCAGTGAATTTAACATATATAAACATGTCCTCTGCAGGTAATACTCCACTTCCAGGTGGGTTGGGGTCAACTAAAAATAAACCTGCACCTTTATTTTCTACTTTAGGGGTTTTATTCGACATATAAATTATTAACTATTACTTCCATACAAAGTTTCATATCTTTGTACCGCTCTTATATATTGTTGCAAACTATCTTTAAATGGGAATGGGATTCTAATAATCTCGTTATTGGGGATGTCGCCTTCGACACCACCATATTGTGGATTAGCTAACATTATTAACCACCCATGATATGGGTTACTATAATATTGTTCACTTAATTTATCCATTCTATCTCTTTCGGTTTTATATACCACAGTTTTATCGCTAGATTTTGGTTCTATCTTTATAAATGGTAGTGGTGTGTATTTACCATTAAAATTAAACTTTTGATACCTATTATAATATTCTGTTCCCATATTTTAATTTAGTTTATTATTTCTGATTGTAAATGTTTTTATTTTACGGGTTGCTTTCTCATTATCTATATAATAAGTTGTAACAACAACATTAGGTATAATATCTTCTAACGCTTTAATTTCAGCTTTTTTACTAACAATCTCAGATAAAATATTATATTTTATATTGGGATTTGTTTCTGATGCGTAATCAGCTGTTAATGTGGTGATTTCAGATTCTATGGTTACTATCTTTTCCGAATTACTAAACGCAATGGAGAATTTATTTATCCCACTTATATCAAATACTTCACTACTTTCTGAAAATTGTTCTTTAATCCACTGGGAGTCATCAATACTATCCGTTATTATTACCTCTATATTACTATCGGGTACTGTCGGTACACCTGCCACCAATGATTCGACATATATATTTTTATTGCTAGCGTTTATTATTAATGTTGGTGGTGTTTCATTTGGTGGTGCAACATCAATAGGGTTATCTGGTATATTTTCATCCATTTGGTTTAATGGTACAGACTGTTTTATTGCTCCATCAGGTGCATCACCAATTAGTGATAATTTTTTTAATGCGTTTTGGATTTGTGGGAACATAGCCTTTTTACCATCTACAATTCTAGCACCTATAAATCTATCTATCTCAATCCTATCTGACCTTCGTTCATACATCTCAGTATTTGCATAATAGTTAAATGATAATGCATTTTGTAGTCGGTTAATTGGTCCTTGTAGTGATTGACCACCTATTATATCTATACTCATGGTGATATCTGCCATCATTGGTTGTACCCCTATTCCTTCAGGGTTAAGATCCCATTGTGGTGCGTTACCAGTATTATAATTTATTGTTAAACTATTAATTACTACTTTTGTATAAATAAAATCCCCAATTCTTAATATACACACTGGTGGTCTACCGAATGCTAAATTTTGTGGTTGAATAGTATCATCTTTATCATATATACTTGGTCCTTGTCTAGTACATTGCTGTAAAAAGGTAACTCTAGTATTTAACCCTTCGGGTGTTGTAGAATGGAATCCAGGATGAAAGTATTTTATTTTTTCTGAGATACTAGCAAAATAGTTTGGGTAAGTTTCATTAACATAATCAAAATATTTTGATTCATCTATCCTAACGTTATCAAAAATTTGTGAATCTACTGGTAGTGCTGCTAAATCTCCTGGTGGTTCAATACTTTTATGTTTAGCACTTTGATCTTTTGTAGCATCATATGATACTATCAGATCCACCCTTCTACTTTGTGGGTCATTCGCCAATTTAGATTCGGTAGCTTTAGTTTGTATAGTAAATTTAATACCTTTTAATGTTTGTAAAACGACAGATACCTGCGTTTTAACATCGGCAGCTCTTTCGGATGCTAAATCTTTAGGGTTTGCTTCATCACTAGACGCATAACCATTTATAACAACCTTAACTGTTTTATTGGTTGCTTTCTGTTGTGATAAGAATAATGTAATTGCGGATGAATCAATATTAACACCAGCGGATTGGTTTTTAGTATAAAATAGTTGGTTTTTTTCTTTCGCAGTATAATTAGATGATGTTTGTTGTTGTTGTTGTTGATTTAATTTTTTTTCAATTTGGGTTTTTGCGTTTTCACTTACACCATCGCTTTTATCTAAAAAATCTAAAAATTCTTGTGGTGATAAACACCCAGCAAAAAATCTTTCTATTTCATTTGTTCGTTTACCTCTATAAGCATTAATCACTTTAGGGTGATCCACCAAAACTTTAAACCTAAGTTGACCACTTCGTGTTGTATTATTGTATGTATAAACTGGTTCTGCCCTACCTATAAAATCAGTTTTTGTCCAATTCGCACTTATATTTTCATCAAAATTTAAATCGTACGGTGGGAACCACATAATTCTACCTTTATTATTACTCATTGGGTCACCCGGACCAGTTTCACTCATAGGTAAATCTGCTAAATTATCAGCCCAAGCTAAATTTTCCAAAGATAACATATATTTTTTATATGTTGTTGTTGAATCATCTGCAACTGGAAAGGTTTTAACTATCCCATTTTGACCTAACACACTTAATGCTGCATTGTCGGAAGTTACAGAAAACCCTGGCTTTGATATATCATCTGAGCTAAACAACCCACTTTTCCTTATAGCGTTTTTATATGAATACCCATCTTCCACTGTCCATACCCTACAAAATTTACCGTTTGCAATTGCTGATTGATATGATTCCTTACTTATCGCACTCCCCCTACTAATTAATTGGTCCTTTATTTTATCTTTAAAATATTTTTTTGTTTGATCAATGAAAACATCATCTGGATTTTCATTAACAAGGTCTTGTGTTGCAGATAATAAAGTTTTATCATTAAAATTATTATTATCAGTACTCCAGTAAAACTCCTGGTTTACACTGGTAATCCCTCCTGACTCACCAGGTGAGCTACTACCATCGGCACCATTAAATTCATCAGAAGTGAATAATTTGGTTACCTTAGCCCCTCTATTTGTACTTCTTTCACTACCAATATAATATCTACTATTCGTACCATCATTAGAATCACTAGTCAATCTCCTATCTTCATAGTTTGGAACATAAAGATTTAAACCCAAAGCATTAAACAAAAAGGTAGATGAATTCAGACCAGTTCTTGTTAATAATGTATTAACTCTTTGTTCTGTGGATAATATTGCTTCAGTATTACCATCTGATGAACCACCTATTTTATTTGATTTGGATAACCTATTATATTCTTGCCAACCAACAGCACCAAAAGGTAAACTATTAAATACAATATCTTCACCCTTCATTGTATTTGAATATTCACCAGCTTCATTTTCTGGTGGATCAAAAGGTGTTATAACCCAATTATTTAAAGATTCTGAAATAACTTGTTCTTGAACTTGAGCAACTTTAGCAATAACAACATCTTTTAGTTTTTCTGCACCTATTATCCCCAAAGAAGATTCATTTTGAAAAGTTAATGAATTTAATTTATCTACTACATTAAATGGAAAAGCAACATATGGTTTAATACCACTACTTATTAATGAAAATTGGTCAGTATTTGAATATGTTGGATAAGGACCCCTTACCTTTGTTGAAGAATCTGAATATGGTTCAGCAGGAGTATTAAGTTGGAAAGTTTCATATTCATCGTTTAATGGGATAAATCTATTATTATTAACATTAAATTCATTTCTTCTAACTTGCCCAAATGGTAATATTTGTTCATCTTCATCATAATGAGTAGGAATATTCTCACTTTCAGTTCCCCAAATAGGTGTAGTAATAACTGTTCCTATATCTTGAAGGGATGAAGCAAAACCAGAATGGTCAACAGAATTAGTTACAGGTGGCGGTAAATTCCTAAGTAATAACTTATTTCTAAGTTCTTCAGTGGTTAAAATACCGAATTGGGTAGTGGTTAATGTTTGATTTAAAATCCCGGACATATATAATTCTTTATATATAAATATTTAAAGAGTAAATTTCAGGAAATAAATTAATGAGAACTTTATAATTACAAGAATATTAAGTATATTTTTCTTGTTTTGTTCTTGTTTTAGTTAATTATTTATTTTTAATTTGTTCTAGTTGGTCCAATATACAAGGAAAAATTTAGTAAGTAAAGGTCAAAATGAAAATAAATTATTTTTTGAGATAACGCATTATCCAACCGATGTTATCTTCATTATATTCAATAGATCTACCGCTTCTTTTCCTGTAGGGACTCCACTATTTTCTTTTATCTGCATTACAGCTTTTAGAGCTATATTTTCCATTAGTTCTTTTGTAGCTACATCCCTTAAATGAGTATCACCCTTTATATTGAAATTAATTTCCAATGGTTCCATTTTTATTGTGCTCGTTGTTTGATTCACCGTAGCTTTATTATTACCAACACCAGATGTATCTGGCATAAGTTGGGCGTCTGATGATGGAGATACAGCATTTTTAAATATTAATTTGTTATTTCCATCAAATGTTATTTTAGAACCATCTGTAGGGTTAATACTCAATGTGTCAACAATTCCAGTAATACTTTTAATTTGTGATGACATTGCCTCATCCAACTTCTTTTGTTTATCTTTAAATTCGTCTCCTTTACCACTTACCCAAGTTTGTCCCAGACCATCTTTACCTAATTTTTTTATTGAAACCCCAAGATCATCCAGTTGTTTAATACTTTCTTTTGTCGATGTTTCAATTGCCTTATAATAATCAATATCTTGAACAAAACCAAATTCAAAACTCTTATACATGTTGTCTAAAGTTTCATTCGTTCTTTGAGATTGGTACAACATCTCATCCATATATTCTACCTCATTTTCAGGTGCTTCTAATAACATTTTTGCTTGTCCACTTGTTAATTCATCAATAGATTTAGTTACCTTTTCACCATTTTTATCTCTAAAATCAACTTTAAACTCCCCATCTTCCATTCTAGCCAATGAGGAAATACCCTCCATCTCATCTTCACTAAATATAGACCCAGATAATTGACTTTTAATATCTTTCATTTTTGATGATTGACGAGCCATCTCCACCATCTTTTCAGTATTAATACCCAATTGTTCTCCAGCAGATTTTAATTGCATTCTTGCTTCGGCAGGTAATTCATATTCTCCAGATACTTCATTAAATTGAAGCATATTTTCAGTCATGTCTTGTAATCTTTTCGCCAATTCTTCTGGTTTGTTACGAGCCAAATACATCGTTTCAAAAGGATCACCGAATGCCTTAGCAATATCACCACCTAACATTTGTAAATTTGCCGCTGCCTCTAACGCCGCTTCTGGTTGGTAGAACTTATCCGCCATTTGTAAAACATCACCTACATCAATTCTCATTTTAACAGCTTGTTTAGCCATTTCTGTCATCCCTCTAACTCCCCCTCTAAAAGAATATGATTGCATAGATTTCATATTCGCTGCCATCATTTTTGACACTTTAGAAGAATTTAACCCTATAGCTTGTGATTCTGTAACCAATTCTACCATCCTCTTTGTTGCTTCCTCATTAGAAACACCCATTAAATCTAATGTCTCATATAAACTAGTTGCTTGATCACCATATAAATTAGTTGCTTTTTCAAGTTTAAATATATTAGATACTTCTTCATCACCTAATATTCTTACTCTACCTGAACTATCGGCAAACTCTTTATATATTCTTTCTGCATCACTAATATCACCACCAAACTTAGAAATTTCTGTTAATGCCCCCTTAAATTCTTGAGATAAAGCTGCACTTCGTTTTGTACTTAACCCTATACTTATTGCAGTATCCTTATACCCCTTTGCTATTGCCTCACCTAACTTATATTGTTGTTCAGCGGACTGAACAAATTTCATCATCTCATTACGCATGGATACGATAGTACCCTTCATATCTTTCAGAACATTCCAGGTATCACCCAGTTTTGAGGACATTTTACCAGCACTAACTGTGGTATTTTCGATCTCTTTTCTTAGACCCTCAATTTCTATTTTAAGGCATTTAATTTGTTTTCCCCAATCAACACCTTCATACACATCATCAGGACAATCCATAAAAATTATTTTTTAGTTTTTTTATTTTTAGTTCCAGTATTTTTATCCCCTTTCACCTCTTTAGAAAGTTTTTTTTCTACTTGATCAATACGATCACTTACATTTTTAAGTTTTGCTAATAAAAATTTATTTACATTCATAATTTAATATTATTTAAGAGATTTAATTTCAAAGTTACAACTTTCCTCGTCCCCCTTAAAATTTTCTTTACCTCTTCTATATATTAATCTTATTTTACCAGATTGTTTTTTGCCGACATCTAATGTTTTATAATGCAACCTAAAATAAAAGGATTCCGTCAAACTTTTAGTCCTCATATCAATATATTTGTATCTGTCATTAATTGAATCTACATTGAAAAACATTCTTCCACTTAATTTACGATTCATTTCTTTATTACCGTATTTTTTAATATTTAATGTAATTTCCTCTGGGAAGTCAACCTCAATATAGGAATATAAATCACCAGTTTTCGTATCCTGCATACCCTTAATTAACCTTTTTAATTCTGCTAACTCATCTCTAAGGGATGATATCCCTTCTTTAGTTTCTTTATCTTCTTTAGAAACCCCCTCTGCTTCTTTTTCTTTTTTCTTTAGTTTTTTCTCCTTTTTCTTTTTTTCATCCTCCAACTCATCTGCTATAGCTTTTGCGGTTCTTCTACGTACAACTCCTGCAGGACCACCAGTTAAAAAGGCACCAGCATCTTTTAATAATTCCATGGGGCTTAAATCAACCTCATTCAATAACCCATCAATATCGGAATTAATTTCCTCAACTAACCTGTTATGTTTTTCTAAGTTATTTTGATTAATCATATTCTTATGTTTTATTTATAAATATAAGAAAATGTGGATTATTCTTCTTTAGGTCTTAAAATGTTAATGTAATACTTACGAATATGAGTTGGCATAATAATTGCATCACTATATGTGAATCCATGTTTCACTAAAATAAATATTTCATTTAAATAATTTGTGGTAAAATTATTATATTTCAGGATTCCAAAAACTCCGTCCCAATCTAAGAAAGCAAGATACGGATTCACCCCCCTGAATCCTAGCTGTTGTGTTAAAATCTATTCCTGGTTCAATTTCAGTTACATACTTTTTAAATTTTCTAACATCCAAAAGATTTAATGTTTTAAGTATATGTGAGATTTTCATTTTATCTCTGACACCATCTATTTCCATTATACTTCGTTCCAAACGTAATGAAGATGAGGTGGAAACACCATCATTTTTTTCTTCATTTTCTTTATCCATAATGTCAATGTCAGATTCATCCTTACCAGTTAATAACCTAAATTTAATTTTTTTATTTGAGGTTGGTAACACAAAATCAAATTCTTTGTTATTGTCAGGTGTAATTTCAAGTTTTTTAGTAGTTAAAATAGTTAAATCAATAACCCCCTCAACAACTTTTCCAGTTTCATCGATTACCAACTGATGATATTCGTGACCTAATCCTGTTGCCCTTAAAAATAATAATATAGCTATTCGATCCCCAGCTAGTAATTCATCCACATCGAAACCTAATTCTTTAACTTTATTTTTTAATAATACATCGATAAACTTACCATTATTTAATAAGTTTGGAGATGTTAATATGTTTTCATCATATGCAGTTAAATACTCTACTTTAACTGATGATTTTCCATTGGGGTATAGAATGCCTTGTGACGGCAATTCAATTACATCATACGGTACCTTATACTCTGAAGGTGTATAATTCGGGTCTACAAAACTTTTATCTTCCATGAAACTAATTTAATATATTTTTATTTTAAGTAAAGTTTTAGAAATTAAATATCGGATAGGGATTTTTTTAAAGATCGTCAAGTTCGGTAGTATCATTTTTTGACACTACATATTCAGTTTTTCCGTCCGATCCTTCTCTTGGTATATATTCTACTTCATTTGATTTTCCGTTATTATCAAATTCTAGCGGATCGCATTGTATTTGATTGGCCGAACACCTCAAATCGAATTCCTCCCATGAAGGAGAAGCTTTAAATTTTTCAAGTGCTTTGTCTGTGTTAAACCCTAGATTTCCCATAATATCCCCAATGGTTTTTTCTTTCCCCGCTGTCACTTCCTCAGTATCCATTAAGTCAAGTGCTTCTTCAATTTGTGCACTAAATACTTCTTCAGAAGATTTACCCTTATATTTTTCACACCACACACTATTATTTTTATCATCTACACCTTTTAATGCATTATCAATCTTTTGAAAAAATCCGGCACATTCTTCACTTTTTGTTCTTTTCCCATTTTCGTCAGTATCAAATTTTCTACAGAAATTCTTTTGTGATTTATTTAATCTACCCGTAATCCAACTCCAATCAGTAATTAATCTTACAGGCCATAATGGATAAAAACATGGTGAGAATATCCAATCCTCTTCATTATAGAGGTTCATTAGGTTGTAAGGCTCAGGATCTTCACCACCTTCTTCTGAATTAGAGGCATCACAAAGTTTGTGAATGAAAAAGTAATACCCCAAATAATGCAGAGTCATTCTAACCCCAAAAACAGTTCCCCGCTTTTTCATCAACCCTGATTTCTTAACCCCTCCGATAACATAGGGATTAAAAATAGTTGCCAAAATCTGATTATCTACTCCCACATATTTTAATACTTTCTTAACCTTTTGCCATCCCCCAGCGATTCCAGTCTTCTTAGCAATAGCTTCCGATGTTGTTTTTATTGTTTCATCAACGACCTCTTTTACTGGAGTTTGACCAATGTTAATATGAACAACATTGCCATCACCCAAAACCTGTACACCACCCTCACCAATTGTGTTATTTGCTTGGTTATCCAATTGATTAGCCAATTCTTCTTTTGTAAATACCTCCACATATTCAACGTCAGTAGTATTTTTAATAGTATTACCCTTAATAGGGTTACCATCTCCGTCTAATAACGGTTCTTTCTTTCCCTTACCATCAAGTAATGTTAAATTACCATTGCTATCCGTATCTATAAGTGATACCTGATTTGATTCTGGATCAAATGCCCTATGTACAACCACTTCCTCTCCTTTAGCATTCTTAATTTTAGTAAGTGGACCAATATCTGTTTCATCAAAAAACTTAATCATTGCCAAAGATCGCAATCCCCCACCTTCTGGAATCAAATCAATATATGCTCTCCCACCAGGTGTAAGTGGTTCATAGATATTAAGTTTCTCAAAAACACCATCTGGACGTCTTACACTATTCTCTGCAAACCTTCCAGCTTTTTCCATTTTAGATAAATAAGTAATGTGTGCCAAACCTTGTACGTATTCTTGAGGAGTCATCATCATTTTCCATATCGTCCCAAACTCTTCTAAATGTAATCGAAAATCATCGAAACTACGAATCTCTTTTTGAACAGCTCGTTCTATCATTCTTCCAGTTTTAGTATCAACTTGTTTAAATAATTTACCACTGTTTCTAAGGAAAGCATTGTCAATAAACCTAGCAAAATTTGCTTCGGTTAATAATGGTTTATCCACAAGATTCCCATATAATCTCTCTTCGGTGAATAATGACTTCATCCGATTCATTTCTTCTGATAATGTGTTATATTTTTTTCTCATCATATCATCTTATTAATTATTCTCATTACATCACCACTTTCACCTATATTATCATTTTTGAAATACTCCCCAATATGGTATCCCACACCCACACCACTAGAGTCCTTAGGCTCAAATTCATAAGGGTCTGTTACCTTATTCTTGTCATTCCTTAACCCAGCAAGTTTGAAAAAACTATATGTTATTTTACCACTACTTGGGTCACATCTATACCTTCCCTCAAATTGGAATTTACCTATTTTAACATCTCCTTCATTAGTGATATTATCTGGAACTTTCTGCCAACCTTTAAATATACCTATATAAGTTAACACCCCATTCTCCCAAAACGTTAAGTTTCCACTTTTCAATCTCCCTCTATCTTTGGAATTAGTAACCCTTGTATAACATTTACCCCCATTGGTGAATGGTTGAGTAATAATTTGGTTTTCATCAACATTATTGGCTTTAAGTACAGATACCACACATTTTAAAATGTTCTTTTTCAAACACTTTTCCGTTCCACTTACCTCTTCACTGGGATCGTCAATATTATAATTTAAGTCCTCTAAGTAATCAATACAACCGTCAACTGACATTTGTTCAGTTAAACCCATTATAGTTTTAACTCTATTAATCTCTTCTTGTATTAATTTATTTTTTTTCGTCATTAATGTCATTTTCAATTTCTTCTAATTCTTTTATGAACCCATTTAATTCCTCTTTAATAAATATATCGTGTTCCGGATTAATCCCATGTTTTCCGAAAAGATTACTAACTTCGTTTAATCTTTCTTTAATGTTTAATATTTTCTCTCTTCTTTTTTTCATATAACCTATATTATATCTTGAAATAATTTTTTATAAAATATTGCTCTGATGCGTCATCAAGTGGAAGAGTGAAGTTTTCTCTTTCTTTTTTTCCTTCCTTTTCTATTCTTCTCTTTTCTTCATCTGTTAACCCTTCCAGCTCACCCTTATTAATATCATCCATTGTTTTGTCATAACCCTTACCCATTCCTTGAGCTTGATCTATATTACGTTGTTTTTCACCCTTTATATTTTGTTTATAAAGTTCTGTTTGATACTTTTCCGGCACTGGAATTCTTTCATTAGTAGTTGGATTTAATTTCTCACTCATCTCGTATGGTCTCCACCCACTATTTATAGCTTTCTGTAATAGTGTATTATCAGCAATAGATTTTTCTTTAGTCCATTTCTCATTTTTACTACCATCCTCATTTGTTTTAGAAATTGCACCAAAAATCTTCTTTGTTTGAACCCAATCATACCCCAATGCTTCTACTAACTTTCGCGGTCCCCAATCACCAGATAATGATTTATCTGTAATATAACCATTTATTAACCCAGGTAATAAGGCTTCCCCTGCCGCAAAGAAACCTAACTGAGTTAATACCATTTTCCCTTCAGGTAATTTACTATATTTATCTAACGCAATTAAAACATCACCATCGGACTCTTTTAAAAGTTTTTGGTATCTTTTTTTAGCAAATACTTGTTGTAATTTCACCTTATCAAACTTATTTTCTAGTGATTGTAACCCATTCACATAAGTTTTTAAACTTTTCTTGTCCCCTATGAATTTTGAAACATCACTAATTATATCTACAGAATATTTTACTTCAGCTTTGGTTAAACCTTGTGATAACATCTTTTTCTTAAACATATCATCGATATCCTTTTTAATAACATCATCAATTACAGTTCCTTTTTTCCCGTATTTCTCAGCTATTTCCCCTAAGAAATCATCAGTAAATTTCATAACTTTAGGAGATGCGTTTTTTATTTTAGCTAAACTTTTTGCTAACTTATAACCTGTTGCAACCCCACCGACAATTGTTAAAACACCAGCAGTATAATTAGCATATTTATCCGTTTTATTATCTGACATGTAACCCTCGACACCATATATTATACCATTTGCAACATCTAATCCCATTGATAGTAATGGTCCAATACCAGGAACTACCAATACTACAACGGATGCCACATCTATTAGACAATGAGGATCCGAGATACAATATACCCCCCAATCAGCAAGCTTCTCAAAAAATGATGGTTCATTTTTAGCTGCATGAATAGCTTGTTTTTGATCAATCCCCCTTATAAAAGCCGCAGATTCCATCCCAAACCTAGTCAGATTGTTGTCTGGACACCCAGCCAATGATTTGGTCATATTGTTAACGCACCCACAGTGATATGTATATTTAGAGGTATTAAGGTTATTTGTTACATTCCAATCTGACATATCCTCTACTAAGGGGTAAACAAAGAGTCCACCGCTTGATTTATTAAAACATCCGGGACAATCTTTTTTCCAAACAGTATCAGTAGACTCTACCATCTTCCATATACACCACTGACTCTCTTTTCGCCTATCGAAACCAACTCTGTCTTTCACATATGTTTCTTTTCCAGCAGCTTTCCCACAAATTTTCAGTGAATTAAACCAACCCGCCCTGTTCGCAAGACCATATTTACCGTTTGCAGTCACGTAATCCTCTTCCAAACCTTCTTTCCACCATTTCTTAGCTTCAGCATTTTTCATGACTTCCTCTTTACTATCACCACAATGGGATGCACATCTTTTCCTTACAACGGGTTTGCACTGACTCTTGATTAAATATTCTTGCCATTCCTTACTAATCAATTTATTGAAATTTTTCGCACTTTGCAACAATAAATTATCTTCACCACCAGTACCGAATTGTCGTATCGTTTTATTAGCATTGAATTTCGCATCTACACCTAATTTACCAGCACCAGTTGCGTCCATCTGGTTTTGATAATAATCGATTTTTGCTTGTGATGCATCCAAACCACTTTTATCTTTCCAATTACCAAAACTATTTTTCTCCTGTTCAGCATCTAGCGAAGCTATTCTATCCATTGAATCCTTCATCTCAAGTTCGGCAGCCTCTTCTAATGCATCAATTGATTCGGATGGAATAGGGTCTAATGGACCATATGTAAATGTATCACTACCACTTTTATATGTACCCGTTTGTTTATTTGGGGCTCCGTATGTTGCCCATCCGTATGGGTCTTTATTACTAATACCTAAACTTTTATTTTTTTCGGTTCTTTTATCCCGTTGTTGTTCCTGCCACGATTGTGTGCCGAATTGACTCGGATCCCCTTTAGTATTAGAAGGTTTAGGTGCAGGTTGTTCCAACAGAAATACCCTTTTATATTGTTCTTCGCTAATTATTATTTTTTTCATTAAATAACATTTTCTTATAAATATCTGAAATTATATAAAAAATCCCCTTTATATATGATTATATATAAAAGGGATAAAGTAAACATTCGATAAAGGAATTCTCAAAAAACATTTATTGCTCTATCAAATCTAAAAGTGACATCGATAGTAGCTAATTCGTTTTCTGTGTATCCTAGAGAACCAAAATCTGCATCGTTAATCTGTGTTCCTTGTAAAATCCATTTTTGTACCACAACACCAGTTGGATCTAACATTTCTAATTCTACATCTTTTTTGTATCCTGCAGCGTATCCTTGTCGCCCAGTAACTGATTCAGAATGTAATCTAACCCACTCCATAAGTGCTTGTGTCGCTGAAGGACCAATTGGATCTCTGAAAGATACTGTTATAGGATCCCATTTAAATTTACCGATAACATATGTTTCAGTATTTAAAAACGGTATTGATACCTCTTCACTTGAATATTTTGGTCGTGATCCCGTTGCAACCCACCATTCTTGTATTCCCAAGTCATCTGGAAATCTGAAGATAAACCTATTTTTCCTTAATGGTTCGTAAGGAACCGGCATCCGCATTAATAAATCTGCCATTTTCTAATTTTTTTTATATTTATTATTGTATATGATATTATTTTTCATTACCTTTATTAATAAATATCTAAAAACCAAAAAAAGTGGATTATAAAAAGTTTTTTTTAGAAAATAATAAAGCTGGATTAAAGACCAGAGAATCTTATATTGAAAATAATTATAATGAAATCTATACCTCAATTAACCTTTATTGTGATAATATAAACTTAAAAGGGGGTATTCCGTTTAAAGAAAAAATATATATATTCGTAAATAATTTAACTGAGGTTCCCATATGTAAAAATTGTGGTAAAAAATTAAAGTTTAAGAAAAGTTTAAGAGAGGGGTATGGTAGTTATTGTTCGGTGTCGTGCACAAATAAACATGATGGTCACATTTTAAAATCAAAACTTAAATGGAAACAAAAAGAAAAAGATATTAAGGAAAAAATGTGCAATACTAACCTTAAAAAATATGGTGTCACTAATATATTTAAAGATAATGAATATATCCAACTCAAAACCAAAGAGAAATTAGGGGTAACCAACCCAAACAAATTAAATAGTGTTGTAGAAAAAAGAAAAAAAACTAACCTTAAAAAATATGGGGTAACTAATACATTACTTTTAAATGGTTCTCGAAAAACCAATCACATTTCAAAACTAACAAATTTTAACGAAAAATATGGGGGGTTAAATGTGATTGATGATTCTGGTAACTATGTTAAACTAAAATGTAATAACTGCAATAATGAATATGACATAGATAGAAGTTTATTATTTTATAGATTTAAAAATAAAATAAACCCTTGTACGTTATGTAACACCGTAAGTGAGTTAAAATCCATAAAAGAAAAAGAACTAACAGATTTTTTATTATCTTTGGGGTTAAACCTTATTAAGGGTGATAGGGATATTCTTAATGGTAAAGAGATTGATATATTAATACCTGATTTTAATATTGGTATAGAATTTAATGGTTTGTATTGGCATTGTGAAAAATATGTGGATAAAGATTACCATTTAAATAAAACTAATATGTGTGAATCTAAAGGGATACAACTGATACATATTTTTGAGGATGAATGGGTGAATAATAAGGAAATTATTAAAAGTAGATTAAAAAACTTATTTAAATTAACTGATAATAAAGTATATGGTAGAAAATGTGTAATAAAAGAAGTTAATACTAAAGATAAAACAAAGTTCTTAAATGATAACCATATTCAAGGTACAATAGGTAGTAAAGTTAATTTAGGTTTATACTATAATGATGAATTAGTATCGATAATGACATTTGGTAAAGGTAGGGTTGTTATGAATGGTGTTAAAAACGAATGGGAGTTATTAAGGTTCTGTAATAAAATTAATCATTCTGTTACCGGAGGAGCTAGTAAACTATTTAAACACTTTATTAAAAAGTATAACCCAAATAATGTTATAAGTTATGCAGATAGAAGATGGTCACAAGGTAATTTATATCCCCAGATAGGGTTTAATAAAACCCATACCTCATCCCCCAACTATTTTTATATTATTAATACTGAAAGGGTGCATAGATTCAAATACCGTAAAAATTTATTAATAAAAGATGGATTTGATAAAAATAAAACTGAAAGGGAAATTATGTATGATAGAAAAATTTATCGTATATATGATTGTGGTAATCTAGTATATTCTTATAAAAAAATTACTTTTTGATAATAATTCTCTTTTTCTTTGTTTTATTTGGGTCAGATGTGTCATAAACCAGAAATGTAATGTCAGGATAAAGTTTTTTTAATGTCGATTCAATGAATTCCTCCACATATTCAACATTATCAATGTCATCATCACTATAACCTATACTAACGCCTGTAAATTCTGGGTCATCTTTAATTTTCCCTACCACACCGATAACTCTATCTACAAAGCTTCTTAATGCAACCGTTTTCGCCATTTCTGGTTCTGTTGCGGATGATTCGATACCAAACTCTTTCATAAAATCATCCGAAGTAACTGGGTAATAATCCTGAAGGGATAAATATTGTTCAACTGTTGTATTACCTAAGTTATTTTCCATTGTTTCCTTTTCTTCATCACTTAAAGAAGTGGAAATTATTAGTTTAATTGAATCTTTTATTGATGCAGGTGGATTACCTCTGGCGGTTATAATGGAAAAATCGTATGTATTTATTAATGCTTCTTTAAATTTATTAAAACTAGGTCCGAATGCATTCTTACTTAAAGCTTCTTTTGTATCAGCAATAAAAGATTCATAACTTCTAAAATCTTTAAATGTTTCAGCAATACTATTACCCCTATATCTAATATTTTTACCGATATCACCTCTAATTTGTGCAAATTCTTCAGTAGATACCGACACAGGTACCCATCCTTTACCTGCTCTCTTATCTAAATACACCTTTGTGGGCATAAATAATATATTATCATCCCAATCAAAAGAATAAGCTCTTTTTTGAAATTCCATCATTAATTTATGTTGTTCTTCGGTAAGTTTAACTTTCATATTTTATAAATATTATTAGAAATAAAAAAACCCACATATAGTGGGTTTTAATTATAGTGTTTTAATAATATTAATTATTAAATATCATCGAAACTAGCACCAGTGTTAGTGATGTTAAATTCAATACTTATATATTCTAATGATCTTGTTGGTTTAATAAATATTCTACCATTCAATTCATTTCTATCAATTGATTCTGGTGTATCATCCAACACAACTCTAAAATCAATTAACCCTCTTTCTTTTCTGATATTATCTAAAATAGGGTTAACCATACTTAAAAATTGATTTCTTACAACTTCATCATTTTGTTCGAATAATAATCTGATTGAAACCGCTGAAATAAGTTTTCTAGCTTGTAGTAACAATCTTCTAACATTAATTCTGTTAAGTGCAGTATCCGCAGATTGTAAGGTTTTATTACCCCATATTACAACTCCCACATCTGAGAATGTTGCCATTGGATTAATTCTTCCTTCATATAAAGTATCTCTATTATCTAAAGTAAGTTTAACTCTCGCTTTAATTGCGTTTGTTGTACCTCTATTTAAACCTGCTGCTGCAAACCAAGGAAATGCGACATTATCTGTTAATGCAATATTTCTAACAACCTCTAATGTTGGCGGTAACCACACATATTGATTATTTTCCGTATCATTCATTTGTAACCATGGCCAGTATGTAGCGGAGTAGTTTGAATCTATTCCAGAATCATCTACTATTGCCACCGCTTCTGATTGACTTAATGCAACTCCATCATCATCAGTATCAGGAGTTGTTATAATGTATAATGAATCTGCTCTATCCGTTTCAATCACATCTACCCCATTTTCAATTAACCCTGGTTGATCCCTTAAATCTAACCCTGGAGATGCAAATACATTAATATTTACAGCTTCTGGGTTGTTATATGTATATAACCCCTCTAAGAATGTATAATAATCTGAAGTTATTCCTTCATCACCTTCACTTGTGGTGTATGGTGTAAACGTTCCAGATAATAACCCATCAGCACCTTTACTACCTGTTTTGGTATAGTTGTCATTGTTTGTCCTTTGTGTTCGATACACATCCCATCCATCATATCCACCATAAGGTGCAAATGTGAATTTCCTAGATGATAATCTTTCATATGGACCACCTAGTAAACTAGCATCTGTTGTAAACGCTGATATACCAACTTGTAATATTGGAAAATAACTATTGTTACCATCTGATATTTCAGCTCCTAATGAATTTACATCTAAATGGAATCCGTCAGTTTTACCAGTCCAAAGACCACTATTAACATTATTAATTCCCTTATAATCAAAGAAGTCTTGATCAACACCTATTTGTGTATTTAAACCTAAATAAGTTTTTCTTAATTGTGACGAATTTAATTCACCATATACTGTTTTGTATTCAATTTGTGGTGGTAATGATGTTCTAGTTCCAATGTATTCCCTATTTAAAGATCCTTCAAACCCTGCAGGTATACTATTAATTGGGTAATTATCTGCCATCTCTACCATTATATATTTACTTTTTAATGGATATTCACCATCTGAAGTTCCAATTTTTCTACCTATAAACCCTGTGTTAGCTGGATCCATACTAATTCTAGAATATTTTTCTACAATTGACATATTAGAATCGTTATCATTAAATTTCCTTATTGCTAAATCAAAAGTTTTATCATCTGGTTTAATATTAATAATTGAAAATTTAACATCTTCATTTGCTGCATCTCCATCAGATATTGTTATAAATCTAAATAATCTCTGTAGTTTATTACCACGTAATTCTGATAACACATAAGGAGATGATGCTGATTTCCATTGTTCTTGGTAATCATCTAAGTTATTCGATGATCCTTCTCCTATACCATTAAACGTTATATCTAAACCTTTAACCTTACCAGCAGCGTATAAATCATCTAATACATTGTGATAGATTTCTTCCACAAATAACTCTGTTTCTTTATCTTGTGACTTACTACCAAATACACCTGGAAGATAATTTTTCTTCGATTTATCCATAGATACTGAGTAACTAAATGTTGCCCCATCACTTGCGGTACCTGTAATACTAAACGATGCAAATGGGTCTGAAACAATGTCAGTAGTATTTGTCATCTCAGTATCGGTTACACCGCTAACTTCAAAGTCTAATATTTGATCACCACCATAGGCAGCTCTAGATCTAAGTGTTGCAATTACACTACCATCGATATCACTATAACAACTAGCGTTATATGTTGTAACAGTACCTGAAGTGGTACCCGTTACAAATGATCCAGAAGTTCCTGTTGTGGTTACTTCCATTTCAAAAGTTGCCCCACTAAAAGTGCAATTTGTTTCATCCTTTATATATGAAGGGGTAGTAGTTGATATTGTATCACCCGTATCTGATAAACCAATAGAGGTAAATGATGACGTTATTTCTCCTGCGTCATATAATGCTTGTAAATTAGCATCCCCAAATGTCATAGTAAGTGGTGTACCTGCAGTTGTTGCGGAATATGTTAAAAGTGGGTCTATCGGTGCGGATGGTGAACCACTAGTCTCTGTTGATGGGTCGTATGCCGCATCCAATGTTATACTCCAAGCATTTCCTGCTTTATATCCTGATACTCCCAATACTCTACTTACATATAGTTGATTGGTTTGTGTTAAAAACGATTTTGCGATGTAATTTAGTTCATATTTATGAAATCCAGTACCTTTAAATTTCTCCGGATTCAAAGATCCAAAGTAACTTATAAATTCATCATAATTTGAGATGAAAACCGGTTCAAAAGCGGGACCTTTAGGTGTCTCCCCCAATAACCCCAATGATGTTACCCCCACTTGTCTAGTTACGAATGTTAAGTCCTTCTCTGATGTGAATACACCTGGACTTACAAATATTCTATCTGTTGATGCCATTTAATTTTATTTTTTATATTATATTATGTAATTCTTTTATTTATAAATATGCTAGTTTTTTAGAAAAATTTCTTTTTGTGGTAATACTACAAAATAAGTATGACTTTTTTCATACTTTTGTCATACTTACTATTTATTATTCTAAAATTTAGGGTATAATACACATATATAACGTACAATAATATGTTATTATTAACACAAATAAATCAAATTTACCCCTATAAAATCAAATTTACCCCTATAAAATCAAATTTACCCCATTAAAAAGAAAATAAATGAAAAGGACTAAAAATCTAAAGATTACACCATCAACACATACTATATTAAAAAAATATTGTGAAGAAAACGGATTTAAAATGTTTGCCTTTGTAGAAAGAATTATAAAGGAGAAATGTGATCCTAAAAAGGATATTTATGGTGAACATTAAGATATTGTTCCATCATAAAAAAGTTTAGGTTTCTTTTTACCGGATAATGTATATGTTTTATAAAATCTTTTTTGTGCTGATATATACCCCTCTTCCCACCATGACGCCATATTTTCTTTATTAAATATTAATGAGTTATTTGTAAGTTTTCTTGGTGTATAATAAAAATTTAATTTAACATCTTCATCTTTAGCTTTTAATTTTCCTATCTGAATATCTGACCTACCTATTTCCAACATCATTAAATCTATTGTTCTGAATATATAATGAAAAGCATTTCTAATTAATTCTGGGGGTAACTCGGACTCTTCTTTCCTAAGAATAATAACATCTATTTCCTTAGCACCCCTATTTATCGCTTCTTGTATTGCAGCATGTTCTAATATTGCACCATCAGCATATTCATAACCATCCTTTTCAACAACCTCCATAAATGGTGGTACAGTTGCAGAAGCCAATGTCCAGTCACAAAAATCTTTATACCCGTATTCTTTTGTTGATTTATATTCCGGAACACCTAATGTTAAATTAGTTGTGGTACAAATTACCTCTCTTCCAGAATCTTTTATTTTTCGATAATCTTTTTCACTCATAAACCCCCTTATTAGTTTTTTAAGGTTAGATGCATCACCAAAAGATTTCTTCCTTCTAATTAATATATTCCATAATACATTCTTAAAATTTATACCTACCTTTACTACCCCATTAGTATCACTTTTAACTTTAAAGGGGTTTATTTTAAAAATATCTTTTTGTGTTACTGTGGTATACACCTCTTTTAATGTATCCATTTTTTTAATCGCGATAAACGGGACAAGTAAACTACCTGTGGATGTACCGATTAATAAATCGTATTCTTTTTTTTCTTCCTCTATTAGGTATTGTGCAACACCACCACCAAATGCTCCCTTGCTACCTCCACCCGAAATACACAGAGCCTTTAATTTTTTCTTTTCTTCCATACATATAAATATATAACCCTTATAACTAAACTATCTTTTTAATAAATACTGGGTTCTTATCATATTTTATAAATAACTCCTCACCCTTTTTTATTTTCTTAAATGAGATAAATTCAAATATATCTAATTCGGTATGGGTTATATAATCAACATTTGGTGTTAAGGAATGGTTATATAATGAACCATAACCCAATACAACTACTTGAATTAATTTATCTATTTTTTTATTACTATCTTTAATTTGTCCAAAAACTATTGGGTATGGAAATGAATAATGTATTATAGTGTCACCTTCGTTATAAGTTTCTATTGGAACGTAAAGACATTCTTCAATAGTATCACCGATTTCAATATCCTCTAACGCAAACACACCCCAACCATGTAGGGATGATTTTTTAATCCCTATTTTATTAGATTTAAATAAAACTCTATCCAAAATTCAAAATTTATATTAAGATAGTAAGTTTAAAGTGAAAATAAAGACTAAATGTATTGTTATATCTCTGGCCAGAAATATGGGTCAATAAGTGTACTTTGTAAATCTAATCTAAAACTATTATAATCACCTTTCTTTAATACAAATCCTTGTGATATACAATATTCTTCCATACCATTACCAACGTAACCACTTGATGACATAATAAAATTCATTAAACCATC
>Ga0233410_10000062_pt1 | contig 34138 bp, 22 predicted proteins | sample Na_anoxic_1_MG_FD_179869 | JGI IMG/M metagenome (GOLD analysis project Ga0233410, IMG submission 179869) | Seawater microbial communities from Saanich Inlet, British Columbia, Canada - Na_anoxic_1_MG | ecosystem: Environmental > Aquatic > Marine > Inlet | place: Canada: British Columbia...
TTTTTTTCTGAGGAAACTGAGTTTCTGGGTGTCGTTAGAGACTGTGCCGCCGACGCGTAGTTTGCTATTCTCGTGGACGAAGTTGTCCTTTGACTGCACTGGGATGCCGTAGAACATCTGGTGGATGCCGCGGAGCAGTGAGCTCTTGCCCGCTTCATTGGCTCCATAGACGAGGTGGATGTCGTGGCCGTTTTTTACGAAATCGCGGGAGAAGTCGGTGAATGGGCCAAAGGCTGGAATGTGAATGGTGTCGAATCGCATGTGGGAAGATTTCAGGTTTCAGTGTTCAGAGCTGGGGATAATGAAACTGCTCGTGAGAAGTTAGTGAGCGCTACTCGAAATGCTTTGGAGGACGATGGCTGTGACGTCTTCTTTGAGTTGTGCGTCATCCTCTGTAGCGAGTATGCTTTGGAGGCCCTTGCTGTCGATGCTTTTGAGTTTGTCACTGAGTTGCGCCACTGGGGCGGGGACTTGGGCAGGCGTGAAATGCTCGAGAGCTTCGAGGACGAGCTTGGTGAGGTCGTCGCGCTCCGCAAGTTCCTGCGGGTCGTAGGTCGGTTTGGTTTTGATCCGTAGACGCTCGAACCAGATCCGTTCATCCTCTACATGCGCGGCGATGCTGACACATTCTGCTTGCCACTGGCTGAGTTCAGCGTGGAGTTGGTCGTGTAGGACTGAGTCTCCGAAGAGGGTGATGCGTAGGGCTAGAAGACGGCCGTTAGCTTCTGCTAGGGCTGACTCAACACCTTGGGTGATTGACTCCCGAACTGCGTCAGGATCGGATAGATCGCTGATGTCGATTTCGTGAGATTGCCAGCGCACCACGTCAGTGACTTCAAATGAGGCCTCTTCGATGGTGAGGTTTTCGTCTACTTCAATGAGGTAGCAACCGCGCTCGCCAGTTTCCTTGATGTGGCGTCCTTGTGGGTTTCCACTGTAGACGATGTGTGGGCTTTCGTGGACGACTGCGTGTTGGTGAATATGTCCGAGCGCCCAGTAATCGTAGCCTTTTTCCGTAAGGTCACGGATGGAGCATGGGGCATAAGTGTCGTGCTCAGGGTTGCCAGCCAAACTAGTATGGAGCATCCCGATGTTGAAATGGTTGGGAATGGCTGCCGGGTATTCCTGAGCTAGATTCTCAGGCACGCTTTGGTTGGCAAATCCTTGACCGTGGATCGCGACGGGGATACCGTCGATGAGGATTGTCTCAGGCATTTTCGTCGACAGCGTGCGCACATTGGAAGGCGGCTTGAGGCTCTTGGTTATTTTAGAGGCAGCATCGTGGTTGCCGCTGATCAGATAGACGGGGATGTTAGCGTCACTCAATCGGCTCATCTGCTTGTTGAAGAACAGGCCAGTGCTGTAGTCCGGCCAGTCGCCATCGTAGAGGTCGCCAGCGATGAGTAGAAAGTCTACTTCTCTATAAAGGGCGAGTGTGACGAGGTTTTCCAAGGCATGGCGGGTGGCGCCACGGATCTGTTCGACAGGGGCGTCGTCGTGTTGGCTGAGGCCTCGGAGTGGGCTGTCGAGGTGAATGTCGGCGGTGTGAATGAAGGAAAACAAGGGAGTTTTGAGTTGAGAATTTAGAGTGCTAATTGAGCTGGGCTAGATGGAATGTGCTACGCTGAAGGAGACGTCTGGCACGCTTCAATTAAGGATTAACTGTGAATAATTAACAAGTCCTGGGTTTGGATCTTTGTGAGTTCTTTCACTTACTAACGACAGTTTTTGAGCTTCTATCAGATCAGAGATAAATCCAATTTATAAAGAATTATCAGGATTTTTGCAGAATTTACAATAGAGGGCTCTGTTTATGAGTCTCTTTATTCTGTCACACTAAATGACGGGGTGGGACAAATACTGGGGTAGGGTGATTAGAATTTGTAAGTGAGTGGCATTGTAGAAAATGGTGTTGGACAGATGCTAGCGTAAACCTCATGGATAGTAGTAAATGATGAATCGTCGAATTATTCTCACCGCCCTAAGTTTGCTGAATGCGCAGTCTATCATGGCTGCGGAAGTGACACGCGCACCCTACCTCCAGTTAGCGACCTCTGATAGCATGCAGATTGTCTGGCGTACCGATGGAGCTACAGCTCCAGTTGTTCGTTTCGGGACGACGATGGATAATCTCGATAATTCTGTGCCACTGGCTGATATTTTGGTGCGTATGGTCGCAGGCAAAGATGCTTCTGGTTATCCGCTGTGGCAGGGGGAAGAGGCTGTGTCCGCGCCATCAAATACAGTCCAGTACGAAGCTCGTGTTACTGGGCTAAAGCCTGCGGAGAGGTATTTTTACGCTATTTACGACAAGGATAAACGCATCACACCAGCAGATGCCAGTTACCAATTCACGACTCACCCGACTATAGGGAGCAAGAAACCTGTGAAGTTTTGGGTGGTGGGAGATTCTGGTACAGGTGGCGCTATGCAGAAAGCTGTGCACGAAGGAATGCAGAAGTATATGGAGTCGTCTAAGCTCGATTTCTATCTCCACGTGGGAGACATGGCCTACCGCTCAGGAACTGACCCAGAATTCTCAAGAAACTTCTTCAATATGTACGAGCCAACACTGCGCAATACCGTGTGTTGGGCGTCGATGGGGAATCACGAAGGCCAGACATCGAGTGGTGAGACTCAGAAAGGTCCCTACTACGATGCCTATGTGTTGCCGACTAAAGCTGAAGCTGGAGGTCTGGCCTCTGGCACGGAAGCGTATTACTCATTTGACTATGCTAACACCCACTTCATTTGTTTGGACTCACACGATCTGGATCGTCGTCCGTTAGGGGCTATGGCTATGTGGTTAAAGGCCGATCTCCAGAAGACAAAAGCTGATTGGTTAGTCGCATTTTGGCACCATCCACCTTACACAAAAGGGTCACACGATAGTGACCGAGAACAGCAACTTATTGAGATGCGCGAGCATATCATGCCCATTCTTGAAGGATCTGGTGTGGATGCAGTATTCACTGGTCATTCGCACATCTATGAGCGTTCGATGCTGATTGATGGAGCCTACGCTACTCCTAGCACCAATCAAGGAGTGGTGCTGGACGATGGTGATGGCGACCCAAAGGGCGATGGAGCTTATAAGAAAAGTGCTGGGCTGGCTCCACACAACGGAACCGTTCAGGTTGTGACTGGTCACGGTGGAACAGGTCTGCGCCGAAAGTCTAATCACCCGCTTATGAGCAAGGTAATCATGCTTCATGGATCAATGATCATGGAGATAAAGGGCGATAAACTTACTGGAGAGATGATTGATGTTCACGGAGCTGTGCTAGACACATTCGTGATAGAAAAAGGGGGCAAGGTCACTCGGTCGATCGTCGAAAATCCCCGTGCACCGAAACTCATTGAACCTGAACCAAAGGCGAAGTCATCCAAGCCACACTCAATGCCTAAAAACTATAGCAATGTTATTCCTAGAGGGGCGACGTGGCACTACCTAGCAGGGGCTAAGCTTCATCCAGCAAAAGGCTGGGCATCTGCACCTTTCGATGTTTCCGACTGGAAGTTAGGTGCGGCTGGATTTGGATACAGCGACAAGGATGATAAAACTGAGTTGGATATGAAAAATAAGTACAGCGCGGTCTATATTCGCAAGGAATTCACGCTTGAAGCTGGAACGGATTTCAGCGCCCTAGGGCTTGGTGTGAGCTACGATGATGCGATCATTGTTTACCTCAACGGTATAGAAGTAGTACGCAGAGGAGTGGACTCAGGGGCTGGTTCTAAAGCCAAAGGGTTCCATACGCACGAAGCAGGTAAACTAGAATATTTCCCACTTGGGGCGAATAAAAAATTACTCAAACCTGGAGTGAATGTGATCGCTATAGAAGGGCATAATGCTGGTATTGGTAGCTCGGATTTCTCTCTCGACCCGGTTCTTATTTTAAAGAATTAGTCGATGTCTATTAGATTTTTTATTAGACGCGTGGTAGTGGGAGAATTCCTGCTATCTGCAATATTCCTAACTGGTGGTCTCCACGCGCACGACTCCCCACACGACACGATTCATAAGCTGAGTCATCGAATAGAAAGCTCTCCGACAAATACTGCGCTCTACTACGCGCGAGCTATTGAATACAAATCTCTGGGGAAAGCGTCCCATGCAGTGGCTGATTTTAGAACAGTACTGAGGATCGATCCGAGTAATCTTAATAGCACTCTTGCCTTAGCCCGTTTATTGGCGGTTCAGTCAAAGCCTGACGAGTCCTTCAAACTATTAGACGGCAGGCTCAAAGGAGCTGTCTCAAATGAAAGCAAGGCGAGGTTGCTCAATGCCAAATCCGATATTTATTTCACTGCGCAGCAATACCAGCGCTCGTACGATAGTGTCACAGAAGCACTGTCTCTAGTGGCTAAGCCATCGGATGATTGGTATTTACAGCAGGCGATAACTAACCTGCAGTTAGGTGAACTGATTCGTCGCCACCAACAACTGGCAATTGGGTTTAAAAAATCAGCTAGCGAACTTCTTCATTATTCTTGGATTGATGCCAAACTGGATGCCGGCGAGGGCGAGGCGGTGAAAGCATTGATTCTGAAATACCGGGCTGAATCTCGGTTTTCAAGCACTTGGAATATTCGCCTCGCTCAATCACTTCCTCTGGAATCCGCTGAGCGCAAACAGGTGTTAGCGGAAGCTATCATCGAGATGAATCAACGGCTAAATATAGATCGGCCAGATGTCACATTGCTTATGGATCGCTGTCTGGCATACCACTTACAGGGAGATCTAAAACGCTCCAAACAAGATCGACAATGGATCGATAGATTGAAAATTCAATCCTTCCAGGTAATCTGGCTAGACTGGAAACTGCAGTCACCTTCAGTAGTCGAGTAGTCAGTAGGAAAGGGGGGAGCTATTGAGAGCCTTTTTAAAAAGAATTGGAAACGACTGTATCAATGGTATGAGGTGCGCACACACATCATCCTATGTTTGAGAAAATAGTAGAAATAGCCCTGCCGGTAGCACTGATTCTAGTAATGATTGGGGTCGGAATGAGCCTCCAGATTAATGATTTTAAGAGAGTGGCAAAATGTCCAAGAGCGTTTTTCATTGGAGCATTTTGTCAGTTAGTGTTTCTACCCATATTGGCCTATGTTGTGATTTCAGCCTTTGGGTTGACGGGTGCCTTGGCTATGGGGGTATTAGTGATTTCTTTATGCCCAGGGGGTGTGACTTCCAACCTATTCACTTACCTAGCTAAAGGGGATGTTGGCTTATCCGTGAGTCTCACGGCTATTATCGGAATCATCACGCCCTTCACAATTCCTTTTATTGTGAATTGGGGCTTTGAATGGCAGGGAATGAGCAATGAGGGCTTTGCTCTTCCTGTGGCTAAAACCGTGAGGACATTGCTAATTATCTCAGTGCTTCCTGTGGCAATTGGCATGACTGTTAGGCGCTGGACTAAGGGCAATATTGATAGGGTAGAAGGACTGGTAAGGATGGGGTCTTCAGCGGTGTTAGCTTTGGTTATTGTGGCTCTTTATGTGAAATTAGGAGTGGCGAAGGTGAACGAATTTGCCGTGCTTGCTGGGCCAGCCTGTGTGGCAATGAATTTGATTGGCATGACATTAGGTTTTGCGGTGGCAAGTCTGGCGAAGCTCAAGCGCGCCCAACGCACCTGCATCATGCTCGAGGTAGGACTGCAGAATGGGACCATCGCATTGCTGGTGACAACGACGATTTTGAAGAGCATGGAGATGTCGATCGCTCCTAGCATCTACAGCCTTTGGATGATGGTGCCAGCGACGGTAGTCGTTTTGATCTCTAAAAAGCGTGCGAAGAAGCGTGATGACGAATCGATCGATTCTTCTGAGATGGCATTAGACTGCTAGAAGTCTCTGAACCATCCAATACGCGCCAACGAGCGCGATAGAAGCTGATGCTATTTTTCCGAGTGTGGGGAAATAGCTTTTTTCTTTGGCCCATAAAAGTGTGAGCAGGACGAAGCCGATGACAGTGATTTGGCCGAGCTCTACGCCGAGGTTGGCTGCTAGAAGCGGCATGGCGATACTGCCTGAGGAACGGATGGTTTCACCTAGAACGGAGGCAAATCCCAGCCCGTGAATGAGGCCGAAGATGAAGATCGTGAGGAGTCTGTGGGCTTTGAGTTTTTGAGTGAAAATGTTCTCAAGCGCGACGTAAACGATAGTGGCGGCAATCAGCATTTCGATCCATCCCATGCTGGCTGGCGCGATGGCTGGTATGACATTACAGATGCTGAGAGCGAGGGTGATAGTGTGGCCGAGGGTGAAGATCAGCGATTGGCTGAGCAGTGGCCGCCAAGCGAAACTGAGGAAACACAGAGCCGCGATGAAGAGGACGTGATCCCACCCCAGAGGGACGACATGGCGGTAGCCGTAGTCGAGGAAGCTCAGGAAGGATTGCTGGGCAGTGGGCGGTGTGGACTCGGCAGTCCAGAGGGTGAGCGATTTTCCCGGGTAGGCGGTGACGATCCTATCGGAGCCCACGCGTTCGTAGCCGAAGGCGAAGTCTGGGTTGTCGCCCTCACTGACGCGGACCTCTAGCTCCCCACCTGATTCTGGGATGAGGCCTGAGCATTGGATGCTGAAGTAGGCAAAGCCGAGGTCGGTGAACGGGTTGGCAAACTCTGGCGGAGCAGTCTCCCATTCTGGGAAATGAACAGTGTATTGAACTGGGGTCTCGATGGATGGCGTGACCCAGTAGAATTGGAAGGATTGGCGTAGGTAGATCTCAGCTTGTTTGCGTAGTTCGCCATGCTGTTCTGGGCTTTGATCAATCAACCACTGACGCCTGGGTTGCATAGCCTCTTTGTCAGCACGCATTTCCGGCAGGGCGATACCGGCGTCAAAGCGAATCTCAGCCATCCATGTAGATTCATCGGCAGAGAAGTCGACGAAGAGCTGCTGCACCACATGGCCAGAGCATGAGAGGGTGAAAGCTAGAGAAATAAGAAAGGAGATTAAAATTCGCACAAGGTCAGGGTCGAGTTATTTCTTTCGATATCCTACAAATGCAAGAGATCCAATCCAAACTAAAATGAAAGCGGACGGTTCTGGAACGGCTACAGCTTGTGGAGCAGCGCGATCAAAACCAATGGCGTCGAACACTCGTAGGTCATATTCAGTGATGGTTCCTATTTTTCCAAAGGCTAAAAGGCTGCATTCTCAGTCCAATTGATGACAACTCTCAAATCATAGCGATCAAAATCTTATGGGATTGACTCATAATCAGATGTGAGTGCATTATTTTTTTTGAATTAATTTTCAATACTTCGATTGATTTAAGTCGTAAAAAAACTCTAAGGAAATGAAAAAACTACTCGTACCAGTATCAGTTAGTGTTGCAGCGGTCCCCGAGCCATCTTCCTTAGTTCTCCTAAGTCTCGGAGGGCTAGCACTCATGCACCGCCGACGGAGTTTCTAAAGATGGCGTCCATCAGAGCTCTATCACGATGAAAGCGGCTGGAAGCACGCTTCTACTATTCCTAGTTAGCTAACTAAAATGTTCCCAGCCACCATCGAGTTGTGTGGGGGGGATAGAGGTGTCTTTGATGGTGCCTATGCGGGTGAGTTGTGGGAAGTTACTTGGCCAAGCGGATTCTAATTGTGCTACTAATTCTGGGGAGATAGTGAAAAGAAGTTCGTAGTCTTCGCCGTCGCTGAGGGCTTGCGCAATGGTGAAGTTTTCAGAGCAAGGAATTCTAGACAAATCGACCACGTAGCTGACATCGCTAAGCGTTGCCATGCGGGGGAGGTCTTTGGCTAAACCATCGGAAAGATCCATCATAGCGCTGGGTTTACAGATTTCTACGAGCCACTGGGCTGGCTCTAATCTTGGAGTGAAGTCGAGATGCTTGCCTGCTAGGGAGCCTCCTAGTTTTCCGGTGACGTAAATCGCGTCGCCCAGTTTGCATGAACTACGCAATACGAGTTTGCTGGCTTGCACGTGACCAGTGGCAGCAACCGATATGACATTGGCTGAGCCAGTGGGGGCCGATGAAGTTTCGCCACCGACGATGGAGAGTTGGAAGGCGTCAGCGCATTTTTGCATACCAATATAAAGAGCGTCAACCCAATCCACTGTTGTGTCAGGCGTGAGCACGAGGGTGACGACAAAGGCGTTGGGTGTGCCGCCCATGGCTGCGATATCACTGACGACACGGGCGATCGCTTTCCAGCCGACGCGCTCGGCATTTTCATCTGGATAAAAGTGGACGCCTTCTACTACGCAGTCAGTTTTTAGCAGTTGGAGATCGCCGCTGGGGAGGGTGAGTACAGCACAATCATCTCCTGGCCCAACGAGCACATCCTCTCTCTGCACTAAACGGCTAGTGATTCGGCCGATGATTTGGTCTTCAGAGCTGTCACAGAGCTTCATAATTGGTCGCCCATTGTGAGCATGAAGAAGACATTGATGGTGTTGAACATTCCGTGGCAGAGGATGCACGCCCAGATACTACCGCTTTTTTCATAGAGAACGGCCAGCAGGATGCCGAACAGTGAGAGCGGGATGACTGCCCAGATTTGACCGTGGATGGCGCCAAAAATAACACCAGTAAAGATGGCGGCTATCACAGGCTCGGTGAAGCGCTTCACAACGGGGTAAAGGTAGCCTCGAAAGACGATCTCTTCAGCGATCGGAGCAATGACGCAAGCGCCTAATAGCATAATGAAGCGCTTTTGGTTTTCCTGAGTCGCCATCATTTCGTTGACGATTTGTTGGTTTTGTTGCTCGCCGAGACGAGCGCTTAACCAATGCTCTAGACCTAGCTGCTCTAGAACTATACTGAGAATAAAGAAGACGATATAGGCCGCAACCGTCCAAGTGATGACCTGGACTGGGTGTTTTGGGTGAAGGCCTAAGGCGTCAGGGAGCAGCCCACGTTGCCTGTAGATCAATAATACAATCCCAGCCATCAAGGAGAGAATTGCAAAATTAGCAATCAGCATGGATGGTGTGAGATCTACCCCGCTAGGGTCTATGTATGGAGCGATGAGGCTAAGCGTGAATGGCAAGGTAACTAACAAGCATCCTACGATGTCCGCTGGCCCTAGACCTATGGTGCTCACCTTGCCTATCTGATTCCACTGTAGATCTGGCGAGGCCTTGCGCAGCCAACCGTGGATCAAGCCTGCAAGGACGACGCCAATCACGCAGATCAGCGCAATGTCTTGCAGAATGAAGTGGCCAAATTCCCCTTGGCTGAGTGCGAGTAAATTCATTACTTAAAGGCACCTACGGCAACTACCGACGATGCTGTTTTTGTGTGTTTAGGTCGAAAAGTTTGTAAGCGAATCTTAGGTGAGAAAAATTGTACCCTACGGACAGAAAAGTATAACTGCGCCTAACTTCGTTCCATTTTACACAGAGATAATTACCTCTGTGTAAAATGCGTCTTACTCTACTAGTTTTATTTTTCTGCATCATCATCATCGCTAGTTACCGGAGCTACCCTTAGACTTCTGCGACGAGAGTTGGAGCCTCGATCCACTTGTCGTGCTCTTTGATGAGATCGATGAGACGGTCGACGGCTTCAGCCTCGGGAATGTTGAATTTCACTGGCGTCTTGTTGACGTAGAGGTTGATCTTGTTAGGAGCGCCACCGACGTAGCCGAAATCAGCGTCAGCCATTTCACCTGGCCCATTGACGATGCAGCCCATCACAGCGATGCGGACACCTTTGAGGTGGCCAGTGGCTTCGCGGATTTTCTGGGTGGTATCTTGCAGATTGAAGAGCGTGCGTCCGCAGCTAGGGCAGGCGACGTAGTCAGTTTTGAAAATGCGTGTTCCTGCTGCTTGGAGGATGTTGTAGGAAAGGCGGAGAGATTGGCCTGGTGCTTGTTCGCCCTGGATGATGATGGCATCGCCGATTCCATCACACAGGAGTGAGCCTAAATTTCTAGCAGCAGTTAGCAGTGTGTCTTGGAAATCCTTATTTTCATCTGTGGATGGGTGGAAGGTGTCCTTGAGCAAGATCGGGTGGTGGGCATCGAGCTTGCATGCCAGCAAGCGGTAGGCGTGGATCACCGCCATCGGGTGGCCATCGCGGATCGTGACTAGTTGTGGTACTGGCTGGGCATTGATCTGAGCAATTGAGGCATTGTCCTCTGGATCTACTTCTACGACGCCGGAGTTTTCGATGACAATTTCTGGCTGGAAATCACCCAGTTTTTCGAGCTTGTGTGAGAGCGCATCGTACTTTTCCTGAGAGGTGAAGACGCGGACCGTATTTGCAGCTCCTAGCTTGATGTCATTGATTGTGACTTCTTTGCTGCTGCGTCGGTTGTAGCTAAATGGGTCGTAACTCAGAGTTCCTTGTTGTTGGTTCTCTGGGTCGTGAGGTAGGTGGGAGTCGGCTACGTTGTCGACAAGCGCCATGGCGACAGGGATTTCTCTCACTGCATCTTCGGTGAGTGACACGCGGATGGTGTCGCCCACGCCGTCGGCGAGAAGTGAGCCAATGCCGATGGCGGATTTGATCCGGCCATCTTCGCCGTCGCCAGCTTCGGTGACACCGAGGTGGATCGGGTAGTTCCAGTCAGATCCCTCAGCGTAGAGACGTGCGACGAGGAGTCGGTAGGCCTCAATCATGACTTTAGGGTTGGACGCTTTCATCGAGAAAATGAAGTTGTGGTAGTCGTTTTCACGGGCGATCCGTGCGAACTCGAGCGCGCTCTCGACCATGCCGAGTGGGGTGTCACCGTAGCGATTCATGATGCGGTCGGATAGCGAACCATGGTTGGTTCCGATGCGCATGGCGCGGTTCTTTTCCTTACAGAGCTTGACCAGCGGGGTGAATTCTTCACGGATGCGTTCGAGTTCGTCTTCGTATTGATCGTCCGAGTACTCGCGGATTTCAAATTTCTTCTTATCGGCGTAGTTGCCTGGGTTGACGCGAATTTTTTCGACCCACTTAGCGGCTTCAAGCGCGGCATCTGGTTTGAAGTGTATGTCGGCGACGAATGGTACGTTGCAACCTGCAGCACGGACTTCACGCACGATGTTCTCTAAGTTCTCAGCGTACTTGCTGGTTTGTGCCGTGATACGAACGAGTTCACAACCCGCTTCAGCGAGCTCAAGAATTTCCTTCACACAGCTATCCGTGTCGCGAGTGTCTGAGGTGATCATCGACTGAATGCGGACCGGGTTATTCCCTCCAAAGGTAAGGTTTCCAACGGTTATTTCGCGGGAGACTCGACGCTGGTAGGCGAAGAGATCTGGGCAGTATTGCAGAGCTGTGTGGTTGGTTTCGGTCATGATAGATTAGGGTATAAACTAGTTTTGGCGTGACGTCCAAAGTTAGCGTTAGATTTTTTTTGAGGCATGAGGGATTTGGTCGCCCTACCATGGCCAGTGCTACGGTCGTGTAGAGATCTAGGCTACGATAGATCGTAGCTTTGGTGTTGGTCAATGGGAGAATGGGAGTGCACATATATCACTATCCTGTATGGGCTGTCTAGTTCCATACATCTGCTGATTGAAGCCTGTAGTATCCGTGTGTCGGGATCAGTCTGACTCCAATTGATAAAGTTAATGTCGCCTAGTGTGAAGGTTTCTGGCGTGGGCGGGCCGATACAAAGCGTTGTAAAAGAGTATGAAATGAGGCTACTTTTCATCTGAAAATGTTGACGAGAAAATCACTGGGAGTTGTTCGAATTTTTAAGGTCCTGCTGGGAGGCTGCGCCATGGTGTGAGCCTGCGCTAGCGCTGAGTCGACCGGCAAAGTGAGCTTTGCGGATGAGGTGCGTCCGATTCTTAATAGAAACTGTACCGCATGCCATGGTGGGGTGAAAATGGCCGGCGAGGTGTCCTTCATTTACCGAGATCTAGCATTGGGCAAGGGGAAGTCAGGAAAGCAAATCATCGTACCAGGCGAGCCAGATAAATCAGAAATGATGCGCCGAGTTTTGACCCAGGACCCGGATGATGTCATGCCGCCAGCTGAGCATGGTAAGCCGTTGGATAAAGAGGAAATTGATATCCTAAGACGTTGGATAAAACAGGGCGCCGAGTGGCAGGTGCACTGGGCTTTTGATCCGCCTAAAAAGCAGGAAATTCCTAGTGAAAAAGGGCCTTGGGCGACCACTCCCATTGATCAATTTATCCTGAGCGGAATGCGTAAACAAGGTTTAGAGCCTAGCGCTGAGGCTCAACCAGTCGTCCTCTTGTGGCGCTTGAAATTTGACATTCTAGGTTTCCCTCCGACGATCGAAGAACTGGATGCTTTCGAAGCTGACTATGCTAAAAACCCTGAGAAAGCTTGGCAGGAAGCGATCGATCGCTACTTAGGCGATCCCGCATATGGCGAGCGCTGGACATCTGTGTGGATGGATCTCTCCAGATATGCAGACAGCGAGGGACTAGGGCTAGACCGCCGTCGCGACGTGTGGCCCTACCGTGATTGGCTGATAAAGGCATACAACGACGACATGCCCTTTGACACATTTACAGTTAAGCAATTAGCGGGTGATTTGTTAGAAAATAGAACTTACAGCGACCTCATCGCCACGGTGTTTCATAGACTCACCCAGGCCAATGCAGAAGGGGGAACCGATGATGAGGAGTTTCGTGTCGCCGCCGTGTTAGACCGGGTGAACACGACTTGGGAGGTGTGGCAGGGGCTGAGCTTTGGCTGTACCCAGTGCCATAGTCATCCTTACGACACCTTCGAGCACAAGGAATATTACGAGTTCGCAGCATTTTACAATAGTTCCCAAGATTCAGACTTGAATAGTCATGAGCCTAAAATTCGAGTGCCTAGCACCGTAGAAGATTACACAAAGACTAATCAAGCCTACAATGACATGGTAGCTGCGGAGACAAAGTTCTACGCGAGTGGTCGTGAATTCGCCGCTCAGTTTGATTGGCAATCGCTTGAATATTCTGATCTGAAAGTAAACAAAGGACAGGCAAAAATTGAGAAGCTTGATAGTGGATCAGAGGTGCAGACGATGGGCACTGTGGCCAAGAGAATGCACTTCGATATCGACCTTAAACTCAATCAGAAACTCTCGGCTCTCCGTATAGAAATCATTCCTGAGGATGGCGCTAAAGCTGAGTCATTACCAAACTGGGGCGCGATTCTGAGCTATATCGAACTGCGAGTGATCGACTCAGAAGGCAAAGTGCGCGAGATCCCGATAAAGCATGTTATTCCAGATTCCAATGAGGTGTATACTCGTCCAGAGCTCAGTTTGAACCCGAAGTCATCAAATGGCTGGGGCGCATTCACAAAAATGTTTCATACACGTTGGTGTGTCTGGGTGCTAGCCGAGCCACTTGAGCTGAAACCCGGCGAGAAGCCCCAGCTTCATTTAGAATATAATTCGAGCTCTGGCTCTGGAACTCCATTAGTGGCTAAGAAAATGCGCTTTCAGGCATCGGGTGACCGTAAATGGACAGCTTTTTCCAATGACCCTAAAATAGATCAACTCAAAAATAAAATGGCTGAAACGCGGGAGAAATACACCTCAGTCAAAGGGGTGAGCATTCCTGTCATGTTAGAGCGTTATCCCGACCTGAGACGCGCAGACCACGTATTTGAGCGGGGGAATTGGTTAGAGAAAGGCGAGCGTATCGATCAGCCGTCGACGCCCAAGGCATTTCCCTCTCTAGCCACCACATCAGAGAGTCCCAACCGGCTCGATATGGCCAAGTGGCTGGTTTCAAAAAATAACCCACTCACCGCACGCGTAGGGGTAAATCGATATTGGCATCAGCTTTTCGGCCGTGGCATAGTCGAGACATTAGAAGACTTCGGTTCGTCGGGTGAAAAGCCGAGCCATCCTGAGCTTCTAGATTATCTAGCAGTTCAATTTCAATCAGAATACGGCTGGAGCCAGAAGTCGATGTTACGTGAGATTTTACGCTCTAAAACCTACCGGCAATCGGCTGAGGCCAACGCAGAATACCGCAACAAGGACCCGCGTAATGTCTGGCTATCCTATGGTCCGCGCAGTCGTCTCAGAGCTGAAGCAGTTAGAGATTCAGGCCTCGCTATTTCAGGGTTACTCAGCCCAGTACTGTATGGTTCACCAGCCTACCCACCATTACCTCCTGGAGTTTGGAAACCATTTGTTAGGGATAAGTGGATTACGCCTGCCATCGGCGAACCTCAGCGCTACCGTCGCTCGCTCTACACCTACTGGAAGCGGAGCATCCCATACCCAGCATTGATGTCCTTTGATGTGCCATCGCGTGAGCTTTGTTCGGCGCGTCGGCTGGTGAGCAAATCGCCCATTGCGGCACTAACCACCCTCAACGACGCAGCATTTGCCGAGTTTGCACAAGGCTTGGCTAGACGCATGAAGTACGAGAAGAAGGGGGGGTCTTGAGGATAAACTGAGCTTCGGCTACCGGATTGTGACCTCGACTAGGCCAAGCCCAAAAGTCCTAGCGCAACTCACTGCCGCATACCATGACATCGAAAAAGCATACCGCCAGCAACCTCAGTTGATGAAAGGGATGGCCGGCACTCCCGATGGTGCGACATTCACCGTCATCGCTTCGTTGCTTTTAAATCTTGATGCAGCCCTAACTAAATAATCACCATGAACCTCTTTCAAAAACTCCACAACGACCAACTCAACTTTAGCACAAGAAGGCATTTCATGCGTGATTGTGCCACCGGGTTAGGATCCATGTGGCTAGCAACGCAGGGGCATAAGGCCATGGGCTCTCCGCTATCTATCAGCCATGATCCACAGGCTCCACTAGCGCCGATCGCTCCCAGCTTTGATGCGAAGGTGAAGAATGTGATCTACATTCACATGATCGGTGCTCCCAGCCAGTTCGAACTATTTGCGCACAAACCAGAGCTCATCAAATATGATGGCAAGGACTGCCCCCAGTCGTATCTAGAAGGGCAGCGATTCGCTTTCATCCAGGGGACTCCGAAGATTTTAGGCCCAGTCTACGACTTCAAGCAATATGGTCAAACTGGCACATTCATTTCTGATAGAATGCCGCATTTGGCTGAGCACGTTGATGACCTTTGTTTCATTCATTCAATGCAGACGGATCAGTTCAACCACGGTCCAGCCCAGCTGAAAATCATGACAGGAAACCAGAACCTAGGCCACCCGTCGATTGGCTCTTGGGTGACTTACGGCTTGGGTTCAGAAAATGATAACATGCCCGGCTACATGGTGCTGCTCTCTGGTGGCCGCCTACCTCGTGTGGGGAAATCTCTCTGGGGATCTGGCTATCTTCCCTCAGTCTATCAGGGCGTGCAATGCCGCTCAACTGGTGATCCCATCCTTAACGTGCAAAACCCTGCTGGGGTAAATTCCTCCATACGTAGACGCGCGCTCGATGCTCTGAATGAAGTCAATAAATCGACCTACGATCAAGTAGGGGACCCTGAGACTCTCGCTCGCATTGCCCAGTATGAAATGGCATACAGGATGCAGTCGACTGTCCCAGAGGTAATGGATATTGCGGAAGAACCAAAAGAGATTCACGAACTCTACGGCACCCAACCTGGGAAAGAATCATTCGCTAACAATTGCTTGTTAGCGCGTAAGCTCGTTGAGAGCGGTGTGCGCTTTGTGCAGCTCTTTGATTGGGGCTGGGATTCCCACGGCTCTAACAAATCTGAAGCTCTCAATCATGGGTTCAAGGATAAATGCATGCAGACTGACAAGCCAGTTTCAGCATTGCTCACGGACCTAAAGCAACGAGGTATGTTAGAAGACACACTCGTTGTTTGGGGTGGTGAATTTGGCCGCACACCGATGCAGGAAAACCGTAATGGTGACGCGGGAAACTTCGCCGGACGCGATCACAACCCGAATGCCTTCACAATGTGGATGGCTGGCGCTGGAGTGAAGAAGGGGATTTCCTATGGCGAGACGGACGAGCTAGGCTACAGAGTGGTCAAAGACCCAGTCCACACCTACGATCTTCACGCGACAATTCTGCACCTAATGGGCTACGACCACCAGAAGCTTTCAGTCCCATTCCAGGGCTTAAATCAAAAGCTAACTGGTGTGAACAAAGCGCACGTGATCAAAGGGATACTAGCCTGACCTCGTGCTCCTATTCCTTTGATTCAAAAACCACCGGGTCGATCGGGGCGTGGGCTAGCACGGTGAACTCTGACGCTTTACGTGAGCCGCCCTTACCTTCACGGATTTCAATTTCCCAGCGTGCGTCACCCTGTGCCTTGTAACCTAGAAATTCAGCCATGTTAGTGAACCCTTTAGTGCACTGTACGGTTATCGTACTGCCGCCATTCTCAAACAAACCATCCTTAAATTTGTAAGTGTTTGAGTCGCCTACTACTTTACTAACATCCGCTAGAGCGCCGACATTTCTACGGAAAAAAGTACGCAGAGAGCCAGACTTGTTCGTGCTCGCATCGAGGGTGATCACTGCAACTGGGTAGTAGGCCTCATCGCTCTCTACCCAATGAGTGGTAACTGAGTCGATCGCTGCATACTTTCCCTCGACTGGCACGTTAGAAACGTAAACTGGATCGCTGACGATATTACTGTGCGTGTTCGTGTAGACAACGAAATAGACGGCGAGCGATAACAGCAGCAGCACAGCGATCGCCATGCCAGCATACTCGATAGGGGAGGTTTTCTTTTTTACCATCAGTTAGTTGGGGTTAGATAAGGTGTTTCTAGAGGTCGAGTTTCACTTTTACGTAGTCAGAAACCATCTTCGGATTTGCTTTGCCCTTAGAGGCTTTCATCACTTGGCCGGTAAACCAGTTTGCCGCTTTAGCATTGCCACCTTGGATTTCAGCGACCTTCTCTGGGTTGGCTGCGATAACTTCATCGATGATTGTCTCGATAGCTGAGTTGTCTGCTGGCTCGAATCCCATTGATTTAGCAATCTCTGCTGGCTTCTTTTCTGGTGATTCCCAGAGAGCTGAGAAGACATCTTTCGCTTGGTTGTTGGAAATAGTTCCGGCCTCAACGAGCTCAACGAGTTCGCGCAGTGATTCTGGCTTGATCGGGTTGTCACTGATCGTGAGGAATGTCTCATTGAGCTTGCCGAGTAGTGTGTTGATGATCCAGTTGGCGACTTTCTTGCCGAACTTGGAACCCTTAGCTGCGAGTTCGAAGTAGTCAGCCAGTTTCAAATCACTTGTAAGAACGCCAGCGTCGTAGGCTGAGACTCCGTAGTCACTGACAAATCTATCGCGCTTGTCGTGTGGCAGTTCTGGTACGGATGCTTTCATTTTCTCAAACATCTCACCGGTATTGACTGGTAGGAGATCGGGCTCTGGGAAGTAACGATAATCGTGCGAGTCTTCCTTGATACGCATGACTGAAGTCTGCCCAGTGTTAGGGTCCCAGGCTAGTGTTGCCTGCACCTGCTCGATTCCCATGTCGAGTTCTTCGATCTGGCGGTCGATCTCGTAGTAAATCGCACTGCGGACTGAGGACGTGGAATTGAGGTTTTTGATCTCAAGCTTAGTACCCAGCTCGGTGGTGCCTTTTTTACGCACAGAGATATTCACGTCACAGCGCATCTGACCTTTGTCCATGTCGGCGTCAGAAATTTTTCCGTACTGAAGGATTTGTTGCAGAGACTTGACGAACGCGTAGGCTTCTTCAGCGCTATCGATGTCGGGCTCGGTCACGATCTCCATCAGTGGTGTGCCAGCGCGGTTGTAATCGATAGTAGAAGAGTTGGCGAGGTGAGTGGACTTTGCCACGTCTTCCTCAAGGTGAATACGGTCCATTCTGACAACCTTACCCGGGTTAGCAATGTGCTTCTGCGCATCCTTGTGGTAGGCGAGATCGTAGAGAGGAACTCCGCCGCCACCACAGAGAGGCAAGTCAAACTGCGTGAGCTGGAAGTTCTTCGGCATGTCCGGGTAGAAGTAGTTCTTGCGGTCCCACTTCGAGATGGGCGGAGTCGTGCAGTTGAGCAGCATCCCCGCTAGGATTGTCTGCTCAATCGCATGCTTGTTGAGCACTGGCAGAGCTCCGGGCAATCCTAGGCATACTGGGCACACGTTGGAGTTTGGCTCGTGGCCGTAACCCGCGCGGCAGGCGCAAAACATTTTGCTCTGGGCGGTGATTTGGCAGTGAACTTCGAGGCCGATTGTTGCGATGTAGTCTTCTCTTGGCATGACGGAAATTGAGATTTGGAATTAGAAATGTGTAACTGGGATGGAGTACCCCGTGCTTTGTTGGTGATGGTCTAGCGGAGCTTGAGGGCTTGTTCAATATCGATCTGTGCGATTGCGTGATTCAGTTCGGGGTCGGCCATCAGTGCGATGAATCCTGGGTGTGTCAGAATCGCTGCAGTGTCACCCTTCTCGATGCTTTCTTTGATTGCTGAATCTTGAAGGAATTCCTGTACCTGTGGGGATTTTAGAGTGCTGGCGATCGCTGGATCGGCTGCTAAAGCCTCGAGCTTCTCTGGGGCTGCTACCTGCATGATGGCAAGCTTTGCTAGGTTTTGTGCCCCGCTTTCATCTTGCTTTATAAACCGAGCAACTTGCTTTCCTGCGGCCGAGTTGAGAAAACCATACTTTAGCTTGGCTAGACTCGGCAGATCATGTGGGGCGGCATCACTCGCCTGGGCGATCCAGTAATCGATCTCTGCTCGTGTGCCTTTATCCACCAGCCGGTGCATGCCAAGTAGACAGATCCCAAAACCTAAGGCGAATCCCGCGAGTAAACCTAAAATTCCTGATCCTTTCTTACGTTCCTCTTCTTCCCTAGAAAATGGGTTTGAGCAAAAATCCGTGAGTGCTTTGAGTAGTAGAAACGCGAGAATTGCACTGACGATAGCACAGACGTATTGACCGTAGTCGGGTATCTCTGGCCACTTCTCAAGCACAAATGGATAGCCAAATTTATAACCAGCCCAACCCGCAACTAAAGTACCGACTAGGCACAAAAATCCGTAAAATAATTTTAGCGCCCCCTTAGCAAATCCCAGCGCCGCAAAAACGAGGATCACTAGCATGATCACTCCAGATGCTCCGATTTCGCCAAAATTCATTAGCTCAGATAAAATAGAACTGAGAGCATGGCGTCGATCTTAAAGGCTCTCGAAGTAAAATGAGATTCACCACTCTAGCTGAAAATAGTTACCATACCCAAGAAAGTCCCACTGCAACATTATCGCTATCGAAGCTTTTATCCGTTTGAGTGCGCGTTCCGATATAGGCGATTTTTGCGCCAAACTGTCGGGTGAATGAATAGCCAGCAGCGAGTGAGTACGCGAGGTTTTCGTTAGCGTCATCCTTGTTGATGCCATTGATTTCATTCTGACCACCAATGCCGTAGCCGATACTAGCGCTCGTCCAGAAGCCGGGTTTGAAGGTGTAAATAACATGGGATTGAAATGCCCAGAAGGGGTCTTGCTGGCGCTCGCTGCCATTCCAAAAATCATCGTTGTCGGTAAAATACCACATCGAAGCTGAGGTCTCATATATCCATTTTCCTCGTTGGTGGGTAACACCTACTTGAGGTCGTATGGTGAAGCGGTTAGAGCCGATGTTGATGAGTTGATTCTCGGAGTAATCGCCAGTGGGTAATTGGACGATGAGTGCCGCGCCTATCAGCGTGTCGTTGGCGGCCACTGATTGGCGATGTTGCTGATACTCTTTTCCTTTCAGCGGAGGGGCGCCGTAGAGGATTGAGGAGAAACGCAGTACTGTATCGGTAGGTCCCTGCCGGTGGGCGCGGGCGGGTTCCCCCTGAAGTAATCCCTTGTAGGTGCCATCTTGGAATCCTTGACCGAGCTCGAAGCGTGACGACTTCCCTAGAAATTCAAGTGTCCGTATGTAGCGTACAGCCACGGTGTTCATCTCTAACTCTAGGTCTTCCACCTGGAGTACGGGGTCCAGAAATATGTCCGCCTGAGTGTAAACGTAGCCAATACCTGCGATGTTAGTATCCAGAGGTAAATGACTCCAGCGCCGCGGTGTGAGCTCTTGAGCAATGGCTGCTGAAAAACTGCAAAAGACGACTATAAGAAAAAATGCTGATTTCATGAGATTGGTGCGATAAAAAAACACCCCGACTAGTGATGCTAGACCGGGGTGTTTTAAAATAGTTAGAAATGGAGTATTAGACTGTGCCCATCTGCGCGCGCTGGCGCAGGATGTGGTCGACTAGGATCAGGTAGGACATAGCCTCAACCATTGGCACGGCACGTGGAAGAACGCAGGCGTCGTGACGGCCACGGCCTTTGAGCTCGGTTTCCTGGTGATCAGTATCGATCGTTGGTTGCTCGGTCATGATCGTAGCAGTCGGCTTGAATGCCACGCGGAAAATGATGTTTTCACCATTGGAGATGCCACCCTGGATACCACCTGAGTTGTTAGTCTTGGTGCGCACCTTGTCGTCTTCCATGTAGAAGTGGTCGTTGTGCTCCGCTCCTGTGAGCTGAGTTCCATCGAAACCTGAGCCGATTTCAAATCCCTTAGTTGCCGGGATCGACATCATCGCCTTAGCGAGTTCCGCTTCGAGTTTGTCGAAGACTGGAGCGCCGAGACCAGCGGGGCAGTTGCGGATAACGCACTCTACCACACCTCCAACGGAGTTGCCTTCGCCACGCACTTGCTTGATCAGATCGATCATTGGCTCCACCATTGCTGGGTCGCCAGTACGCACGATGTTAGACTCCACGTCGTCGAACTTCACTGTGTTAGGATCGACGTTTGCCTGAAGGTGTTTGATCGATTTGACGTAGGCGATGACTTCGATGCCGGGGCAAATCGAATCGATCACTTTCTTAGCCACAGCAGCAGCAGCCACACGGCCGATCGTCTCACGAGCTGACGCGCGTCCACCACCATGCCATGCACGGATCCCGTATTTAGCATCGTAAGTATAGTCAGCGTGAGAGGGGCGGTACTTGTCCTTCATCTCAGTGTACGACGATGGGCGTTGGTCCTGATTGCGCACAAGAATGCCAATAGGGGAGCCGAGAGTTTTTCCCTCGAACACGCCTGATAGAATCTCGCAAACATCGCCTTCCTTACGTGGAGTCACGATATCGGACTGGCCTGGACGGCGACGGTCGAGTTCTTTTTGAATGTCTTCCTGCGTGATTTCAAGAAGTGGTGGGCAGCCGTCGATGTTGACGCCTACTCCGACGCCATGAGACTCACCCCATGTAGAAATTTTAAAGATTTGGCCAAGTGTGCTGGACATGGACATCTAGTAAATCGATTTACCCAGAACTGCAAGTGTAGAAGCGGTCACGCTTCTGTCATTGGTCAATAATCAGCAGTCATTGGAGCCGGGACGATGAAACTGATCTACCGAGGAAGGCGCGAAAGTGATGGGAAATTCGGCACAAGTTCCATGAATCTTGCTAGACCGATGAAACGGTTTGCCAGACCTTGTGCGCGAGCAGGGGAGTGTCGAAGGTCTAAAAGCCGAAGGACGACCTAGCAAAGTCTGGTGACTTTGTAAGCCAATCCATCGCGACCACGCGATCTATTCGGACATTTGACCTTAAGACTTTAGACATTGGGAAGAGTCGAAGGACTAAAAGTCGAAGAACGACCTTACAAAGTCTAGTGACTTTGTAAGCCAATCCATCGCGACCACGCGATCTATTTGGACATTTGACCTTAAGACTTTAGACACTGGCGGGTGTCGAAGGTCTGAAAGTCGAAGGTCGAGCTAGCAAAGTCTGGTGACTTTGTAAGCCAATCCATCGCGACCACGCGATCTATTCGGACATTTGACCTTAAGACTTTAGACACTGGCGGGTGTCGAAGGACTAAAAGTCGAAGAACGACCTAACAAAAAAAGAGCCCAGAGTGATATCACACCCTGAGCTCTCCTAATAAGAATTCTAGATTCTTTGTTCTAAATTCTTTCTTCTAGCGAAGTGCTAGATCGCAGCCATGTTGGACATGGACTCGCGGAGGATCTCACCGATCTCCTCAACTTCGTGGTTACGAATGTTATAGTTCACGTCCACAAGCAGACGGTTGTCTACAGTCGTGTCAGCGGAGTCGAGCCCCTTGCCGATCACGTCTGTGTCGATCTCCTCGATGAAGTTCTTGAGAAGTGGAACTGCAGCGTGTGAGAAGAGGTAGCAACCATACTCAGCTGTATCGGAAATGATGCGGTTCATTTCAAAGAGCTTCTTACGTGCGATTGTGTTCGCGATGAGTGGAGTCTCGTGGAGTGACTCGTAGTAAGCAGACTCAGGCTGGATGCCAGAATCAACCATAGCTTCGAATGCGAGCTCTACGCCAGCCTTCACCATAGCCACCATTACGATGCCTTTGTCGAAGAACTCTTGCTCAGAGATCTCACCAGATGGTGTGGACTTTTCAAATGCAGTCTCACCAGTCTCCTTACGCCAAGTGAGGAGGTTCACATCGTCGTTAGCCCAGTCAGCCATCATTGTCTTAGAGAACTCACCAGAGATGATGTCATCCATGTGCTTGTAGAACAGGTCACCCATGATGAATTTAAGCTCCTCACCGAGGCTGTAAGCCACGATCTTAGCCGGGTTAGAAAGACGATCCATCATGTTAGTGATACCACCGTGCTTGAGAGCCTCAGTGATAGTCTCCCAACCAAACTGAATCAGCTTAGAAGCATAACCTTCTTCGATCCCTTCTTTGACCATCTTGTCGAAACAAAGGATCGAGCCAGCTTGGAGAAGTCCACAGAGAATTGTCTGCTCACCCATCAGATCGGACTTTACTTCCGCTACGAAAGAGGAGTTAAGAACACCAGCGTGGTGGCCACCTTGAGCAACACAGAGAGCCTTAGCAATCTCGATGCCTTCACCTGTAGGATCGTTCTCTACGTGGCAAGAAATCAGTGTTGGAACACCAAAGCCGCGCTTGTACTCCTCGCGTACTTCAGAACCAGGGGACTTAGGTGCCACCATGATCACTGTCAGATCCTTACGGATCTGTGTGCCTTCTTCCACGATATTGAAACCGTGAGCGTAGCTGAATGTAGCGCCTTCCTTCATGTGAGGAATCACTGTCTCAACAACAGAAGTGTGCTGCTTATCAGGTGCAAGGTTCATTACGATGTCTGCAGATGGAAGCATCTCTGCGTAGGTGCCTACTGCGAATCCATTCTCAGAAGCATTGAGAAACGACTGACGCTTTTCAGAGATCGCCGCATCGCGAAGAGCGTAAGAAACGTCGAGTCCAGAGTCACGCATGTTGAGGCCTTGGTTGAGGCCCTGTGCGCCACAACCAACGATGACGATCTTCTTGCCTTGCGCAGCTTCTGTGCCACGTGCAAATTCGGATCCGTCCATGAAGTGACAATCGCCAAGCTCTTCAAGCTGGCGGCGGAGTGGTAGTGTGTTGAAGTAATTTTCAGCCATAATGTTTAGTTCTATTGTATCGGGGAGATCTCGTAAAATTGTTACTCACGCATTCAATCTTAATATGTCGATTGCGTAAATTGAATTAATCACCAATCTGTATTGCCATTTATGCAATAATAGAAGCCAACCCCTGCCAATTCACTCATCACTCATCATTCGAACCTTCGGTTCGCCCGCTTCTTCAAGTTTCGCTTCGGTGAATTTCATTTGCGGACTACTTTTGTTTTTTTCTTATTGTTAAGCGTAGCTCCGGTAACTAGCGATGATGATTCAGGAAAGTAAAATAAGTAGAGCAAGGCGCATTTCACACAGAGATAAATATCTCTGTGTGAAATGGAACGAAGCTATACGCAGGCTTACTTTTCTGCCCGTAGGGTTCTATTTTGATCATCTAAGCTTCGCTTACAAATTTTCAACCTAAACATACAAAACAGCATCGTCGGTAGTTGCCGGAGCTGCCCTTAAGCTTTTTCCTAGACGACCTTTTTTGAGGCTTCCATTCCGGAGCCTTTGCTACGCAACCAAGACCACACCAATGACCCGTGCCAGACACCGACGGTGTCACCTATGTCAGCCCACAGAGCAACGCCCTGGGTCTAGGAACACCCACCATAAAAGAGCCCTGAAGGGGCGAATTTAGTCCCACAATCGATTTGGACGATTATAGATGCGGAATAATTGCTTAACATTCTAATAGTTAGGCGTGAGCTGTTGTGGTGTTGATTATTGTGGTGGTGGGCAGAGAGTTGGTTGGTAGTTTGGTAGTTTGGTAGTTTGGTAGTTTGGTAGTTTGGTAGTTTGGTCGTCTGGTCGTCTGGCGGGTGATTGGAAATTGGGGAGGTGAGTCGATGGGGATTAGTAATCCCTGTGGCTGCCCGACCTAGTGGCAAGCAAGCCGCGTGTAGAATCAAAAAAGCTTGTCTGATTGAGCTTGTTATCGATTCTATTGAAAGGTGAGGGGTGTCATATATTTCCACGCGATGCCCCTCCATAGACAGGGGCGAAATTTCAAGATCTTCTACAAACAAAAGGATTAGCCCGACTTTCAGCTCAGTTAGTTGAATGGACTAGAGCATCAAATTTGAGATTATTTTGTACTAACTCGCGAACTTCAGGAGATCGAAGATCACTTGGGCGAATCGTTTGGATTTTGCGGGGTCGGATAGGAGTTGGATCATTTGGTTCTGGCTTGCTTCATTACTGTCGAGAATTGCTTCGTCGATGGCTAGGGGGAAGTCACCTAGCATTGCTTGTTCGTCGGTGTTGTTGGCTATTTGATCCATCACCACTGAGTTCTCCTTCACCTTATCGCGTACAGTGTAGGCGTAGTTGATGAGGTCGTTCTCGGTAAGTTCGTCGGTGATGAAGAGTTCATTGAGAGCACTGATAATTTCAGAGAGATGTTCTTCCTTCTTATCTTTGGGTGCAGCAGATCCCATGGATTCACCACCTTTTAGGCCAGTTTCATCATCACCCTCGCCGAGCCTGAGTGATTGCTTGCGGATTTTACTCAGGCGGTAGCGAGTCATCTCTACATTGGTTAGGTCCACGACTTCGACCTCATCGGTGTACTCGCGCAGGAGTGGGCGGAGGTTGCGGCCGTAGAGGGATAGCTTTTCTAGGTCCTTGTCGTCGTAGTCCACGATTTGTGACATGAACTCGTAAAATCGGACAAAGGTACCGAGATCCTTTTTGAAGATGTCCAAGGTGTCTTTTGCCTTCTTGGCGTCTTTGAACGTCGACTCGGCATTCGAGATCAGTACGTCGTTGTTTGTTGGCTTTGCAGCAGCTAGAAGCTTTTGGCCTTGGTCGTATTCTTTTATCGCAAAGTCGTAGCGTATCTTCCAGCGATCGACCGCCGGTTTGCAGATGTTGGCTAAGGCCGCTGCGCTTTTACTCTTCTGGTAGAAGGCATCACAAAATCGTTCGACTTCGTGCGATTCAAAGATCCCCACTTTACGGAGTTTTTCATCGAGGTCATAGATGAGGTCTGGGTTGGAGACATCGCAGAGTTCGGCAGTTTTGTAGTAGGGCTGGAATGCTGCGAGCACGTCTTCAGGTTCGTTGAAGAAGTCGAGCACGAAGGTGCCGCACTCAGCCTTACCTGGATAGGTTCGGTTGAGTCTGGAGAGGGTCTGCACGCATTCTACGCCACCTAGCTTTTTGTCGACGTACATCGCACAGAGCTTCGGTTGGTCGAAGCCGGTTTGAAACTTGTTAGCAACGATCATGACTTGGTAGTCATCGGTATCGAATGCCTTGCGCATGTCCCGTCCCTTGAGGTTAGGGTTCATGTTTTTCTCGGTGAACTTCTGATCGACGAGTCCGGATGAATTAGGGTCCTTGTCGTTAAATTCTACTTCACCAGAGAATGCCACCATGCCGTAGAGCTGCTTGTAGCCTTTCTCCATGATGTATTTATCGAAACCTAGTTTGAAGCGCACCGCTTCTTTGCGCGAGCTTGTGACGACCATTGCTTTCGCTTGGCCACCTAGCAGACCCATCACATTGTCACGGAAATGCTCCACAATGACCTGCACCTTTTGCGCGATGTTGTAGTCGTGGAGACGCACCCATTGGTTGAGCTTTACCCGTGCTTTTTTGCTGTCCACTTCAGAGTCCGCTTCCTGCAGCTTGAGCGACAGGTTGTATGCGACTTTGTAGTTGGTGTAGTTTTTCAGCACATCGAGGATGAAGCCTTCTTCGATCGCTTGGCGCATGCTGTAGACGTGATACGCCGCAGGCAAGTTAGTCTTCGAGGGTGCTTCGTCGAGGTTCGGGACACGGCCAAACAACTCAAGCGTCTTGGGCTTGGGTGTGGCGGTGAATGCAAAGTAGCTCAAGTTCGACGACTCACGGCGCGAGGCCACCACTGCGTCGAGGATGTCTTCTGTGCTGAGTTCGGTGTCAGGGTCTGATCCCTCAGTCATGAGAACTTCTTTAAGCTTACTAGCTGTTGCTCCAGTTTGTGAGGAATGCGCTTCGTCGGCAATGATGGCATAGCTGCGCTCTTTTAGGCTCACGCTATTTTCAATCGCTTTGAGAACGAAGGGGAATGTCTGGATCGTGACGATAATGATCGGCTGTGAGGCTTCGAGCGCCGAGGCTAGCTTTTCAGATTTCGAGCCATCACCTTCATCGCGGTTGATTCTGCCGACCACACCATCGGTGCGTTCAAATTGTGAAATAGTGTCCTGCAGTTGGCTATCGAGCACCGTTCTATCAGTCACCACAATCACCGAATGAAATGCCTTATTTCCTTGGGTGTCGTAGAGGCCCGAGAGTTGGTGGGCCGTCCATGCAATCGAGTTTGATTTACCAGAGCCGGCACTGTGCTGGATCAGGTACTTGTTTCCTGGTCCTTCAGTCTTAGCGGCACCAATGAGTTTGTTGACCACTGACCACTGATGGTAGCGGGGGAAGATCATTGTTTGCTTCTTGGTCTTTTTACCCTCCCAGTTCTCATCGTCTTTAATTTCGAGATGAATGTAGTTGGCTAAAATCTTCAGCAAATTATCCGGTAGTAAAACCTCATTCCAAAGGTGATCGGTGGCGTATTGGTTCTCATCTTTCGGGGCATCATTGCCAGCACCACCGTCTTTGGTTCCTTTGTTGAACGGGAGGAAGTAGGTGCCCTGACCTGCCAGTTTGGTCGTCATGTAAACTTCGGTCTGACTGACAGCAAAGTGCACCAACGCACCACGCTTGAACGTGAGCAATGGCTCAGGCTTCTTCGTGACTGGGTCTACTGGTGGACGCGTCAGCTTGTATTGCTTGACCGCATTCTGCACCGCCTGCTTGAACTCTGACTTGAGTTCCAGTGTGGCGATGGGGAGGCCGTTGACAAAGAGCACCAGATCGATACGCCAGTTCTTTGCTTTCTTCCCTGTGGTTGCTTCGTGCTCCGCAGTGGCCCAAGGGCTGTAGACTAGCTCCTGAACGACCGTAAAGCGGTTCTTCTCATATCGAGCCAGAGTGTCGGGGTTGAGGTCGTGTTCTGGTTTGAATTGGCAAAGGCTAAAGCGTGCGCCGCGGTGGCTGAGTTCATTTCTTAGTGCCCCTAGAGTACCAAAAGTACGCAGCGTATTATTTGCAGCATTCGGATCAGCCTTTGCTAACTGCGCTGCCACTCGTTCAGCTAACTTTGCTTCTGCGTTGTTCGGGTAGAGTTTGGTGAACTTCTCCCACTGCTTCGGCTGAGTCTCCTGCACAAAGCCGACGAGGTCATCCTCGTAAAGTGCTAGCGCGCGGTTGTAGTTCTCAGGTTTTCCTTCTTTCCATCCACTCGCAACGAGTTGTTGGATGATGTCATTCTGGAAGGTAAGTTCGTTGGATTTATCGGACATGAGAGTGGTGTGCTAGGGGCGTTCTTGTTGTTAGCATCAATAAAGATTTATTAGGGCGCTGATAGACCGTGGTGGGAGGCTATAGTTGCTGCAGATGTACTGGCGCGGAATCGTTGAGAGCTCTTACTAGCAAGTCAACCTCAGTGGATGGATTGGCTGGTGGAACTGTGTTCGCCTTTGAGTGGTATTGGCGGATGCGTTCTGCTCGTATCACGGCCGTTGGCCAATTAGGAAAAAACAAAGCGATACTCTCTTCAGCCTCTTTTTGAGTAGTGGAGTAGGTGGCACCGTTGTAATGTTTTTTAACCAGTGATTTCATTTCTGATTTAGCAGCGTCGCCATCTGCGAGCTGCGCAGTGGAATCACTTAGGTGGAGCAAGAACCAGAACTCGATACAAGGAGTAGAATGGGCGAGTTTTACTTTTCTCCCATTTGCTAGATCCTGTACATCATTCCAGATGCCATTACGCACGGCGACGTCGGTGTCGATGACTGCCCAAACCTGATCGTATTTTGCCACTTCATCATTGGAGAGTTTCCCTTTCCTCGCGCGTTTACTAAGAGAACTTACAATTTTAGAAGCAGTTCTTATAACGTGTCTTGGATCACTATGATCGCCCGGAATGACCATGACCTCCACGGCGCTGAGGCCTAGGTCCTCACGTAGTAGATTAAAATAGACTGGCTCGGAGACTGTGCCTTCTGTGACGATGAGAAAAGTATCTCCTGTGCTTTTGGCTTCAGGTGATTTTCTATTTAGGCTTTCGGCTTTATCAGCTTGCCACCAGTTGGGATCATAGTCATTCACCGCTCACCTCCTCAGTCTGTGGAGGGTTGTCACCTAGAAGTCCATTTGGAATGAATGGCACACCGCCATAGCGGCCAGCCATATAGCCACGTACTAGAGACTCGCCCTTACGTGGCTTGTAGTCGGTCAGTGGGTAGAGGTGGGATTTACCAGCACGATCCTTATCCGTGAGCCAGATCTGGTCTCTACGCATCAGGCTGTTTGTGTCTAAGAGTAAAGGATTGTGGGTTGTGAAAATGAGCTGGGCATTGTTGGGGTTGTGCTCGGCACTGTAGAATATTTTCAGGAGTTCACGGACGATGTGAGGATGCAGACTAGTTTCTAGCTCGTCGATACAAACGGTGTAACCATTTTCTAAAATATCTAACCATGGACCAGTAAGTGCGAAGAGACGCTGTGTGCCAGTGGACTCACTCTTCCATGGAAGAGCCAACGCACTGCCATCTGCTGTCGAGTGTAGGAGCTCAGCTGTCATCTGCTTTTCATCAGTAAACTTAGCAAATTGTTTTTCAGATAAAATGTGACGCATCATCTCCACATGCTTTTCGTCAATATCATCTTCGTAAATGTTAGCACCCGCAATACCAATATCAGCATGGCGTAGAAGGTCTAAAATAGCTTCCGATTTTTCAGGGTCGTTAGACTGAAGCTTGTGTATGGTGAAAGCTTTATCCAAATTAGTGCGTGCGCCTAGATCAAGGAATCGCAGATGGTTGGTGATCCACTGAAATACTGGTGCTAGCTCACTGCGGTTCTCAGCAATCGCTTTGGAGAGATACAGCATATTACTAAGAGTTCGAGATTCGATGTCCTTGTTACGTGCCATTCCCGATGGTGACTCCGGGGTGAAAATGTGTTTCTCCTCAGACTCTGACCAATTGCGGATAAACCAGAGTCTTTCAGCTCCTTTTGGGAAGGAGCGCAGAGATTCATGCCAGACAAGTGAGCTAGTGGCTGCTAGACGGTATTCATAGCGAACGCCTTCGTTTACAAAGACCAGAGAAAATGCTGTGGGTTCTTTGCTGGCTGTTGGATCCAGAGCAAAGGGCTCAATGCCAGGAATAGGACTCCATGGATCAGTTGTCTTAGCTGAGTCTTCAACAAGTTTCGAAAGTGTTTTTAATGCTTCTATCACCGTACTTTTACCACTGGCGTTAGCTCCATAGATTCCTACACCTTTCAGCCACCTTTGGTTCTTGAGCCCTGGGAGATCTGGGCTGAGCAAGTTTTCCTCTAGAGACTTGTCGGACTTGCTGGCTGCAAAATTGAGCGTTTGCCTCTCTCGAAATGCTTTGTAGTTGGATACCGAAAATTGAAGAATCATAATCGTTCTGATTGGTGGTTTGGGGAGGAGTGGCTTCTTTTATGTGAAAAAACTGCAAAAAAGAAGACTTTTCTCTGTTTTGTGCTACTAGGCGACTCTGGTTCCTCTACATTGAGTGGGTCGTTCCAAAATGGAACATACCACTTCTTCCAGTTCCTGTGATTCAAAAATGTTCTTGAGGTGTTTGGTGATTGCAGGTCTCTGTACGCCGAATAAATCAGCCATCCGTTGCTGCGTCAGCCAGAGTGTCTCGCCATTGAGCAATACCTCCACCTTCACATCTCCATTCGGGGCGGTGTAGAGCAGGAACTCTGTCGTTTCGTCGCTTACGGTGAGTTTTCTAGTCATGGAGTTTTGAGTGAATACGATGAATGTCGGAGGCTAGGCCCATTTCAACTTGCTGCGGAGCTTTGCGGCGGGTTGGTGGTAGGCTAGTTTCTTTTCTCGGAGCAGGCGGCCGCTGACGATGCCGGGGTGGATGTTTAGTTTTGAGGCGAATGCGTTGATTACTGTGCTGCTGAAATCGGAGGTTTGAGTGATAAAATCTTTCCACGTGGAAGGGGGAATGAGTAGGTCACTGGCGAACTGATTCGCTTCCTCTTCTCTGGCTTGATCTTCTTGGTCAGCATTAGCGCCTTCTAGGAAGATACTTTTCTTACGGTTTTGCAGCACGTGTTTCGCTTCGTGAAAGAAGGTGAACCAAAAGTGGTCATTGGTTTTGAACAGCAGTGATTGCTGGATCATTGGGCGCTTGTTGAACCAGCGCATGACGCCAGAGATGCCTTGCCCGGGTAGTTCTGGGATGAGTTGGTAGATAACGCCAGCTTCAGCGCATAATTCCTTTATCTTCGGCGCAAATTCAGAGGCTGGTGCAGTAGTAAGCTTGCGGATTTCCACTAAGTTCTCTTTGAATTTTTCTGCATTGAACTCAGCCGTCTCTGTTTGTTGCGCGAGTAGTTCACCTTGACGGAGCCAGCTAGAGAGTCCGGCTAGCTTAGCTTCGATGTGTTTCGATTTACGGTAAGAGAGTTCTAGGTGCATTTCTGCATAGCATGTGTTCCACTGCTGGGGAGTGGAGACGCCAAAGTACCTGAGTAGGTGCATTGCCTTCTCTTCCGCCTTACTAGCAGCCTCAATGAATCCGTTTTTAACCATGTCAGGGTAGGGGAAGTCACGCGCCCAGTCTGCGTATTCAGTTAGGCGTTCTTGTTCCTCGACTCGGGTCAAATACGCTCTGTAGTTGGCTTCTAGATTGACCCAAAAACGTGCAGGTATTCGTAGCACTTTTTCTAGTGCTAGTGCTGTGTTGTGGGAAAGCGGCTCTACCCCTTTGATGATCTGATTGATCGTCTTTTTATCGAGACCAGTCCTCTCAGCCAGTTCTACCTGGCTCATGCCAAGGGCTTCGAGACTCTCTCTCAAGGTTTCGCCCGGAGCGGTAGCGAAGTCTTCTATTGTGTTATTTGCCATGGTAGTCGGTGATTTCTGTTATTTCGACGATGGTGATGGCTTTCCAGTTCCAGCCACTGTCTTCATTTTTTGGCTCAGGATCATCTTTGGGGATGAAGATGAGGCGATAATTTCCGCTGAGGTTGGCAGCGAATTGACCTTTTCTATTTTGGCCAAGTTCGTGGATGCCTGCTTGCGGTAGGAAGCGGATGTCCTCTAAGCATTCGGCTGCTTTTAGTTCATCAATACGGCTCTCGAAGTTCTTTGCCCGTATCGTTCCCAATTCTTTTTGACGAACCTTTGGACTTACTTGCAATCTTCTCAAGTTTGTTGGTTTTGTATGTTACTTCCAATTTCTTGTATACGTAATAGGTAAATGAAAAATATCGTAAAGCGAGTGAAATTATGAAGAAAATCACGAACGCCCTATGCGTACCTTCCGGGCTTTATCCTTTTTCCTCTTCACTTTCTTCTCCCGCAGGGGACCAGTCGCGGACGTCGATTTTGCCGGTGACGGCGGCGGAAATCAGGGCGGTGCGGCGTTCTTGCATTAGATTAATCGCAGATACAGCATTCGAAATAAGTTTACAAAATCTATTCACTACCGTGTCCAGATGATCCGCAATGCTTTCTTGCTCTTGATATTCAAATCTAGGGATGGGTAATTTCCTAATGTCTCCAATTAACACCACAGGTTGCATACCAGACGTATTATTTCTATCAATGAGAGTTCTAATAAAGGAACTAGTTAGCCAGTAAATCGCAAATCTAGAACTTACGGTTTGATTAAATCGAATTTTGGCAATGTTTTGGTTAATGTGAAATAGCCCATCTTCTTCAATCAATGCTGCGTTCCCGATTGTGCCGGTACATGGAAAGACTATGTCACCTTTATCTAGTTTTGATCTGACCAAGGTGTCTGACAATTCTGAAGAAATCCTTTCAACATCATTTAACTCTAACTTTCGTTCTTTGACATTGAATCCTCTCAACGCGATAACTTCTCCATCCTCTTTGGTTTTCCACAAGTTGGTATATTCAAAGCCCGTTAGCTTAGTAACAAATGCACAATACCCAACTTGCGGCACCTCCCAATGTTCTGGGACGTCTCCTAGCCATTCGATGTTGGAGGGTTTTAGGGGGGCGTTGGGGTTGAGGCCTTTGGTGACGGCGTGGGAGATGACGGCTTGGCGTTTTTCTTTGAGCAGTTCGATGAGTTGTTGCTGCTTCTGGATCAAGCGGTCGATCTTGCCCGTCTCGTGGTCGAGAAACTTCGCGATTTGCTTTTGTTCGACGAGGGGTGGGAGGGGAATTATCGCTCCTATATACTCTCCCACTTGTAGATTTGGGTAAGTAGTACCAGATACCATTCTCAAAACTCTCTCCCTCGTTAATTCTGAGTTAATTATATAATAAAGAAGTTTAGGTAGGATTTGTTTTGAGTAAGCTTGAATCCTAAGCAGGAAGTTACTGAATACAAATTTAGGTGTGTCTTTGGTAACTATTCCGGACTTTCCGCTGATAACGTTTTGCGATGACCCACTAGATTTAACCACTAAAATATCGTGCTCCACACAGCAGTATCTACTGACTTCGAAATTTGTGAAACTGCGCCGAGGCATGGCGGCAACATTGAAGCGTCCTTCTGAATCTATTTGGGCTGTGGTCGCTACGGGCAAAACCGCATTTATTTCATTTTCTTCATCACCAAAAGAACCACTGTTATCTACGTGTGAAAGAAATTTGAGCGGGACTTCTGACCATTCCGAAGGAAGTGAAGACAGCCAGTCATCGGTTGAATCCTTATACTCAGGATACTTCTTATACTTAGCCATTAGGAATGCACCTCCTGTAGGAGCTTCATGATTTCGGAGCTGACGGTGTCGAGGTCGGCGTCGATCTCTGCGAGGTCGCGTGGTGGTTGGTATTGGTAGAAGTGGCGATTGAAGGGGATCTCGTAGCCGACGATGCCGACTTCCTCGTCGAGCGCGTCCTTCTTCGATCCATCGATCCAAGCATCGGGGACGTGCGGGAGGACTTCCTTGGTGAAGTAGGCTTCGTTGAGGGAGTTGACGGATTGAGAGGGATCGAGGTCGACGTTCTCGTTGTCGCGCAGGTCGCCATCTGGTTTGTATTCGATGGCTGTTGCGGAGGCTGGAATATGCAAGAGGCTCGAAGCCTCTTTTACGGGGAAGAGGCCGTAGAAGGCATTAGCCTTTCCGCTCTTGTGGATCTTTTTGATGACCTTTTCTGCCTGCGGGTTCTTCCAGCTAATGGCGCTGAGGAGGAGCTTCTTCTGCTTGGTGTCGAGGGTGGTGGCGGTGGATTTGAGGGCTGCCTTGAGAACTGCCTCGTAGCCGTTCATGTCATCGTGCTGGTCGGTGCCGATGGCGAACTGGAGGGCGCGGGCGCTGAGGAGGAGTTGCTTCTGGGTGTGCCAGGTCTTGGGGTCGAGGAGTTCTTTGATTTTGGCTTCTTTGATCTCTGGGAAGTCGGCCTTGAGCATGGCGCGGATTTCGGCCTCGTGGCTGGTGAGCACGCCGTAGTGTGGGCAGTCTGGGGTGTCTGACCAGCTTTCGCCGTAGGCGGTGTAGAGAGCCTGCATGGCGGCATTGAGTGGCTTGGGGGCAAAGCGGAGGGTGTCGATGCGCTGGTCGCTGAATTGGTAGGACTCGCGCAGTGGTCGCTCGATGGTGATGCGGCGGTAACCGAACTGGTGGGTCTGGAAAATCTTTGACGAGAAGGTCTTTGGCGCTGCTGCTTTCTTGGTAGCGGATTGGCGGCCCCGCGAACTTTTGACTTCTTCTGGTTTGTCGAGCGGTCGGGCATCGATGGTCTCGAAGTCACCGAAGGCGCGGGTGATGGTGGCGATGTCGTCTGTGCTCATTTCGTGGCGCTTGGAGCCGAGC
>Ga0233410_10000063_pt1 | contig 34030 bp, 40 predicted proteins | sample Na_anoxic_1_MG_FD_179869 | JGI IMG/M metagenome (GOLD analysis project Ga0233410, IMG submission 179869) | Seawater microbial communities from Saanich Inlet, British Columbia, Canada - Na_anoxic_1_MG | ecosystem: Environmental > Aquatic > Marine > Inlet | place: Canada: British Columbia...
GAGAATCAGGGGAAGTGTAAGATTGGAAAGACTTTGATTGTGAATCCTGGGGCAGCTGTTGATGGGCGATGTGCTGTTGTTGATTTTGATGAGGGGAAGGGAAAGGTTAAAAGTGTGAAGTTTGTTAAGTAGATATGGTGGAACCTTATACTTGGGATGAGATTAAGGGTGTTTTGTCTAAGGAGTTGAAGAAGACTAGGCACATTATGACTTTTGGGACGATTGGATCTCTTAATGTCAAACATGATATTGATACGATTATAACTAAGAAGCCGAGATCTAGATCTGCTGATTTTTTTAAGGAAATCCATAAATTATTTGATAATGTTGATAGATATTTGAATAAGAAATATGGGGCTAGGGCGATTCGGTTTTCCAGATTTAGTCATGAGGAGGAGGTAAAGTATATAGCTAGCTTTAAGAAAAATGATTTGGCTTTTCATGTTATGGCTTACATCTCGCTTGATCAGATATTTTTGCACTGGAGTTATGATTTAAGGATGAGTGAAAGATACGCTGGAGTGAAGGTAAATAAAAAAGTTATAAATGAACTTAAGAAATCTTATTCGTGTATTCTTGGAAGCTTAGATGATTTATTTAAGCCAAGCTTTAAGAGCAATAAAAAGGGAGATGCGTTTATTCTCCTTAATGATCTTGATCGAATTAATTCTCATTTTCCGGAAAAATTCTTAGTATTTAGGATGAATGTTTTTTTCGATCATATGTTTAGAAAAATGTTGGAGATGGAAGTACCGAAAGCTAAGAATAAAAAAGAAGTTCGAAAGATTTTTTATAAGATGTGTGATGCCATAGATAAATATCGGGGTTGATTGTAAACTTTTATTAATGGGGGATTTCTAGGTTGAGTATGATAAAGTTATATAACACGTTAACAAGGAAGAAAGAAGAATTCAAGCCTATTAAAGAGGGAAAGGTTGGACTTTATACTTGCGGGCCGACTGTTTATTGGTATGCGCATGTTGGGAATTTGCGGAGTTATATTTTTTCGGATGTTTTGAAGAGAGTTTTGATGTATAATGGTTTCGATGTGAAGCATGTGATTAATGTGACTGATGTTGGGCATTTGACTAGTGACGCGGATAGTGGTGAAGATAAGCTTGAGGCTTCGGCGGTTAAGGAAGGTAAGAGTGCAAGTGAGATTAGTCGTTTTTATTTTAATGCTTTTCATGAAGACTTTGCGAAATTGAATTTGATTGATCCGTATAAATGGAGTTGGGCTAGTGAGCATATTGAGGAGCAGATTGATATGGTGAAGACTTTGGAGAAGAAGGGTTATACTTACAAGACTTCGGACGGAGTTTATTTTGATAGTTCTAAGTTTGCGGATTATGGAGCTTGGGCTAAACATAGATTGGAGAATTTAGAAGAGGGGAAGAGAGTTGATATGAGAGGAAAAAAGAATAAGACTGATTTTGCGCTTTGGAAATTTAGTGGGACGCCGGGTGAGAGGCAGCAGGAATGGGATTCGCCTTGGGGTCTTGGTTTCCCTGGATGGCATATTGAGTGTTCAGCTATGGCTTCAAAATATTTAGGGAAACAATTTGATATTCATACTGGAGGGGAGGATCATCTTTCAGTTCATCATCCGAATGAGATTGCGCAATCAGAGTGTGCTTTGGGTGTTAGTCCTTGGGTTAAGACTTGGATGCATGGAGCGTTTTTGAATGTTAAAGGTGGGAAGATGTCGAAGTCTCTTGGGAAGATTAAGACCGTTTCTGAATTAGAGAATGATGGGATTGTTCCGTTGGCGTATAAGTATTTTGTTTATAGTGCACATTACAGGAAGCCGTTGACTTGGAGCGAAGATGCGGTGAAGAGTGCAGCTGGTGCATATAAGAGATTGAAGAATATTATTTCGGGGATTGAAAATGTTCGGGGATTGAATAAGAGATATCTTCGGGAATTTGAGGATCGGATTAATGATGATTTGGATATACCTGGGGCTTTGGCTGTGCTTTGGAAGTTGGTTCGGGATGAGAGGGCTGAGGGGAAGATTGGGACGATTAAGAAAATGGATAAGGTTTTTGGATTGGAGTTGTTGAAGGAAGATATTGTTAATGTTCCTGCTGATGTTAGGGAGATTGCTGATGAGAGGGCTAAAGCACGTAAGGATGGGGATTTTAAGAAGAGTGATTTGTTGCGGGATAAGATTGTGAAGATGGGTTGGGTTGTTAAGGATAATAAAGAGGGGTATGATTTGGAAAATGGAAATTGAAGACTTAAAGAATGAACTTGAAAAGGCGACTATTGCGGTTGCGACTGTTGATTCGGAGAACAGGCCCCATGCGATTGCGATTATGTATGCTAAGGTTAAAGATGGAAAAGTTGTGATAACTAATAACTATATGAGTTCTACGATTAAGAATCTGGAGAGTAATCCTTATGTGTCATTGGTGTTTTGGGAAGGTGAGAAGGGCTATAGGATTGATGGGAAGGTTGAGTATTTTGAGTCTGGGGAATGGTTGGATTTTGTAAAGGGATTGCCGGAAAATAAGGGGTTTGCTGCAAATGGGGCTTTGGTTATTGAGGTTGAAGGGATTAAGGAGTTGGGATAAGATATAAAAAGAAGATTTGATTGTAATTATTAAGATGGTGAGAGAGAGGTATGCGTTTATTGATCAGGGGTATAAGCCGACGTCGAACGATTTGGTTTGTTTGTTTAAGGTGACACCTGAGGGGATGAGTTTTAAGGAGGCTGTTAATAATGTTGCTTTGGAAAGTTCAATTGGGACTTGGACTCCAGTTTCGTCTAGCAAGAAATATGTGAATAGGTTGGGAGCGAAGGTTTTTGCGATTTCTGGAGACTGGGTGAAGATTGCTTATCCGCAGGAGTTGTTTGAAGAGGGAAGTGTTTCTAATATTTTGTCGTCGATTGCTGGTAATGTTTTTGGGATGAAATGCGTCAAGGGGTTGAGGCTTGAGGATATTAAGTTTCCGCGGAAGTTATTGAAGACTTTTCCTGGACCTCGATATGGGATTGATGGTTATCGTAGAATTTTGAAGGTTAAGGGTCGGCCTTTGGTTGGGACGATTGTTAAGCCTAAGTTGGGGTTGAAGACTAAGGATCATGCTAAGGTTGCTTATGATGCTTGGGCTGGTGGTTGTGATTTGGTTAAGGATGATGAGAATTTGTCTTCACAGAAGTTTAATCCGTTTAATAAAAGAGTTGCTAAGACTTTGGAGATGTGTGACAAAGCGGCTGAGGAGACTGGCGAGAAGAAGGGTTACTTGGTTAATGTGACGAGTGAAGCAATGACGATGTTGGAGCGGGCTGATTTGACGAAGGAGCTTGGTGGGAAATTTGTTATGCATGATGTGATTACGGCTGGGTTTTCTAGTCTTGAGACTTTGAGGGATAATTGTAAGCTTGGGATTCATTCGCATCGGGCAATGCATGGGGCGTTTACTGAGAATCCTAACCATGGTCTTTCGATGATGAGTGTTGCTGATTTTGCTAGGATGGCTGGTAGTGATAGTTTACATATTGGGACTGGGATTGGGAAGATGAAGGGTGGTAAGCGAGAGGTTCGAGAGATTAAGGAAGAGGTTGAGCAAGTTAGAGTTACTAAGACTGCGCATCGGTTGGCTCAGGACTGGGGAAAATTGAAGCCTGTGTTTGCGGTTTGTAGTGGAGGGATTTATCCTGGACATGTTCCTTATTTGATTAAGAATTTTGGTAAGAATGTTATCGTTCAGGCTGGTGGTGGTGTTCATGGTCATCCTGATGGGACTCGTGTTGGAGCTATGGCAATGAGGCAGGCGGTCGATGCTACGATAGAAGGTGAGACTCTGGAGCATTATGGTAGAAGTCATAAGGAATTGATGGATGCTATGGATTATTGGGGAAAGATTAGGTTTTAGTGTAATAATATTTTTAAGGGGATGTTGGTGGTTTTTGTGATGGATGTTAATGATATAGCTTATGATGCTCTTTCGAGAGCTTTGCAGAGACATGGGGGATTGGTGACTCATTCTGATGCCTATAAGTTTATTTCTGAAAATAAACGCGTTGTTAGAACTGTGTATAAAGGAATGGGTGTTCCTGTTGGTGATATTCCGAATCGTGTTAAGGAACTTGAGGCTCGTGTAAAGTCGAAGAGGGATCAATTTAAGGGAAAGATTGACACAAGACCTATGTGGTATGGCAAGGGTAAAAGAACAGTGAAGGGACCTTTTCGTAAATTAGGATAATTCTTTAAAGCTATTTTATTTAATTATGTTATGAGAGAATTTGTTTATTATTCTAAATCTGCTGTTACTGCGGGGAATATGATTGGGGATAATTTGATGAAGGCTGGGCGGATGGATATAGTTTGTAATGTTATTATTAGTGCTTTTTTTACTTCGAATGCTATGAGGGATGATGTTAAGTTTCATTTGATTTTTGATGGGCCGCCGTATGCTCCTCGGCATTTGGTTTTGGATTCTTCGAAGTTGGAGGATGGTCGGATTAGTAAGAAGAATGTTGCGGGGTTGATTAAGAGGATGTTGTATAAGGCTCGGGATAAGGAGGGGTTGATGGAGATTTTTCCTGGGTGTTCGATTGAGAAGAAGAGTTTTGAGCATGTTGTTAAGGATTTGGATAAAGAGGGCAAGGATGTTTTGTTGTTGGATGGGAAGGGTGATGATGTTCGTGAGGCTAAGTTAAGTTTGGATAAGAGGGATAATTCTGTTTTTATTATTGGGGATCATGAGGGGTTTCCTTCAGATAAGAAGAAGTTTTTGAAGAAGATTGATAAGGTTTCGGTTGGTCCTAGGGTTTTGTTTGCTTCGCAGGTTATTACTGTTTTGCATAATGAGATGGATCGGCAGCATTTTTGATGCTGAGGTGGTAGGGATTGGGTTTCCATAAAAAATTGCATCGTCTGCGGACGCTGTATTTCTCATGGATGTTTTTATTGATGATTAAATTAATCCGAAACTTTTTAGATATTTTCTTAGATCTTTGTAATTCTTATCTCGGTTGAGGATGCAGAGTATTTTTACTTTGTTTTCTTTTATTAGATAGATTATTCGTTTTTCTTTTCTTAGGTCTGCGAATCTTATTCTGAATAGGAATAGATTATAGCCTAAGATCCTTTTGTTTCTTGTTGGATTTGATTTTAGCAATTCTAGCTTTTCTTTTAGTAATTGTTTGGATTTGAAAGATAGATTGTCTAATTGCTCTAGAAAGAATTTTGTTGGAACTAATATGTAGTTCATTTTTTATTTAGCTTTGCGAACAATTCTTCTTCGGTTCCGTAGAGATTCTTTTCTTCGGATATTTTGTATAGTTTTTTTAGGAATGTTATTTCCTTATTTGTGACTTCAGTTGTTTCGAAGAGTTTTTCTCTTAGGATTTGTTTTATGTATTCTTGTAAGTTTTCAAAGCCTTGTTTCTTGGATACTGCGTTTGCTTTGATTAGCATTGGCTCGGATAGTCTTATATTGATTTGTTTGTTCATATTAATTGGTATCTATTGGTACTTATAAGTTTTTGGATTAGAAGTAGATGAATTTGTGTTCGTGCCCGATTGTGATTATATCGATTTTTTTAATGATGTCTGAGAAGTTGTCTTTAATTGTTTTTATTGCTTGATTAAGTTTCTCAGTTGATGATGTTTCGAATTCTGGTTCGAGGTCCCAGTTTCCTAGGACTTTTACGTGGTGGATTATGTTTTTGTGGTTTTCGAAATATGAGATTAGTTCCGTTATTTTCCTGGGTGAAGGATTGTCTAGGTAGATGAATGTTTTGTGGAATTTTATGTTTAGTTTTTCATAGTTGATTGCTATTTTGAAGCCTAGAATGATTTCTTTTTTTAGGAGTTGTTGGATATGGTAGGATATGATTCTTGCGGTTGTGTTTAATTTTGTCGCGATGTCTACTGAGGACTTTCTTGCGTTCTCACTTAGTTCTTTTAAGATTTTCAATTCGATGTCTTCTAGTTTTACCACCCTAGATTCTTTCATTATTGTCCGCTCTTTACTTTATTGGGCAGTAAATCTGCCTAGTTTTATTTTTTATTTTTTATATTGAAAGAGGAATGGCTTGGCTTTCCATAAAAAATTGCGTCGTCTTTGACGCCGCATTTCTTATGGATGGTGTGGACCGACAAGAATAAAAAGTCAGTGTCGTTTTGTTTATTATGAAAAAAGCGGCGAGGTTTATTGTGCAGGGAACTGTTCAGGGAGTTTTCTTTAGACAGTTTGTTAAGGAGCATGCGGATAAGTTGGGACTGACTGGGTTTGTTCGGAATTTGACTGGTGGAGATGTTGAGATTTTGGCTGAAGGTGAGCAGGATAAGATTGATAGGCTGGCTAATGTTGTAAGGAAAGGGCCGGAGCATTCACAGATTAGGCATGTCCAGATTGAAGAAAGGAAGTGGTCTGGTGAGTTTAAGGAATTTAAGATTTTGCGGTTTTAGTTAGATTAATAAATGGATTTCTATTAAAGTATTTATGGCAGAATTGAAAGGTCGGGAGAAACAGATTGTTGGGGAGAGAATTAAGAAGATAGGGGCGCTTCGAGAGAGTGGAATTAATCCATATCCTCATCATTTTGATGGGCATGAGGATAGAGTTTTTTCGGCTGATATTCAGAAGGAATTTTCCAAGTTGAAGGATGAAGAGAAGTCTGGGAAGATGGTTATTGTTGCTGGGCGAGTTATGACAAAAAGGAGTTTTGGAAAGTTGGCGTTCGCAAAGGTGCAGGATGATTTGGGTGCGATTCAGATTGTTATTCAAAAGGAGATTAGTTCTGAGGAAGCTGTTTCATTGTTTAAGAAAGTTGATACTGGGGATATTGTTGGGATTAAAGGTGAGGTTGTGAAAACTCAGACTGGGGAGGTTTCTATTCTTGTTGATGATTTGGAAATTTTATCTAAATCAATTTTTCCTTTGCCATCTGAACATTATGGAATTAAGGATAAGGAAGAGCGGTATAGAAAGAGGCATCTTGATTTGATTATGCATCCTGATGTCAAGGAAGTTTTTAAGAAACGAAGTGCTATTATTAGTGCAATGAGAGAGTTTCTCGAGGAGAAGGGTTTTATTGAAGTTGAGACTCCGCTTTTGCAGACTCAGTATGGTGGTGCTAGTGCTAAGCCGTTTGAGACACATATTAATGCTTGGAATATGAAAATGTTTTTGTCGATTTCGCCGGAGCTTTACTTGAAGAGGCTGATTGTTGGGGGGATGGAAAAGGTTTTTACTGTTTGTAAGAATTTTAGGAATGAAGGGGTTGACTTTTCGCATAATCCTGAGTTTACTATGATTGAGGCTTATTGGTCTTATGCTGATTACGATGATATGATGAAGTTGATGGAAGAGTGTTGGGAGTATTGTGCTAAGAAAGTTTTGGGGACGACGAAGATTAAGAGAACGTTTAGGGGTAAGAAAGTTGAGATTGACTTGAAGGCGCCTTGGCCTAGGATGACTACCCATGAGGCTATTAAGAAATATGTTGGTATTGATATTTGTACTTGCGATGAGCTGAGTTTGAAGGAGGCTTGCAAGAAGCATAATCTTGAAGTTGAAGAGTGTGCTATTTGGGGAGAGTTAGTTGAGGCTTTGGTTGATGTTGTTGAGGAGAATTCTATTCAGCCGATTCATGTTTATGATAGACCGAAAGAAGGAACTCCGCTTTGCAAGAGGCATCGTGAGGATGAGAGATTTAATGAGCAGTGTGAGCCGCTTGGGCTTGGGATGGAACTTGGGAATATTTATACTGAGCTTAATGATCCTGAATTGCAGGAGGAACTGTTAATTGAGCAATCCGAGAAAGGTCGAGGTGGGGATGAAGAGGCTCATCCTATGGATACTGATTTTATTGATACATTAAAGCAAGGGATGCCTCCGACAGGTGGAATTGGTTGGGGCATTGATAGAATGATTATACTTCTTACTGGGCAAGAATCAATTAGGGATGTTATTTTGTTTCCTACTATGAAGCCAGAAGAAGAAAATAAAAAGAGTGATAAAAAGAAGGTTAAAAAATAGAATGATGATACACAATATTACCGGAGGTAAAAGTTTTTAGATTATGCAATGGCAGAGCCTTTGCGAAATTAAAATCTAAAGATTTGGATTTATGGTGTTTGTCGAATCATTGCTTGGGATGAATAGGAGTTTCTTTGCTGTTTGGGGCTATATCTGGGTGTTTGTGATATTGTTCTTGGAGTCGATTCCTTTCTTTGGGGCATTTGTTCCGGGGGGGACCATCCTTTTGTTGTTGAGTGGGTTGTTGGCTAAGCTTGGGTTTTTTAGTTTGTGGAAGGTGTTGCTTGTTGCCTTTTTTGCTTCGGTCACTATAGATGTTACTGGTTATGCTTGGGGTCGGAAGGTGGATAAGAATTTTTTGCATAAGTATGCGCGATTTATATTGGTGAAGAAAGAGACACTTGAAAAGGTTGGTCGTATTGTTCATGGGCACACTGGGAAGGCTTTGATTCTTGGACGGCTTAATCCGGTTACTAGATCGATTGCCCCTTTTATTGTTGGGACTGAGAAGGTTAACTTTTGGAAGTTCTTGTTTTGGAATATTATTGGTGGTGCTATCTGGGTTACTTTGTTTATTTTTGTGGGGTATATTTTTGGCGGTAGCATTGAGGTTATGAAGGCTGCGGAAATGTATATTATATGGGGAACTGTTTTGATTGCTGGGGGATTTTATATGTATTATATTTTGAACCTCTTGAGGCAGGGGACAGACAAGATTAAATGTATTTTGAAGAATGATGGGATTGATTGTAAAGAGTAAGATTAGGGAGTATGTTGAGCTGAATGTCGGTGAGGATTTAGCTAGAGAATTAGATATGAAGATTGAAGAGATTTTGAAGAAGGCTGAGAAGAGAGCGAAGGGGAATTTTAGAAGAACTATTTATGCTAGGGATTTGTAATACGTAAAGTTTTATAATTGATTATGGTTTTGTTGTGATATGGAATTGAAGAGTGTTGATGGTGAGTCTGAGTTTAAGGCTAGTGTTGGGGATGATGGGAATGTTGTTTTGAAGAAGAAGTCGAAGATGCGGATGGGAAAGAAGAGTCGGTCTGGCGGTGGGGCGTTTGAACTTCGTGTTCGGAAAGATTTGGAGGAGAAGGGTTGGATTGTTGATAAGTGGTCGAATAATATTGATGATGAGAATGGGCTGATTCCTTGTAAGAGGGTTTTTAGGAGGTTTAACGCGGGGATGGGTGTTATGACTATTGGGACTGGGTTTCCGGATTTTGTTTGTTTTGAACGGCGGGGGGATTTGTATAAGGTGATTGGAGTTGAGGTTAAGATGAATGGGACTTTGTCGAAGGTTGAGAAGGATAAGTGTAGATGGTATTTGGATAATGAGATTTTTAGTGAGATACTTGTTGCGTCGAAGATTCAAGAGAGGAAGGGTGGGAAGATTCGACTTAAGTATGTTGATTTTTTGGAGATTGCTAAGAGGATGAGGCGCGCTTCGCGAGATGGTAGGGATTAGGTGGTAGGCAGTAGGTCAATTTTTCTCTTCCATAAAAAATTGCGGCATCTGCTATGCCCGTATTTCTCATGGATGTGTAATTTGTTGTAATTGATTAATTTATGAATTTTTATCCTGTTTTTTTAATAAGGTTAATAGGTTGATGTTTTGTTTTTGTTTAATGAAGTGTGTGATTTTGGTTTTGTTGATGATTGGTTTTGTGGCGGCTGTGGATGTTGAGTTGAATTGTCCTGATGATATTTTCAAAGACGAAGAATTTGAGTGTTCTGTTGAGGTTAGTGGTGGAGAAGGGGTTTATGATGTGAAGATTGATTTGGATGGTGAAAGAGATTCGGTTTTGGAGATGTATAATGATGGGGTTTGGAAGTCGGGATATTATTATTTGATTGATGTTGCCCGTGGTGATGATAAGGTTGATGTCCGGTTGAGGGTTTCTGAAGAAGGGGAATATGACGGTGAGTTGAAACTTAGGGATGAGAATGGGGATAGGGAATTTTTTGAGATTGAACTTGAGGTTTCACAACCTTTGGTTGTGGAGGACTCAGATTCAGGGAACCTGGATGGATCTCAGATGGGAACTGAGGATGGCTCATTGCTTCGCAATGGGAGCTTGGAGGGTGGTGTTATTTTACTTGGTGAGGTTGAGAGTATTTCGTTGAATGGGGGTATTGATGAGGTTGACGAGTTGGTTTATGTTTCGAAGGATGCTAAGGTTGTTAACTTGTTGCCTTATGGGTTTAGTTTGTTTTTGGTTTGTGTTATTGGGTTGTTGCTTTGGGAAAGGTTTTAAAGTGGGAATATGTTTAGTGAGGTATGGTAAGGGCGATTATGATTGTTGAGATGGCGGGGAGACCTGCTGAGCATTTGACTGTGATGCTGGAGAAGCATATTGGTGTTTTGAATGATGTTAAAGATATTACTGTTCATTCGATTAAGGTTAGCGAGCCTAAGGAAATTGAGATGCCTGACCAGCCTGGTGCCCCGAAGGGAGAACCTATGTTTACTGCTTTTGCTGAGGCTGATTTTGAGGCTGAGAATTTTGCCAGACTAAGTGAGACTATGTTTGATTTTATGCCGTCTTCTGTTGAGGTTGTTGAGCCGTCTAGGGTTAGTTTGGATATGAATGAGTCGACTGCTTTGTTGAATAATATTTCTGGGCGGATGCATCGGTATGATGAGATTATGAAGATGGCTGGTGTGAAGATTAATAATATGAATGCACAATTGCAGTCTGCGCAAAAGATTTTGATTGAACGTGATGAAGAGATTGCAAAGTTGAAAAAGAAGAAGGCTCCTGCGAAGAAAACTTTTAAGAAAAAACCTGCAGCAAAAAAGAAATCTAAGAAGTAATTAGTTTTTTACTACTTCACCCTTTACTCGTTTGGAATTATCTAATGCTCCTCTTAATCGTTTTGCGTATTTTTCTGTTGACTCTTTCATTTGTTCTTCTGGTTTTTTCGGTGTTACCTTTTTTTGTTTTGCATAAAAGTAATATCCACCTAGTCCAAGTGCGATTAGGATTATGATTCCAATGAGCCATCCGTAGCTTCCGCCTTCTGATTCTGGCTCCTCTTCTATTTCACATGTTCCAAGGCAACAGTATTCTTGGTTCTTTGTGAAGGTTGCTTTACCTACGCATTCAAAGCCAGACTCACATACTGTTCCTGAAATATCTATGCATGTTCCTTCGCTTACTGTGAAATCAGTTGCATTACTTCCTTCTGGGAGGATAAATAAGCTTAATGGAACTGATAATGTGTTTTGTGTCGTGTTTTGTGTGTATGTGATATTTATATTTCCTTGGAAATGCCCTGGGTCTTCTGGGTCGAAGGTTACTGTTAGGTTTCGGGCTTCTCTGGCGGACATGTTTTCTATCTCCTCTATTTCGACGAATTCTAGGTCTGATGTTATTTTGAATTCTGTCATTACTTCGTTTCCGAAATTAAATAGTTCTATTGTTTGTTCTGTTTTTTTGTTTGTGAAGATTTCGGCTAATAGTAATTCTGGACTTTGTCGAAGATCGATTTGAACTGTTGGGCCTACAAATGTTGAGTTTGCTGGTGGATAAATTATTGGCACCCTGAACTCTTTGTATGTTGAGATGTTGAGATATGAAAAGATTTCCTCTGGCGTTGTGGTGATTTCGTGGACTTCTTGAGATTGAAGTATCATCTCTTCTTCTTGATATTCTATGTTTAATTCGGTTGTTCCTTTGTTGATTAATTTTATTGTTGGGATTTGGTTTTTGTAAATGAAGCCTGGTTTTATTTGGAGAATTTGTGTTGATGTTTCGTTTGTCTCTTCGTCTATTGTTTTTTCTTCTGTGATGTTTAGTTGTTTTGTTATTGTTGTTGATTGTAGTTCGTCTGCTTCTTTGTATAGTATTTCTGAGATTTCCATTGTGAAATTTCCTTCTCGTGTTGTGTAAATATATAAGTAATGTGTACCTTCGTAGAATATTATGTCGGATTCGAATGATACTTGTTTTCGGCCTGAGTAGAATTTTATGTTGGAAGGTTCGATTTGTTTTTGGAATTCGCCTACTGTTGATATTGTTGCTATAATTGTTTCGCCTGGTTGAGTCTCATTGTTTTGGAAATTTAAGGATGGGACTGCTGATGCTATTGATATTAGGAATATTGATAAAAAAATAATTGCGCCTCTTTTCATGGATGTATTAGGGTTGGGGGATTAATAAGTTTATCTAGGTGGCTTTTGGGAACCAATCTAGTTTGTGTTGTGACCTTGCGACTTCAAAGGAATAATCGTAGATGTCTTCTTTGAATTTGAAGATTAAGGTTTCTTCGAATTTTCTGAACTCGTTGTGATTCTTAAATTGTAAGAATGCCATGATTTGGTATGTGGTGTCGGATTCTAGAATTGTGTTTGCCCGTAATGTTTCTGCTAAGTAGTTCATGATTTCTTTTTTCTTTGATTGTTTGATTAATTTTAGTCTTATGAAATAGAATTCTCCTCCTAGTGTGAAGAAGTTTATGGTTGGTTGGAATTTTGCTATGACGCCGCTGGAGATTAATTTTTGGATGCGGTACTTGATTGTTTCTCTTGGGATATTTAGTTTTGCGGCTAAGTCTACCGTAGATACTCTGCAATTATTTGAAAGTGAGGATAGTATTTTTTCGTCTTTTTCATCTATGTTTATTGTTTTGCCCGTGAAGTTTAATTCTTTATCTTTGAATTTTTCTGACATTTCTTTTGTGAAGTTTAATTTTGGGAAGTGAGTTTTTATGTTTATTATTTCAAAATCTTTCATGATTTCTTTATCTAATATTTGATCTATTATTTTGTCTTTCTCATTATTTTCTTTGTAATTTATTCCTATCCATATATCATAGACGCCCATCATTTCTGCAATTGAGTAGATGTTGGGGTTGTATTTTATTTTTTCTATATATTGTTCTTTTGCGGATTGGGTTACCTTAGAGTTGATTAGAATTATTGAGGTTTTCATTCCGATTTTTGATACGTCTATGAATGCGTGGTATCCATTGATGAGTCCAGATTCTTCTAACCTTTTTATTCTTCTTGAGATATTGCTTTTTGAAAGTTCTACGTGCTTTGCTAATTCTGCTAGGTTCATTCTAGCATCTAGCATTAATAGAGATAAAATTTTTCTATCTTTTTTATCTAACTTGATGGATTTCTCTAGTAGCTTTATTTCTCCAGACATTTTTGTTTTTTCCATATTTTAATATGATAGGTTAATATTTATAAGTTTTTTGGTTATTTGTTTTATATCTTTTTAGGACAGTTCTTTTACTTTTGTTCATAGTTATTGTTATGGGTTCAATAGCAGGAAGTAAAGGCGGAATAGTGGAAGACGAATTGGAAGAGTCGGATGAGCCGGATTAGCTGTTGCGATATTACTATCTGGTTTAGAACGAATGGTCGATATGTTTTGATATGTTGTGGATTGTTTCAGATTTGAGTGAGACATTTCTTTATGATTTGTTGGTAATTATTAGTATGGGAAATAAATTTGGAGGATTTGTATAAAATGGCATCAATGGCTGGAAGTAAATGTGAAATAGAAGAAGATGAAACGGACGGAGGTGACGAATAATGGCATCATTTGCAGGAAGTAAGTGTGGAATAGAAGGAACGGAAGAGTCTGATTCGGAGGAGTAATGGGGAATCCGTCTGAATTGGTTTTGTTTCCTAGCTCTGGGTGTAACTTGAATTGTAAGCATTGTTCTTATTTGTGCAGAAGTTCGCCTAAGCAGAATGTTTCATTGAGAAAATTGAAAGAGGTTGTTGGTGAGGCTATTTCATCTGGGATTAAATTGGTTGTGCTTGTTGGTCGGGAGCCTTTACTTGAATTTGAGAGAACTAAAGAAATTTTGGAATTTCTTAAAGATAAGGATGTTAAAGTTGGAATGGTTACGAATGGGACGCTTGTATCCAAACATATTGATGAGTTGAAGAATTATAAGTTTGATTACATCGATGTTAGTTTGGATGGTCCAGAGAAGGAACATGATATTAACAGGGGTGTTGGAAATTTTCAGAGAGCGAGAGAGGGGATTAAACTTTTAGCTAATGATTGTGATTATGGGAAATTTTTCTTGAGTTCTACTTTGATGTCTTATAATTATATGGCTTTAGAAAAAATGATTAAAGAATTTTCTGGTTATGGTGTTGAGAATTTTACTTTTGGGACTTATATTTATACTGGAGAAAATCCTGAGGAATGGAAATTGGATGGTTCGCATTTATTGGAATTTATTGAGATATTGAAAGGAGTTAGTGTTAGGGGGCAGTTGCTTATTGACGTTCATGCACATGTTCAACATCTTTGGGATTTTCTGATTGAAAATGGAGTTATCTTGGAAGAGGATATTAAGTTTGACAGGAATCATAATTGCTATTATAAGATTCCTGGGACGAATATCTTTTTGAAAAATTCTAAGTATACTACAAACCTTTCTCATTCGGTTATTATTACTGCTGACGGATATTATTTGCCTGATTATAAGTTGATTGCGTCAAGGGATTATAAGAAGAAGGCTATTGGCAATGTTGATAATATGTCTTATGGAGAATATTTAGATCAGATAAGAAAATAAGTTTATCGAGACATCTCTCGAAGTTTTTTGAATGTTTCTGACATTGCTGCGTCTCTTCTATCAGTTGATCTTTTCCTTGCTGGAGCTACTGGTGGCCTTGCTCTTCTTACTGGAGGAAACCCTGGACGTGGTAGTCCTCGTGGGCCTGGTCTTGCCATAGGACGAGGTCCTCTTTTTCCTTTGTCTTTTTTGAATTTTGCTTGAGTCTTGAACCAGAATAGTTTTAGCGTCTCTCGCTTAATCCATCCGATTGCACTTGCTATAATTAAAATTAGAATAAGTAATATCCAGATCCATACTGATGAGCCTTTGCCGTCACCATCACCGCTGTCTTTTGTTCTACAACATACTTCTGCGCCATCGCAAGCGTAAATCGAGACTTCTTCTTGGAATTCGGAACAAGTATCCATACATGTGAAGAATTCTGCTGCGCATTCTGTTTTTGTTGGTCGATCTTGACATTCTCCTATGCAACAATCACTGTCTAATGCATCAGTTGCTTTTCTACTGTTTCCGACACATATTTTATCTTCAGCGCATTGTTTTCCGCCGTACTCAGAACATGTTTTTAAATTTTCATTTGTACAGCATGTTTCTGAAAGCCCTGAACAGTGATAATTATTTCCTACGTCTTGACCGACTATACATTCAACTGTTGGGATACAAAAGTATTTTGCGTCTGAACATCGTGTTGCTCCAGTTCCTGGTGTACCTGCGCTGCCAGATAATCTTCCTGCTCTTCCTGCTAGTGCCCATAAGACTATTGCTGTGTCTCTAACGTCATTGTTCCAGCAGCTATTACTTGAGCTTTGAGAGAATAATAACCAGTCTCGTGCTTTAATGATTTGTTCTGATGATGAGCTTCCTAGTGCGATTAATGCTAATGATGTGTCGTAGTATCTGTTGTTTGCTGATTGTTTTGCTTCCCAGTAGTTTCCGAGTTCTTGGTCTGCGATTAATTGACTTGCGTAATCTTCGTAGTTTGTTAGCGCATAAATGAATGCGTCTGGGAGGTATCCTTCGTTTGTGTCTGACATTGCTATTATGTATGGGATGTATTCTTCTATATTATGTCCTGTTTCAAGTAATGCTATTGCTGCCCATACTGTTGATTCATACTCACAAGAATTAGCGCCGAAGCATTTTGAGTTTACGCTTTGCTTTGTTGTGCCGAACGCTGCTGCTGATTCTGTTCCCTCGAGAACATAGATTGTGGAGGATTTTTTATTTTTGTATAATAATGTTGTGATGAATTTTTGGTCGCATGATATTTGGAATTCTTCGTCGGAGCAATCTGGGTCAATTTGTAGCCAGAAACTTGCTTGTGCTTTTGTTAGACATGGTCCTGCGTTTGAATCGATCTTTTTGTTTTCGCCTACAACTATGTTATAAGTTTCACCTTCATAGCCGATGCTACATTTTGTCTCTGCGTTTGAATCTTGTTCTAGATACCATATTAATTCTGTTGGTGTTCTGTTTTGGGTAAGTAGCCATTCTTCTGAGGGTTCTGTGTCTTCGCCTGCGTGTTTTAATGCTAAGATTGCAAGAGATGTATCCTTGATTGTTTTCCAGTGGTTTGATTTTCTTTTGGATTTTAGTGCGTCTACGCAGTCGTCGAAGATATTGTCAGGGGTTGCAAGAACTGTTAGTGCAATTTCTTCGGTTGATAATGATTTGCAGTCTTTTGCTTTTTCTTCTAAACATTCGAAGCCGTCTTCTATTTTGTCAGGGTCTTGCTGTGCTGTTGTTGTGTCCGACGTGTCTTCGGTTTCTTCTTCTGCGCATTTGTCATCTTCGCATGTTTCGTCTGTTGCGCAATCGCTGTCGGATGTGCAGTCGTCTCCTACGTCGGCGAAGGCTATTGTAATTGAGAATAGTAATAGGAATAAAATTGCTAATACACCGAGCTTTTTCATGTATAGATGAGAGTGTGTTTGTTTATAAATATTGTTAGTTGTGTATTGGAACGCTGCGATGTAGAATATTTGTTGAAGCTTGATTGATTAGATTTGTCCTTTGTTTTTTGGTTTTACATAGAATGGTTTTGAGGTTCTGCCTTTTGCTCGCATTGCTTTTTTTATTGTGTAATTTATTGGGTTTTTCATTCCGGGCTCTGGGGGGTTTCTGCATCCAAATTCTTTGTATATTGGTTTGTCGTAGTTTGGAGGGAGGCGTTTGTTTTTTAGGGCCCATGTGATTTGGGATTTTATGTATCCTTGTTTTAGGGGTTGGTAATTTTTGTTGTTCCATTCTTCGATTTTCTCTTCGATGAAGTCTGCTGGGAATTCGAGAGAAGTGAAGAATGATAAGAGTAAACCTAATGCTCGTTTTCGGCCATCTTTTAGGATTCCTTTTAGGATTGTGTTGATTACTGGCGGGTACATGTTGTCAGTCACTGTTAATCCTTGCATGTCGACGCCTTTGCCTTCGTATTTTTTCTTTTGTTCTTTTGGTTTGTTTTCTTGTCCCCAGGTTAGGGCTTCGAGTAATAACTCTCTTGCTTCGCCTGGGATTACTTCGGGCATGAATGGTTTTGGTTGTGTGATTTTTAGAGGGTCGGCATCTGAAGGTTTGAAGTCTTGGATTTGGTTTTTGTCGAGGACGATTGAGGCGAATGCGGTTTTTTCGTGCAGGGAATATGGGGCTCGGAATAAATGTCTTGATGATACTAGGACTACGTCTACTGAATCTTCTGTTGACTTAATTGTGTCTTCTACTCTGAATTCTTGTACTCTATTTTTTCGGATTTCGCCACCAAATGAGGATGTTGCTTCTAATTTTGCTGTGCTGATTTTGCATGTTTCGCAGAAGTCGACTTCACGTTCTGATACTCGGTTCATTTTGGCGTTGCAACTTGGACAGAGCATTGCGACTTTTTTCTTTCTGAAACCTTCTAGTTCCGATTTGCATCTTATGTCTGGGCAGATGTATTTGTAGTTTTTCTTTTTGATTGTTGGCCGAGAGCATTTGGGGCAGAGGTTTTCTGTGACTAGTTCGCCTTTTTCTTTTAGTTTGTCTCTTGAGGTTAAGGCTAGGATTTCTTGGTTCATTGGTCCTCTGATTTGCGAGAAGATGTAGCCTGCGATTAGCCGCGGCCATTCTGGGAAATTGTCTTTTGTTTTTTTCCCCCTTACAACTTCCGGGAATGATTTGAATGGGACTATTATGTGGAAGCCTTTGCCGCCTGAGAATTTTACGCCGAAGTTTTTTACGCCGTGGGATTCTAGGACGTTGATGATTAATCTTGCTGCGATTTTTCCGTAATCTAGGAATGGGGAGTCAATATCTACAAGAAAATCCCAGCCTTTTCTGATTGTATTGTATTGTTCTGGGGTCATGTCTGTATTGATGTCTAGCGGGTTTCCCCATAGTTCTTCAGAGCAGTGGAATGAAGTTGCGCCATCTCGAGCTGCGTTGATTATGTCTGAAGGATAGTCGAATGTATCTGGTCTCTTTGCGAAGAATTTGTTGTTGAAGTTTGCGACTGTCTCTCTGTTTTTACAAAAGCCAAACATTGCTTCTTGGATTTCTTTTCTTGCGTAGTGCGACATGGCTGTGACTTCGCATTTTGTTAGTGGCTCTTTTTGGAAATTGTTCATGTAAGAATAATGTAGAATTGGTTTTTAGAGATTGTTGTGGTGGGTTACTAAGCGAGAATTTTATCTTGGGTTTCTTGTGCGCCTTGTGTTAGATTCCAATCTAATTTTATGAGTTGTTGTACTGCCTCATTTTGTGTGTTGAGTTTGTAGAGGTCTGATTTTCCTACTCTTCTTGTTTTTATTACGATGTTGTTTCGTTCGAGTTTTTCCCAGAAAGTCTGGAGAGTTGAATAACTTACTTCAGAGTTTTTTGCTATTTCAGTTAGTGGGTAGTCGAACATCTGGAAAGAGATTAAGAAATCTATTACTTTCATTACAGGGTTATTACCGAAGACTTCGATAAATATTGATTGAGAACTCATTTTGTTTTGTTTTGTTTTGTTTTGTTTTGTTTTGTTTTGTTTTATATACTACGCAGTATACAGTGTAGTATACAGATTTGTTAACAACATCCTATTTAAATGTTCCTATTTATGTTTTTATGTTTCAATGTTAGAAACATTTAAATAACCAGATATCTCTAATTATTAATGGATGAGGATGTGATAGCTGCGACTATATTGTATAATCTTAGGAGGAAGAATAAGATTGGAGCTAAGCATACTCCGTTTGATACTTTGAGGCGGGGGTTTCCTAAGCATCTTGGTCGGGATGTTGGTGATGTTGCGAAGGGATTGATTAAGAAAGGTTGGTTGATTAGTAAGCCTACTTCTTATGGGTTGGAGGTTTCATTGGATAAAGATAAGATTGTAGAAATTGAAGCGTTTATTTTTGAGGTTATGAATTTTAGATTCTAGTATAATAATACTTAAATAGGGAAACGGGGTTTCTTTGGCATGGACACAATTTCAACAACTGCCACTATTTATGGATGGGATTTTGAAGGGAAACCCTTTGATGTGGATTATTTGGTTGGTATCTTAGGTGGACGGAAATCTGCGACAGAGAAAGAAATTCTTAAACAAAGTGCCCTCAGAACTCATAGCGAAACAATGCCGCTTTTTCATTATACTGATGATCTTGTTATATATCAACGTGGGATTGTAAGTGGTTCATCTTATTCTACGCCTAGATTAGCGGAGAGAATGGGGGAAGTTGGTTTGGAGTTGCCAGAACATGAACTAATATTTGCTAATCGGACTCCTAATGACATAACGGGTATTGACTTGGTGAAGATTGCGGGGATTGGATGTCATTTGATACAAGGCATGAGGGCTAAGGATGTGTTGGCTGTTCGTGGAACTGATATTGAAAATGGCGTATTGTATGCTTCACCTGGAATCGAAGGTAATGTTTCTGGTTCTGTTTTATCTCAATAATTGGTGTGAGTTTTGAATTTTGTATTAATATGTTTAGCACAATAATCTTTAAATAAGAAATGAGGTCTCTTCTTATATGATATTAAAATTGGATGATCCGAAATTGATGAGTGATGCGATTGCTGTGGTTTCTGAGATAGTTAGTGAGGTTCGGATTAAGTTGTTGGAGGATGGGATGTCGATTGTTGCGGTTGATCCGGCTAATGTTGCTTTGGTTATTTTCAAGTTGCCCAAGGAGTCGTTTAGTGAGTATGATGCCGGGAATGAAGTTTGGGGTGTGAACTTGCCTGATTTGAAAAAGATATTGAAGAGGGCTGGCGCTTCGGCTAGTGTTGTTTTTGAGGAGGAAGAAGGGAAGTTGAAGGTTACGATTTTTGATAAGGTTAAGCGGACTTTCAAGTTGGCATTGATCGAGGTTTCATCTGAAGATAAGGATATTCCTGAGTTGAACTTTGGGGCTCGTGTTGAGATGGATTCTTTTGGATTTGTTCAAGCTATTGAAGATGCTAATGTCGTTGCGGATAGTTGTGCTTTTAGTATGGCGGAAGGAGTGTTTAGTGTCGAGGGTTCTGGTAATTTGAATTCTGCTAAGGCTGAGTTTTCTGGTGAGCATATGGAAATGTTTGGGACTGGTAGGTCTAAGTATAGCTTAGAGTATTTAATGAAGTTCATTAAGGCTTCGAAGATTTCGTCGAGGGTGGTTGTTAATTTTTCTGATGATTATCCTTTGAGGTTGGACTTTCCTGGAGAGACGATGGGGATTGGATTTGTGCTTGCTCCTAGAGTTGAGAACGATTAGACATCAAAAAATTTTCTGGTGAAAAATTCTTTGGGAAATTTCTGCAGAAATTTATATCCAAATCACTTACCGACTAGCGTCGCAGATGATTTGTTTTATTTTAGGGCTTCGCCCAATTGGTTCGGCTTTGTTCCATAAGAAACTGCAGCATCTGCGGACGCCGCATTTCTCATGGATGTTTTATTTTTGGCAACTTGAGATATGTTTTTGATGGAAATGTTTATATAGCTAGCGTAATATTTTGTAAGATAGAATAATATGATGTAATAATTTGTATTATTTCGTAATACGATGAAAAAGAGGATTTCGGCTAGTGTTGATGGAGAGACTGTTAAAATTATAAATCGGATTTTGACAAAGGGTAAGTATCGGAATAAGTCGCATGTGATTGAGGATGCTATTGCGCGATTTGAGGAGGTTTTGGAAAATGAATAAACGTGGCCAGGTTACTATTTTTATTATTGTGGGAATTGTGATTGTTTTGGGAATTATTGCTGCGTTTTTGTTTTCTGGAAAGGTTGAGGTTGAGGTGCCTTCTGATTTGGGACCGCGGGTTTTTATCGATAAGTGTGTTCGTGACATTGTTGAGATTTCTGTTGATAAGATGTTACGGAATGGTGGGGAGATTTTGCCTAGTCAGGCGATTGCGTATCAGGGAGATGAGTGGAATTACTTGTGTTATCAGGAAGATTATTATCAAGGATGTTATAATATTCATCCAATGTTGGAGTTGCAGATTGAGAAGCAGATTGTTCGGGATACTCAGGGTGATGTGCAGGGTTGTTTTAATGAGATGAGAGATGATTATGTTAATAGAGGATTTGATGTTACGGGTGGGGAGACTACTTATTCTGTTGATTTGTTGCCTGGGTATGTTGAGATTAATTTAGATAAGAAGGTAGATATTTCGAGCGTTGAGTCTGCGCAGAGTTTTGAGAATTTTGATTCGAAGGTTAATTCGGCGATTTATGATTTGGTTCAGGTTGCGCGGGATGTTGTGAATAGTGAGTCGCAGTTTTGTCACTTTGAGTATAATGGCTATATGCTTTTGTATCCGAGGTATGACATAAGAAGGATTGATTATTCGGAGAGTAAGATATATCGTTTGATTGATCGTCGGAGTGGGGATGAGTTTAAATTTGCTGTAAGGAGTTGTGCTTTTGCACCGGGAATATGAAAATCGGAGATTTTCATGATGGTAGTTGCCCTGCAACGAGGGTAGCACTTTGTGCGATGGTAGGAATCAGAGATTCCGATAGTAGGCGCTTGCACCGGTGGGCTTGTTCGACTTGGAGTGAGTGGAGACGAGCGAAGGGTAGGCGCTGGAGTGACGGGAGCGCAAGCGGAGGAGCGGAATATATGGACAAACCCTGAAGGGGTTTGATTATTGGCGCCGATGAAGGAAAACAAAAAATGGATGAAAACAAAATGAATAAAAAAGTAATTGCAAGTTTTGAATTGACGTTGATGATAGTTTCACTTTTTGCGTTTAGTTATATGATTGGGTTGAGTGATGAGGTTTTTGCTGGGGTAACTAGAGAAAGTAAAAAGATTGAGGTTGAGATGTTAGTGAAGTCCGGGAATGTAAGCCCGAGGAAAACTTTGGTTGGGGCTATTATTGATGTGATTTTTGATAAGTTGAGGCGGCCGATGATTCCTGTTGTTTCGGCTAATGATAAAGGTTTTGGTGATTGGCTTGATGAGTTTTCTGGGAAAGATTTGATTACGGCTGAGATTGGGAGCAGTTATCCTGTTGCTTCGAATGCTGGTTATTCTGGTTGTTGTCTTATTGCGGATGATGGAGCGAAATGTGGTGCTGCTTCTCCTAATGAGTGTGTCGGGGATTCGCCGTTTGTCGAGGGTGCGACTTGTTCGCATACTTCGTTTTGTAAAAGGGGTTGTTGTTATGATGAGTCGGCTGGGGTTTATGATAGTAATACTTTGAAAATGGACTGTCCTTCTTCTTGGAACGATGATCCTAATTGTAATATACCTCAGGCTACTTTGGGATGTTGTGTTGTTGGATCGAATAGTTTTTTTACCACGAATGGTCAGTGTGAGGTTCGGACGCTTGCGCTTGCGCAGGGTGATGGTGTTGTTGATTGGAGAGGTAATTTGAATGCTGGTGAGTGTATGATACTTTCGGCGACGCAGAATGAGGGGGCTTGTATTCTTGAAGGTGGGGATTGTGATTTTGTGACAGAGGAAGCTTGTTACGGTTATAATGGTGATTTTAGAGAAGGGTTTCTTTGCACTTCGCCGCATGTTGAATCGAATTGTGAAATGACTGAGCAGACAACTTGCGAAGAAGGAAAGGATGGTGTTTATTTTATGGATTCTTGTGGAAATATTGCGAATATTTATGATTCAAATAGAAAGGATGATCCTACTTATTGGGATACGATTATAGCGCCTGAAGAAATTTGTGGTAATGATGATGAAGATGGGAATGGTGATTCGGCGAGTTGTGGGAATTGTAATCGGTTCTTTGGTGGAATTTGTGATTCGGCTGATGATAATAATTTTGATGTTGATGTTGGGGAGTTTTATTGTAGGGATACTTCTTGTATGGTTGATGGGGAGAGTTATAAGAATGGGGAGTCTTGGTGTGTTTATGATGGGGCGATTGGAGAGGGTCAGGATGTTGTAGGGTCTCGGCATTGGAAATATGTTTGTTCGCAGGGGACGACTCAGATAGAGCCGTGTGCGGATTACCGAAATCAGATTTGTGTTCAACAGAATACGTTTGAGATTGATGGGGAAGATGTTACTTTTAGGAATGCGAATTGTGTTGCTAATAATTGGAGGAAATGTATTGATTTAAATGGGAAGGAAAATGGGACAATGGAGTGTGCGGAGACTTTGAATTGTCGGGTTGATACTATTGATGTTGCGAATAAGTTTAGGTTTGATGTGTGTTTACCGAAATATCCTGGTGGATTTAGTTTGAAGAATCCTCGATATCAGGAAACTACTGAGGGGATTTGTGCGATGGCAGATCAGACTTGCACCGTGGTATATAAGCCAAAGACTTTTGGGGGATGCAAGTTGGTTGCGAATGGGAATTGTTTGACTGAGATATTTGCACAGGAAATGAATGATTTTTGTACTGGGCTTGGTGACTGTGGGGGTACTGTTAACGTTGAAGGGGTTTATAGCGAAAATTATAACGTAAGAAAATCTCCGAAGTTGAGTGCTAGTTGGATTAATGATTTGAAGAATTTGGCGAATCCTGTTTCAGGACAATATGCCGAGGTTGAGGATTATAGTGAGTATTTGGAGGCTGCTGGGGTTTGGAGTGAGCCTAGTGCTGCTCCTAAGGGGAGTGAGACTGAGGGAATTAATACTGATATTGCTATTGGTTTAACTGGGATTGGATATGCTGCTGGGGTATTGGTTACTGGATCTCTTGGATTAAGTGGATTGACTAGTGTTGTTGGAATTATACAAGGGGCTGGTTTAGCTGGAACTGGGGCTGGTGGATTGGCGGTTGGATTGGCGGGTTTTTCGGGGGCGGCGATTGGTGCTGGAATTGGTTTTGTTGCTGGTAGTATGATTGCTGAACAAATGGGGCTTAGTCCTGCTGGTTCAATGTTGATGGCAGTTGGTGCTGGATTGGTAGGTGTTGCATTTGTTATAGGGAATATTTGGAATCCTGTTGGGCAGATTGGTGCAATATTAATTATTGTTTCACTTTTCTTTGGGGGGTCTAAATGTAAGCCGATTGAGGTTGAGTTTGAGTGTAAGCCGTATAAGGCTCCGTCTGGAGCTACTGATTGTGAAAAATGCAATGAAGATCCACTGAAGCCGTGTAGCGAATATCGATGCAATAGTTTGGGTGGTGCGTGTGAGTTGGTGAATAAGGGGACGGAGCAGGAGATGTGTCATTCGACTAAGGATGATGGCCGGCCACCAATTTTGAATCCGCAGTTGAACATGATATCTGATAGTGAGCAATATAATAGTATTACTGATGATGGGTTTGAGATTACTAATCGTGAGGGTGGTTGTGTTGATGCTTATACTGCTTTGTTGTTTGGGATTACTACTAACGAATTGTCGTATTGCAGATTTGATGTCGAGGCTAAAGATTTTGAGGAAATGGATCATGATTTTGGGTCGCACGCTTATATTTACAATCACACGACGACTTTTAGTTTGCCGGATCCGAGTCATGGGCAGAGTCAGGGGATTGATTGGTCTGGTGATTTGACTTTGTTTGTTAAGTGTGAGGACGCTTATGGTCATGTTCTTCCTGATTTTTATAAAATTAATGTGTGTGTTAATGAGGGTCCTGATGTTTCTGGTCCTGTGATTGGTGGGGCTACTGGGTCGGACGGTTCTTCTGATGGTAGTGATGGGACTGGTACGAATTCGCCTGGTCAGGCTTATTTTGATAATGATATCCTTGTAGGCTTTGATGTGACGTCTAAAGATATTAATATTATTACTAATGAGCTTTCGACTTGTGGCTGGGCTCTTGAGGATATTGACTATTCTGCTATGGTTAATATTATGGATTGTAATGATGATTTTGGGAACCCTTCGGGTCCTTTGGGTTATCTTTGTACTGATACTGTGCCTGTTGATGGCAAGGAAAATAAGTATTATATTAAGTGTGCTGACCAGCCGTGGTTAGATGATTTTGGGGATAGGAATGTTGGTGATTTTATTTATATGATAAGGAAGCCTGAGCATAAGATTTCGATTGAGAGTATTGAGCCGAACGCTGATATTGAAATTGCTACTGCGGCTACTCCTGTTGAATTGAAAGTCGTGACGGCTAATGGTGGTGAGGAGCATGCTTGTTCGTTTTCGTTTTCAGGATATGATAGTATGATTCCTATGGATGATACTGGGGAGGGTACTGTTCATACTCAGCCTTTTAATAGGCCAGTTGGACCTGATGAGATTTATGTTGAGTGTACTGATGAGACTGAGGACTTTGCGCAAGATTTTACTGAGTATGAAATTATTCGAGATACTTCGACTCCGGTGGTTGCGAGAGTGTGGCAAGATAGTGGTCGGATTCATGTTGTTACGACTGAAGCTGCCGAGTGTAAGTATTCGACTAAAACTTGTAGATTTAACTGGAAAGACGGATTGGATGCTGGTAAAGCCGAAGAGCATAGGATTACCGTCGTGAAGGGAAATACATATTATATTAAATGTGAGGATGAATTTGGTAATGCGCCTTCGGGTTGTTCTGTTACGCTTCAGGCTTTGTAGCTGGTTATATATAAGACAATAGAATTTATAAATAAAAGATGGTTGAAATAAACATGAAAAAGGGGATGAATAAGCGAGGGCAAGTTACGATTTTTGTTATAGTTGCTATAATGATAGTTGTTGGGATTTTGGCTTTCTTTTTGTGGACCAAACCGGATTATATTTTCGAGAGAAGTGGGGCGCTTGGGTTCGAGAAATGTGTTGAGGATGTTATTGAGGAAGCAATTGGTGAACTTGAGTTGAAAGCTGGTTTTATTAATCCGCAGTTTACTTATTCTTATAATAGTGAGGAGTTGACTTATCTTTGTTATACAAATGAATATTATGAGACGTGTACTGTTCAGGCTCCGTTTTTGAAGAAGTCTTTTGATGAGCAGATGGAGAAGTTGATTCGTGATGATATTGATGCTTGTTATGAGGATTCTATTGATGATTTGAAGGCGCAGGGTTATTCTGTTACTTCTGGTGTTGTTTCGTATGATGTTTTGCTTGAGCCTAGTGTTGTGCGTGTTGAGATTGATGCGCCGACTATTGTTGGAGGGAGCCAGTTTGCTCGGTTTAATGTTATGATTAATGCGCCTGTTTATGACATGGTTATGATTGCGACTTCGATTTTGCAGTTTGAGACGAAGTATGGTGACGCTGATGTGAGTTCAATGATGGACTTTTATCCTGACTATAAGATTATGAAAATGAAGAGGGATGATGGAACGACTGTTTACTTTTTGGAACATAAAGATTTAGGAAATAAATTTCAGTTTGCTAGCCGGAGTTTGGCTTGGCCGGCGGGGTATGACTTCTAGACTGCTAGTGTTGGGGCGCTTCGCGCCGATAAGGGCTTCGCCCGATTGGAGAAACAAAAAATGAATAAGAGAAAAAACCAAAAGATGAACAAGAAAGGAATAGCTGGGCTTCAGGTTGTATTATTAATTATGTCCATGTTTGCTTTTGCGTTTATGTTGGCAGAGGTTACTCCTGTTGTTAGTGCGCAGACTGCGATGAGTGCGCCTAGTGAATGCTGTGAAAGAACGAAGGGTGGAGCTTGGTGTGTAAATGCTGAGGCTGATCAGTGTGATTCTGAATATGTTAGTGCTCCTACTTCCTGTGAGACGACTTCATATTGTAAACTTGGAACTTGTTATGAATCCGAAGAGGGAATTTGTATGGCCAATACTCCGCAACGAGTTTGTAATGATAATGGTGGGACTTGGGATGCTCGAGAAATTGAGGAAGTTCCGCAGTGTCAGTTAGGATGTTGTGTGATTGCTGATCAGGCTGCATTTGTTCCGCTGGTTCGATGTAAGAAGTTGTCGACTTTTTTTGGTGTTGAAAATGATTATAGGAGTGATATAACTAACGAGGTTAATTGTATTGCAACTGCCCAGGCTCAGGATATGGGTGCTTGTGTTTATGAGAAGGACTTTGATAGGGTTTGTGAATTTACTACGAGGGGAGAATGTGGAGCGGGTAATACTGTTGAGGTTGTTGATGATGTAGAGGTTGAGATTTCTAATCAGAGAACTTTTTACAAGGATTATCTTTGTTCGGCTGAGGAGTTGAGTACTTCTTGTGCAAAGCAGGTTGATACGACTTGTTACCAGGGTGATGTTTATTGGGTTGACTCTTGTGGGAATAGGGAGAATGTTTATAGTGATAATAAAGATAGGAGTTGGAATAAGGGGGAGGTTTTAGATGCTGATGGGGTTTGTGATCCTAATGATGGCTCAGATGTTGATTGTGGAAACTGTGATTATTTATTAGGTTCACGATGTGCTGAGTTTGATGGATTTGTTGGCGGACCTAAAGATGGAGATAATTACTGCCAGAAGACTGAGTGTGTAGATAGGAATGGGGAGAAGCGGATTAATGGAGAGGCTTGGTGTATTTATGATGATAATGTTGGAAATGGTGGGGATTTGGTTGGTTCTAGATATTTTAGGGAACTTTGTATAGATGGTGAGGTTGTTGTTGAGCCTTGTGCTGATTACAGGAATGAAGTTTGTTTGACTGGCTCGATTGAAACTAGTGCTGGGGACTTTGGAACTGCGGCTTGTAGAGTTAATCGATGGCAGGATTGTTTGGCGCAAGAGGAAGAAGAAGATTGTACTAATATAGATAGGAGAGATTGTATTTGGACACCTGCTATTACTGGAATGATAATTGGTGGACAGCAGCAATCGGGTAGTAGTTTTTCTAATCCTTCTGGAACTCAAGCTTTTAGTAATCCTAGTGCGGCTGGTGGACTTACTGGAAACGTCGTTGCGCCAATAACTGGGCAATCTATTTTAGGTGGTGATGATAGCAAAGGAGAGGAACAGGAAGAAAGTGTAACTAACAGGGCTGATGGAATTTGTATTCCGAACTTTCCGCCTGGATTAGAATTCTGGCAAGAAGAAAATGCGCAGCAGATTTGTGGGCAGGCTAATGCTAAATGTGTTGTTGTTTATGAGGAGGATTTGTTTGGAGGAAGGGAGATTGTTGAGGGAAAGGAATGTTTAGAGGATGCTTGGGCAATGCAGGCAAATAGAGTTTGTGCTGGACTTGGAGACTGTGGTGGTTATGTGAATTATCAAGGAAAATATACTGATGATGGATACAAGTGGGTTGAAGATGGAGAAGAGAAAGAATTTAGTCCTAATAGTTTGAATACTATTAAGGGTGGTTTTACTGGATTGGTTACGGGATTTGTTGTTGGTGGATTGAATGCAATTACTGGACATGGATTAATAACTAATGTTGGTTTTGGCGATGGTCTTGGTTTTGGAGTGACTCCTAGTGATATTACTGGATTTGATTCAATGGGTTTTTTGAATGATGGATATGGTTTTGGTCCTAGTCATACTCCTGATTTAGTAGGTAATAATATTGATAAGTTTACTACTAGTGGGTCTAATGCTCCGGCTACTTTTGCACAGGGAACTGCTGTGGCTGAAACTGGCGTGTTGAGTTATGTGGAAGGAGGCGCTCTTGCTCCGCAAACTTATACTGCGGGAAAGATTGGCGGTCATCAACTTCTGACAGGACAAACTGCTACGATTACCAAAACTGGTGGAGAATATTCTATGATGGTTAATAATGCACAGGGTGCGAATGTTCTTCAGAATCCAGTTATTTCCAAAACGCCATTTAAGGCTGGAGCTGGAGTCACTTCGGCTGGTACGCCACCTGCTACATTTACTGGTGGGCAGTCTGGACTTGCAAAGGCATTTGGATTTAAAGTTGGTGGTGGGGCTTCTGCTCTTGCTTCGGGATTGCAGTGGGCTGCTGTTGCTTATATGGCTGGGCAATTAGTTGGACCTATGCTTGGATTAAGTGATCAAAACACTAAGGCACTTTCGACTTCGTTGGCTGCTGGATTTGGTGTGTATAGAGCTATGTCAACATATAATTTTGCTGCACCTGGAGCACAACTTCAGTTTGCTGCTGGCTGGAATCCTGCTGTTACTGGGCTTGTTATTGGTGCTGTTGTGTTTGCTGTTATGTATAGAGATACTGAGATTGAGATTGTTGAGTTTAATTGTATGCCGTGGCAGGCGCCAATTGGTGGTAATGTTTGTGAGGAATGTAATGATGCTGATTTGCCATGTAGTGAATATAGGTGTAAATCTCTTGGGCAGAATTGTGAGTTAGTTAATCCGGGTAGTGATCAGGAAAAGTGTGTTGATGTTAATCCTAGAGATACGGACATGCCAATTATTAAGCCTAATTATAATGAATTGAGTAGTGGTCATACTTATACTAATGTTAAGCTTTCGCCGCCTGGACCTGGATTTACTATTGTGAATAACGAAGCTAGTGACGGGTGCTTGAAGGCGTTTACTCCTTTGGAATTTGGAATTACTACTGATGAACCTGCGCAATGTAAGATTGATATTAATCATACTGCTTCGTTTGAGGACATGGTTCCTTATATTGGTGGTAGTAATTTCTTTAAATATAATCACAGTGAAAGGTTTACTTTGCCTAGTGCTAAAGATATTTCCAACTCTTCTATAATTATTGAGAATGGTAAGGATTTGACTTTCTATATTAGATGTATGGATAAGAATGGGAACGCGAATGAGGCTGAGTATGCTGTGCGATTCTGTGTTGATCCTACGCCTGATACGACTGCTCCAATTGTTGAGGCTACTTCGGTTTTGGATAATGGATGTGTTGCTGAGAATCAAGATACTGCTGATGTTCGGTTCTATACTAACGAACCGGCTGAATGCAGATGGAGTTCGCAGGACCAGGACTTTGAAAATATGCAGGGAACTATGACTTGTAATAATCAGATTTATCAAGCTAATGCTGCACAATTATTTACTTGTGCTGCTAATTTGACTGGTATTTCTAGGGACGTTACTAATTTCTATGTTCGATGTAAAGATTATGCTGAACAAAGGAATACTATGAAACAGAGTCATGCTTTTAGTTTGAGAGGTAGTACTGGATTGAAGATGAAGAATTTGCATCCTAATGCTACAATATTTGGCTCGACTAATCCTTTCCCTGTTGAGATTAGAGTTGATACTTTATTTGGATGTAATAATGGACGAGCAATTTGTTCTTATTCTGATGCTAAGGATGGGGAATATATTACGTTCCTTGATACGAATACCGATGACGGTGTTCATACTCAGACGCTTAATTTTGCAGGTGGGACTCACCAGTACTTTGTTCGATGTGTTGATGAGGGTGGTAATTTAGTTGAGGATAATGCTACATTCACTTTGGATGTTGATACTAATGCGCCTGTTGTTGCTAGGATTTATGAGGAGAATGAATTGTTGAAGATTGTTACTGTTCGAGATAGCGAGTGTTCTTATACATTTGATAATTGTGACTTTAGCTTTGAAGAGGGAACTGAAATGCCTTATGCTAACTCAACTACTCACGTGACTGAATGGCAGCAAGATAAGACTTATTACATTAAGTGTAGGGACGAGTTTAGGAATGAGGATGCTGATTGTTCTGTTGTTGTTAGACCGACAAGAGATTTATTTAGTTAACATTTTTCTCTGATCGGTCTGCGGACATACCCTCGCTGCGACGATGGGCAAAAAATCGTTAGGGGAATTTCTGCAAAAATTCAGATACCAAAATCCTCGGCAAATGAATTGCTGCGTTTTGATTTATTTAGGGCTTCGCCCGACTTGTGCAACTTTCTTCTATAAGAAATGCATCGTCCGAGGACGCTGCATTTCTTATAGAAGGTGTAATTTGTTATTAGAGTAATTACTGGAGAATTTATTCGGCCTCAAGTGGCATGAATCTGATGAGCCCAGAGTAATTGGGAGGGTTTTTATAATCTATTTTGTGTAATTTGTTATGGAGAGAATGAATAATAAGAGGGCTCAGCAGACGATGGGGATGCCGTTTGGGATGATCTTTGCTATATTTTTGATTGTGGTTTTTGTTGTGATTGCGTTTATTGCTGTTGGTGGATTTTTGGACATAGGGAAGAAGGCTAGTGTTGGATTGTTTTATGATGAGTTGCAGGATGCTGTAGATGAAGCTTGGAGTGGGCAGTCTGGTGAGTTTGATTTTGCGATTGATTTGCCTAGTAAAATTACTGAGGTTTGTTTTGCTAACCTTTCTAATGTGATAACTAATCGTGATGGGAAGTATGATAATATTTTGAAATATGATGTTTATGAGGCGAACACTTTTTTGATTCCTCCGGGATCAGCTGAAAATATGCCGTGGAAGTTGATTAAGCATCTTGATATTGATACGATTACTCGGGACAGTAATCCTTATTGTGTTTCTGTGAAAAGTAAATTGAGAATTAAAAAAGATTTTTATGATAAATTGGTAGCAATAGAATAGGAATATTTATAAATAACCTTTATTATAGTTATTATAACCTATATGGGGGTTATATGGAATTGAAAATTTTTATTAAAAATAATCCTTTGGCGCGGAAGGTTTTTGGAAAGAGGGAAATTGTTATAATTGGGAAGCAAGTTTCTGGAATTAGATTGACGCAGTCTGAGAAGAATCGTTTGTCGAGGGACATTCGGCCGAAGTTGAGATTTATTAGGGAGGTTTCTAAGTTTAGTGGTGAGTTTGATTTAAAGAAGGGGAGTGAGAATAAACGAATGGTTGAGCGAGCTTTGGAAGTGATTAAGAATGATAAGGATTTTTCTAAGATTAAGGAAATTTGGTTGTTTGGATCGATGGTGAAGAATGAGATGAGTATTAGGTCTGATATCGATATTGCAGTTTTATTTGATAAGATTACTCGGAATGAAGCTGATGAATTTAGAATGAGAATTTATGGATGGGTTGACGATAAGATTGATGTTCAGGTTTTTAGTGTTTTGCCAGAGAAAATAAAAAAGTCAATATTAAAAAGTCATAAGGTGTTGTATAAACGTGATGGATAATCGAAGAGGTGATAAAATCGTTGAGATAGAAGGGTATTTGAAATCTTTGAGAAGTTTTTTACCTGAAAATTTTGAGAAATATATATCTGATGGAAAAAGTAGAATGGCTTGTGAGCGGTGTTTTGAAAAAGTTATCGAGGCTGTTGTTGATTTGGCTTTTTTGGTAATTAAAGAAAGAAGTTTTAAAAATCCGGATTATACTCGTGAGGCATTTGAGATATTGTCCGAGAAGGGATTGATTTGTGGCGAGCTTTCTTTGAGCCTTGGGAAGGCTAAGTCTATGCGAAATTGGTTGGCTCATCGTTATGGTAAAGTTGATGATAAGAAAGTTTTTGATGCTACTAAGAATAAATTGTTTAATGATGTTGAAGAATTTGTGGAGGCTGTGCGATGAAAATAGGCCGGTTTAATTTTGCTTGGATGTTTGGTGTTGCACGCGAGAGCAGACTAGCTACTCAAAATTGTTTTGCAATTTTATGGACAAATGGAGGGAAAATATGAGAGAGAGAAAGGGGCAGTTTAATTTTGCTTGGATGTTCGCTATAATTATTGGTGGGACGATTTTGTTTTTGGCAATATTTGGAGCGATGAAGGTTGGGGATACAGCTAGATTTCAGTCGGATACCGAGATTGCGAAGAGTATTGCGATAATTACTGACCCATTGCAAGCTAGTTTTGCCGAGGGCTCTTTTGGAAAAATTCCTTTTAAACAGGAGACTCGTATAAATAATAAATGTCTTGATGTTGGTTTTGGGCAAAATGATATTTCGGTTGCCACTCAGTCGGATATTGGTCAGGAATGGAATTTAGCTGCTGGAGCGACGTCTATACATAATAAATATCTTTTTTCGTCTAAGAGGAATTCTGGGACTGATTATTATGTTTTCTCTAAACCTTTTAAGTTTCCTTACAAGGTTGCTGATTTGACATTTTTTATTAGCGAGAATTATTGTTTTTTGAATGCGCCCGATAAGGTTATTGATGAAGTTGAAGGATTGAAGATTGAGAGTATTGAAATTGATGATTGTACTTTGGAGAATTCTATTAAGGTTTGTTTTGGGCCTGGTGGTGGTTGTGATATTACTGTTTCTGGATCGTGTGGTTCTAATTGTGATTCGGTTTATGATGTTGGGACTGTTATTACTTCTAGTGGGGATATGAGGTATGTTGGGAGCTTGATGTATGCTGCGATATTTTCTGATAAGTCGGTTTACGATTGTAATGTTAAGCGGCTTATGTATCGGAATGCTAAGATTGCTGAGGTGCTTATTGAGAAGAGTGACTTGATGGATGCTCGAGGGTGTAATACGAATTTGAAGGGTGAGTTGACTGTTTGGCATGGGCAGACGATTAATGCGACTAGTGATGATTTGGCTGGGTTGAGGGCTACGAGTAATAGCATGAATAGTAAAAATTCTGGGGAGTCGTGCGGAATGTGGTAATGAAAAAGGGGCAGATGAAGATAATGCAGATGGCGTTTATGATTGTAGCTGTGTTTTTCTTTTTTGTTTTGGTTGGGTTGTTTTTTTTAAGGGTTCAGTACAATGATGTTTCGACTAGTGCAGCGCAGTTGCAAAAGGATCAGGCGATTTCTTCGTTGAAGGTTATTGCTGATATGCCTGAATTGAATTTTGATTCTAGTGAGCCGCTTACTCTTGATGGTGACAAGTTGCGGATAATGAGTGGAGGATTTGGGGACGAGTATGATTCGTTTTTGCCTGTTGCGTCTTTGGAAGTATATAAGGTTTATCCTAAGTTTGATGAGGTGAATCAGTGTCCTGGGTTGGATTGTAATTATTATAAGTTGTATGATAATGGGCAGACGAATACGAAAACTTATTCTACTTATGTTTCTATTTGTAGTAAGGTTAATGAGGAATTTACTTATTATGATAAATGTGAAATTGGGAAGGTTGTTGTGGGGGTGAAGATGTGAAAATCGGGGATTTTCATGGGGTTTCGGTGCTCGGGGGTTCGGGCTTTCGGATGACTTGTTTGGCTGGAGGTGCTTATGGCATTTAACAGAAAGGGGCAGCAGGAAACATTGAGTGCTTCGCACGCTGGTGGCTGGTGGCTGGTGGCTGGTGGCTTGACTTGTTTGGCTGGAGGTGCTTATGGCATTTAACAGAAAGGGGCAGCAGGAAACATTGAGAGCT
>Ga0233410_10000064_pt1 | contig 33798 bp, 26 predicted proteins | sample Na_anoxic_1_MG_FD_179869 | JGI IMG/M metagenome (GOLD analysis project Ga0233410, IMG submission 179869) | Seawater microbial communities from Saanich Inlet, British Columbia, Canada - Na_anoxic_1_MG | ecosystem: Environmental > Aquatic > Marine > Inlet | place: Canada: British Columbia...
ACTGACTATTCTGACAGCTTCTCAGCTACAAGTCTTGCGAACAAAAGCGAGATCACGACTTACTACCTAAGCCCTAAACTTGCTTATCAAATCAATCAATACTGGAGCGTCGGCGCGGGATTTGATGCCGTTTACGTGGAAAGTAATCTCACAAACTCTATCCCAGATAGCTCGCCAAATCTTGGCGGAACCACCATATTAGACGTCGAGGGGGATGACTGGGCCTTTGGTTTCAACCTTGGTACAATGTTACAGATCAATGAGAAAACTCGCTTCGGGCTAGCCTACTATTCAAAAGTAGATTTCGACCTCGAAGGGCAGGTTAAAACCGACACAGGATTCCCAGGGGTATTGCCATCAAGAAGCACTACATCTGCATCAGCAGCTTCTTCACTCCCGCGGTCAATAGAACTCAGTGGGTACCATGAACTCAACGAACAATGGAACCTTCATGCCAGCTTCACTTGGACTGATTGGAGTACCTTTGACGAATTGCACATCAAGACTGCAAATGGAGATTTACCAGCCACTCCTGAGAACTGGAAAGATGTTTACCGTATTGCAGCTGGAGTCACCTATAAACATCATGAAAAATGGACATTTCGTACAGGTATTGCCTTCGATGAAAGCCCAGTAAGTTCCGCGAAATTTAGAACCTTACGTATTCCAGATTCAGATAGAATATGGCTCAGTGCGGGCACCACTTATAAGATCAACGAACGCTATAGTGTGGACTTCGGCTATACCCATGTTTTCGCAAAAACTGTTGATCTCGCAGAATCGGCAACTGCAGGGTCTTTCAATGGATCCTCAGGCGGTAACGTCAATATAGTCGGCCTTTCATTCAACGGCAGCTTCTAACTTTGGCTTCTCGATCTTCAACTTGTTTTGCAACCAGTTACTGAAATAATTTTCTTTGTCTAATTCAGGATCTTTTCTAAGACGACGGTTATTCTCTCGTTCTAGCTCAACCGGCATTGCTCCGAGTACTAGTTTCACTTGGATTTGCTTGCCGTCACGAACCAGATCAACCAGAATTGTGTCTCCTTCCCTTTTAGAGGTGACAATCTTTCTAAATTGAAGTGACGCAAATGCATTGCGATTGAATGTTTGCTGATCAACTCTCCATAAAGCATCCCCTTGCTTCAGTCCAAATGCCTCAGCTGGTGAGCCCTTAACTACAGCCGTAACGAGAACAACAGCACGTAATTCGTCGCCCACTTTCTCAGCACCGTTATCCATTTGAATACCGACAAACCCCTTTGGTCTTCCGAATTTTTCAAATATCACGCGCTCTCGAAGTAACTGGCCGACTCGCACCTTGACTTCAGGTGTTGCAGCTACTTTATATTCTTTAAAGAATAGCTCAATCGCCTCACCGGAATTCGCAACAGCCCAAGCAGTGAGTTCAACCTGAGCCTTGTGCCTTTCTCCGTAGCTATCGGCATTTAGCTTCTTGAATAGCTCAGCTGCGGGCTCAGCTACAAGTGCAGCACTCAATGCTAACGTAGTAAGGGTGGCTAAGAAGCTGGAATTCATGGTGTGCACACTATAATCGCTTTAAGCCTATTCTCAATAAGTAAAATAGCCCATTCTCAGAGAGAATGAGCTATAAAAATTATACTCCTACACTTCATCTACCGAATGCGTTTTTCTGAGGAACTGTGATCACATCCCCCACTCGTACTTTAACTGTTCGACTAGCTGACTTTTTGAGATCATATATAACTTCTCTTCCATTGCGCTCAAGAATTACACGATTCATAGCTCCAAATGTATCAACGCCGCCAGCTGTAGCAATCGCTTCATAGATCGTCATGCTATTACGGTATTGTACCGGACCATCGCGCTTCACCTCGCCAGAAACGGTCACGAACTGGTTATTACGCTTAGCGATATCCTCACCTACCATATCGTCCTTGACAGTCAGAATAGTGATTCGAGGATTTGTATATATTTTAGCATCTCTATAGGCGGCCTCGATCCTACGAGCCACCGATGAGCTAGAGCTTCCTGCTGCCTTGATTCCGCCTTTCAGCATTGGTAGGTACAATTTCCCAGAGTCATCGACCACGTATTCACTATTGATCGAAGCTTGTTCACTCGCTGGAACGCCTTTGATAGTAATGGTTACTTTCTCACCGCTCGTCACATAGGATGCTTCGGCGACAGGTAGGCTCAGAGCCATCAAAGAAATTAGTAGGAACAATGCTTTTTTCATAATATGTAGTTTAGCAGTAAAAATAAGTTTAGTAAAGGTCGCTAGACTTTGATGAGCCAGAACTCGATTCAGTGGTAGGTTCGGCCGCTGCAGATTTATTCTGACCTGGAGCGTAATAGGTGTAGTAACTTGTATAATACTGGTACTGACTATCACTGCGTAAATCTACGTTATTCAAGACAACTCCCAGCACCGTGCCACCCACGTTTTCGACCGCCTGTTTGACTCGAACTAGCATATTGCGAGGCAGTTTCCTGTGCTGGACCACAATCATGGTGAGATCTACTTCACTAGAAATCACGGAGGCGTCACTCACACCTAAAATTGGAGGAGAATCAACAAGAACCAAATCAAAACGGCCCTTCACTTCCTGGATCAACTCAGACATGCGTCGAGAGTTTAAAATCCCAGATGCATCTGCAGGTAAAATACCTGATGGCATGAAGTAGAGGTTTTCTATTGATGTCTGAAGAACAACATCTTCAAGTGGAACTGTCGTAGTGAGATAATTGGTAAGACCCACGCTGTTATTGATATCAAAGAATGTATGGAGACGTGGACGACGCAGGTCAGCATCTATCATCAGTGTGGAATAGCCACCTTGGGCGCATATATAGGCTAAGTTCACTAATGTAGTAGACTTACCTTCACCTGCACCACCTGAGACCACCGTGATCGCATTGTCATCCTGACTAGGGCGATTGAACTCGATGTTCGTTCTCAGAATTCTATAGGCTTCCGCATCTGGGCTTGAAGTCGACATCTTGTGAAGCACTCCCACATCCCTTGGCACTACGGCAAGCACTGGAACCTGAAGATACCTCTCTACATCCTCCAAGCTTTTCACTGAAGTATCCATAAGTTCTAAAGAGAACGCGATACCTACTCCAAAAATCATACCGGCAACACTACCTAATGCCATATTTAGAATCCAGTTAGGTGAAACATAATCAGCAACTTCTGGCTCGGTTGGATAACCGTAAAACTCAAGCGGGGCGATCGACATATTCTCTTGTAGCTCTTCAATCACATTACTTGTTCTAAGCGTGTTCAGATTGTTGACAGAATCTTTATACTCGTCCTCATAGGTCTTAAATAGAGTGTAATCCTGTGCCGTGTTTTTAGCATCGCCCTGCGACGCCTTCGTAGATATTTCGAGCCGAACCACTTTAGCTCCAGCCTGTTCAAGTAGAGTTTTAAGTAAATCTCTCACCCTAAGCACCTTCAAGTCTAGATCTTCTCGGAGAATGGAGATTTGAGAGTCGTGAAGCTTTACCTGAGGGTGATTTTCACCTAAGCCCTGGGCTAGGGTGCCAGCACGGTCGCGCTTGGCTTGTTGATATTGCTGGAAGGTCACAGCAACTACAGCGCTCTCTGGACGATTGAGACCAGACACGTGAGATATCAGCGTTTCATCATCTAAGCCAACAAGATTCTTCACCTGAAGCTCTAACTCATCACGCGCTTTAACAGCCTCATCATAGAGCATATTCTCTTGCTGCAAGTCACGGCTAACAACGGCTGTTGATCCACCACTATATCGGTCTAAGGAATATATCCCTGTTTTATTAGAGAACTCTAACAGCCTAGTTCTGTAATCTTCGACGATATCCTCATACTTTTGAATTTTCTTATCGAGCTCATAGCGAGTTTGCTCACGTCTCTTCGTCTCTTGATTCATACGCATTTCGCTATAAGCCAAGGCTATAGCCTCAGTGAGAGGCTTCACATGTTCACGGTTATCTTTCACCATACGAAGTGATATTTCAATCAAGTCGGTGCCTCGTTCTTGCCTTGTTGAAAGTCCACCTTTGAGTACAAGGACTGCCTCCGCTGTGGAAATTTGCATTTTCTGAGGGAGCTGAGTCATCTGAGCAGCCCTCTTCAAGTTCTCATCAGATTCAATAATTTTGAACTGGGTACCAAAGAATTGTCGAGTCATGAGAGCTGAAGCTCCATTACCAACAACTTGGTTCTTCGTTCCTAATGGGTTGATCTTCACTACAGCTGTGGCCTCATACTTTTTAGGCATCACATAGGTAATGACAGCAGCTGTTAGAACAACTAATATAAATGTAAGTAAAATAATACCATACCGGTTTTTTAGGATCTGTAAGTAATCGACGGCATGGAGGGTGGCATCAGAGGTATTTAAAGAATTGTTAGGTTGCATATTCAAACGGTAAACGGCTGTAAATCAATGGTATTAGTATAGGAATAGGTATCGTCTGGCAAAGAAAAAAGCCCCATCTGTAAAATATACAGATGAGGCTATTAAAGATAATAACGCCTACAATAAGCTAGCTAACTTAGAATGTGTAAGTTAAGCCAGCCTGCACACGGTTACGATCGTAATCACGGTTAAGTGTATCACCATCATCACTGGAATTCGTGTAGTTGTAATTAAGGTTAGCAGCAAGATTGTCCATCATCTTGTAGGTAGCTCCGACGCTCAAGTTAAGTATGTCTGCTTCATCTTCTGCACGGGTTCCACCAGAGTAAGTGTTTGCCACGTAGTTGAGCCCACCAGTGAAGTAAAGTTTCTGTGAAAGATGGTAATCACCAGCGAGTGAAATACGAAATGCCTGATTATTCTCGAAGTTCCCACTAGAGAAAGACGTTCCATAATCATTGGTATCATAAGCAAGATTCGCACGAAGGCGGAATTGCTCATTCACTCGCTGAGTATAGCCAACTTCAAATGTAGGATCCGTCTGGGCGTCACGAGTATCAACCTTACGATACTGAGCTCCAACCTTAGCAATAAGAAGTGCCGTTTCATTCACACGATATTCAGCACCAGCAAGTAGCTTATGATTATTCGAATCGAGGCCGCCGCTGACATCAGCCACCCCGTAACGATAATCTAGAGTACCAATTGCCACGGGCGAGAGCACGTAACGGAATTGGTTATACAGAGATACGTTCTGACGATCATTAATTGAATTAATGTCATCGTATTTAAGATTGTTGTAATTGAAGCCCGTGTACGTACCTAAACGTTCGTTCCATTTGTAACCTACTGAGTTATCGGTAGACAGAAAAAGGTACTCGCCATTAGAGCGGTCATTGACTGCTCCATAGTTATAATCTGGCTCGAGACCGTAGAATACGTAGTTACGTGTCGAAAAACGGAGACGCTCGCTCACACTGTGAGTGACATTAAACAACACGCGAGAATCACTGTAAGTGTCTTTCGCTTCTGTATTCTCAATATCATCAAGATAGTGAAGAACTCCCAGCTTGAGGTTTAAATCGACGCTCGTTTGAGGTCCTAGGTTTAGGTAATTCGCCCCGACATTGAGAGATGTGTACGAAGAAACATCTCCACGATTAGCCTTCACTGTAGGTGTGACATTGTCATCCCAACCATAGTTGATCGTGCCGGTAATTTCCAGCGGTACAGACTCAGTCACACCGTCGTTTGGTGAGATATTATAAATTCCTTGCGCTGCAAGAGATCCTGTAGCCAGCGCGCTTATCGCACATACTTTAATTAACTTCATAGATATGTATATTTTTAAAAGTCAGCACTTAACTACTACCTGCTTGATGATGAAGATGTGGTAGTGACACCGCTAGCCGCACCTTCAGAACCTACACCTGAAGCACCCGCAACACCTGCACCAGCGGCATTACCAGATCTAACACCAAATCCACCTCCAATGGTATCCAGCACTATCACCTTATTACCAGGAGCTTGAGCTGTACCTTGTTGAGCATTGATCTTGTACACAACCGCTACAATTTGAGCGCTTGAATCAGGAGCTACAGCTGTTGCTGCTGCTGCTATTTGAGAAAGTTGTTTTGGAGCTGCTGTTGCCGCTGTTTCAACAATCTGACCGACGAGTTTTTTACTCGCTTTGGTTGTTGTGATAGCAGCTTTGACTACGTCGGCCGCGCAAGATTCATTCGCAGCGACAAGCTTAGAAACGAGTTCAAGTACTTTAGCTGGATCTTTAGCGATGGCTTTTGAAGCGCTTTTATAAACAGCGCTGCACTTCTTCACGTCGGCAGCAGATTTCTCTGCAGCGGCTGCGAATGGCACAGCTGCTGCGAAGACTGCACCTACGAATGCGTATTTCATTATGTTTTTCATATTATCTTAGGTTAGTTTGAGGAAGTTCAACACCCCCCTCGGATAGCTAATTCTTAACTATCCATCTTTGCCTCAACGATGTTGAACTCAAAAACAGAAGTCTCATAGCATTAATAACTAGATCAAAATAGAATTTTACACCTGTCGATAGCAAGGACTATTTAAGCTTTTTTTTAAGACACCCCAACTCGACAAAGTATCTAGGGGTGAGATATTTACGTCAAATCCCAGTAGGGTGATCTATAAATGTGTGCACAACCCCCCATTTCTCGGCAATCTGAGCACTGAGAGCTTTGACTCCAAAAGTCTCGGTAGCATAGTGTCCAGCGTAAATGAGGTTTACCCCCAACTCTTCAGCCAAGGGGTAACTCCAATGCGGTCCTTCCCCGGTAATAAATGTATCGATTCCTTGTGCAGCCATCGCTGCTATTTCAGATCCAGCCCCTCCAGTGATTACACCAACCACACCCACTGATGGCTCTTTGCGACCTCGGCAAAAGTGAACGTCCTGCCCTAAAGCCATCTCCACTCGTTGAATCATCTCCTCAAACTCTAGCTCCATCTCCTGCCGCAATCCCAGCTTTATGCCCTTCCAGTCGTGGTAGCAGATGGCATTCTCCATGCCAATAGCTTTCGCAAGCAATGCATTATTCCCGAGCGTGGGGTGCACATCGAGAGGTATATGCGCACTGTAGATAGCTAGATTCGCATGTATTGCCTCTGCAAATTTTTCGTACTGAGCCCCGACTAAGCACTGAACACCTTGCCAAAAGAGCCCATGGTGTACAACCAACATATCGGCCCCCTCATTGATAGCTTTACGAATCACAGGCAGGGATGCGTCTACGGCAGCAGCTACTTTTGTAACAGTACCGTCATTTGACAACTGCAGTCCATTATGAGCCGCTGAATAATCTGGGATCTCCCCCAGCCGCAGCTCACTATTTATATAGCTCCCGATTTCATGTAGACTCGCCATAGAGAACATCTACCAAAGCCGAGTGCTCTACGCATCAAAAAAGTCACTTAGATCCTTCGCCAAGCCAATTTCCCAATCTAACACAGCTCCATCAAGAACGAGCGCCAACCGAGAAGCATGCAACGCATGACGCTTTAAGGTGAGCTGAGCTTCAAGATCTCCATTCCAGCCGCCCTCTATGTATCTCAAATAACAAGTCTCATCGGCGCCATATATTTTATCTCCAACCAAAGGGTAGCCTAGACAAGCTGCGTGAACACGAATTTGATGCATTCTCCCAGTTTTTGGAAATACCCGGAGCAAGCTAAACCTCTTACCTTGGTGCATGCCTCGCTTCACTACTCTAAAATGCGTCTCGCTCGGTCTCCCATCAGGATGCACCATTTGCTTCACCCATATCGGAGATAATGCTTTTTCCCCTTTTCTTAGAAGAGGAGCCTCCAATGTCCTCTCCTCCCACTCTGGCCACCCAAAACAAATCGCATCATATTCTTTTTCTATTAGCCGTCGCTCCATCGCACGGCCAAACATGCGAGCCGCCGACTTCCTCTTCGCGATTAGCACTAAACCACTGGTCTCCCGATCTAGGCGATTGATAATCGAAAGCCTTGCCCCATTTTGAATATCAAAACTCAACAGCTGCTCCAGTCCACCCAACATAGTTGGCTCAGATTTCTTGTTCGTTGGATGAACTATCAATGGTGCTGACTTATTTACCACGATCCAGTCGTCACACTCATCAACGACATCAAAGTTGATCGACACATCTAACGGCTCGTCCATCTTTATAAATCTCCCATCACAGTCACTACAATCCCTCGGTCATGTGGCGCCCTACGATGCTCAAACAAGAAAATCCCCTGCCAGGTCCCAAGCATCATACGCCGTTCGTGCACTGGAATCACCTCGCTACTGCGCGTCAATGCCATCCGAATATGCGATGGCATGTCGTCAGGCCCTTCACAAGTGTGGGTAAAATAGTTAGCATCCTCAGGCACCAACTTATCAAAAAACGCCTCTAGATCGCGCCGTGCGGATGGATCCGCATTTTCCATCAAGACCAAGCTGGCGCTAGTATGCTTCACAAAAATGGTGACAGTTCCATAGCGAATATTCGATTGCTCAACAACTTGTTCCACCTCACAACTTATTTCATAAGTCCCTTTGCCACTAGTATGGAACTCTAACTCTTTAGTAAATACAGCCATTACTCAACAATCGTAGCTTCCGGATTCCACTTCACCTCAGGAAATTCCATTTTCAGTTCCTTGAGAGCATTGATGACAATCTGCGCAACCACTAGATTTCTATACCACTTTCTATCGGATGGCACGACGTGCCACGGAGCATGGTCATAGGAAGTCATTGATATGAGCTCGCTATACGCCACCATAAAGTCACCCCAAAGAGCACGATCAGCTAGATCGCCAGGATCAAACTTCCAAAGCTTGGCTGGATCATCAAGCCTCGCTTGCAGTCGCTCTCTTTGCTCCTCTTTCGAAATATTAAGGAAAATCTTCACGATTTTAGTTCCCTCATCCGAGAGCATCTTCTCAAAGTCAACAACGTGCCTATAGCGATTTCGCCATACCTTCTCAGGCAACAATTTCTTCACTCGCACCGCTATAATATCCTCGTAGTGACTGCGGTTAAATACTGAGATCATCCCCTTCGGCGGCACAGCTTTGTGCACTCTCCATAAGAAATCATATGCTAGCTCCTCTTCATGCGGAGCCTTAAAGGACTTCACATGCACCCCTTGCGGGTCCATTGAGCAAAATACGTTTTTAGCACAGCCATCTTTCCCGCCAGTATCCATAGCCTGCATCACGATCAACACTTTATGCTTACCTTCGGCAAATAGTAGATTTTGTAGAGCCTTCAGTTCATCTAGCTTTTCTTGCATCACTGCTTCGTAGACAGACTTAGATCCATCCTCCCACAGCCCTTTATCTGCAGGATCCTGGGCTGATAGATCAATCTCCACTCCAGACTCTACACGATACATCACGTTTGCTTCATCGGTTAACATAGTTTCTATCCTCTCCGCTATATGCACAGGAACTCAAGCGAAATATCTTAGATGTCGACTTCCACGCAAATCACCACAGATTCATTATTGCAAGAAGCCCAACTGATTGACATATTGTAATCATGAGTTCCAATTCGCTTCTCCCTCCACCGCCAAGGCAAATAAGCGCAACTATACACATTGGTGCGAGCTCCATTTCTCTACTCATCTACACAGAAACGCCTGAAGGGAAATCGGAACAAATCGATTTCTTGGAGCAATCCGTCCCCATCGCCCATGACGTCTTCAGCCGCGGCAAACTCAACCGCTCGACTATCGAGCGCTGCGTCAACATCCTTACAGGCTTCCAACAAAGCACCGAAGAGTTCGGCACATCTGTTAGCATGACCAACCTGAGAGTTGTAGCCACCAACATCCTCTCAGAAGCTTCTAACAAAGAAATATTTCTCAACCGAATCCACATCAGTTGCGGTATGAATGTCGAAATCCTGGATGATGGAGAAATGACCCGCCTCATCTACCTCAAGACCCGCAGACGGCTGAGCGACACACCATCAATGCGCTCGCTGAACACCCTAGTTCTCCATGTAGGACCAGGGAACACGCGCGCTATCTTACTTCAAAAAGGGCGCATCACCACTTATAGCAGCTATCGACTTGGAGTTCACAGGACTGGCGAAAGCATTGCCAAAAATGGGAGTACCACTTCCTACCGAAAGAGTGTGCGCTCGCAGATCAAAGGGCCATTGGATTCAATTATTGAAGAATTTAAAGAAGCCAATATCGAGCACATAGTCCTCATCGGCTACGAAATCCAACTGCTCCGCAGCTTCATAAAGCAATTCAAAGACAAATCCTGCAACTCCGAAGCTCTCACTAAACTCTGTGATGAAGCCGCGGAAAAAGACGATGATGAAATAGTCCAAAGCTACCGAGTCGACTATCAGACCGCCGAGGCTATTTTACCAGCACTTGAGATCAACCTAGCAATTGTCGACGCCTTCTCCCCTAAGCGCATCCATATCCCCGAGAGTGACTATGAGCTAGGACTCCTTCAGGACCTCAACTTAACTCCATCACTTTCAGGAGAATTCACCAAGGAAGTGATTCGCTCTGCCGAGAAAATCGCCAAAAAATATAGGATTCACATGCCTCACGCACGTCAAGTCTCCCACTTAGCACTTCAGCTTTTCGAGCAACTTCAAGATTTGCACAAACTCTCAGAGCACGACGCTCTGCTGCTACACATTGCGGCAATTCTCCACGAATGTGGCGGATTCATCAGCAACCGAGCGCACCATAAACACTCGCAGTACATCATACTCAATAGTGAGATCTTCGGTCTCCCTCGCAATGACGTTGAAATGATTGCTCTCATCGCTCGCTACCACCGCAACTCACTCCCGAAACAAAGTCATTCAACCTACAAGGACCTCGATATGATCAACCGCATGCGTGTCTCTAAGCTCGCATCGCTACTTCGTATCGCCGACGCTCTCGAACGCCCTCATGCTGGGCGCATCAGTGAGTTAAAAACTCGCGTGAGCCGACGACGGCTCCACATTTTCCTTCCTCGTGTGGCAGACGCACACAGCGAGCGCTTAGCCATGCAAAGCAAAGGAGACCTCTTTGAAAATATTTTCGGCTTAGAGATCAACCTCATAGAAGACAAACTCAGCTAAATCATCATGTCCTCCAGCTACATAAACAGAGAACTCTCTTGGATTGAGTTCAACCAACGAGTCCTCAGCGAAGCCCAACGTCAAGATAAGGCACTACTTGAGCGTCTAAAATTCCTCACAATCAGCGCTTCTAACATGGACGAGTTTTTTCAAGTCCGAGTTGGCGGCCTCACCCTTCTCAAAAGTACAGGTTCTAGAAAAAGAGACCTCGCTGAAATGACTCCAATTCAGCAACTCACTGCGGTTCGCAAACGTATCAAAACTCAAATCTCGGAACAATACTCCTTATTGAATGACGAGTTACTCCCAGCCTTAGAGCTCAACAAAATTCAAATCAGCTCTCCCAAAAAGCTTCCCAAGCACATCAAAGAGCAAGTGCTCCGCCGCTTCGAAAAAAATATTTTTCCCCTGCTCACCCCTCTCGCCCTCGATGAAGATTCCGAGGACGAAAGCCAACCTGCCCTCACCCTGCCTGCCATGACCCTGATTGTCGCATGCATAATGAAGAGCAAAAAAAACAAACAACGCACCGTCCTCATTCCCATAACAGAAGGGATTGATCGCTTTATCCAAGTGGAGGCACTCGGCATTCAGTACGTCATCCCCGTAGAAGAAGCCATTGCCGACTTCGCCAGTAGTATTTTCCCAAGTGAAACCGTTAGAGCACATACCGTATTTAGAATCACCCGTAATGGAGACATTGCAGTCCAGGAAGAAGACGCTATCGACTTAGCGGGTGAAATGGAAGAAGTCCTCTCAGCTAGAAAAACCAGTAACACTGTACGTGTTGAAATGAGTGCTACAGGCTCTAGGTTGTTAGAACAAACTGTACTCTCCCTGGCCAAAGCAAGCATCGATCAAATTTACAGAATCGCTGGTCCCCTTTGCCTAAGCGACTTCATGCAACTTGCCTTCATCTCGGGCTATGAAGAGCTCAAAGCTCCAGCCTGGGAGCCTCAAGCCGCGACTAGTATCAACTTCCAGAACTCCATTTTTGATGAAATAGCAAAGCAAGATATTCTACTCTATCACCCGTATCACAGTTTTGATCCTGTCATCCGCTTGATTGAAGAAGCATCAAAAGACGACAAAGTCTTAGCCATCAAACAAGTTCTCTATCGCACAGCCAAGAATTCCCGCATCATTGATGCTCTCATTCGCGCTGCTGAAAATGGCAAACAGGTGACAGTCCTCGTTGAGATCAAGGCTCGCTTTGACGAAGCTAGAAATCTTCATAAAGCGGAAGAACTCCAACGCGCAGGAGTCCAAATAGTCTACGGAGTTAAGGGGCTCAAAACTCACGCTAAAATTACCTTAGTCCTCAGAAAGGAAGCGGAATCAATCAAGCGCTATTGCCACTTTGGCACAGGAAACTACAACGAAACAACAGCGCGCCTCTACACTGACGCCTCCATCCTCACAGCCAACGACAGCTTTGGTGCCGACGCATCGCTCGTCTTCAACGCCATCACTGGTCGCTCAAAACTCATCAGCCCAAACCACATCCTCCCGGCTCCTACCCACATGAAAAAGCGCTTACTTGAGCTCATCGCCAGCGAAGCGTCTCGGGCTAAATCAGGAGAAAAAGCATTCATCACGGCCAAGGTGAATTCACTCCAAGATAAAGACATCATTGATGCACTCTATAAGGCCTCCAAAGCGGGGGTTAAAATCAAGCTCAACATCCGTGGTATTTGCTGCCTTAAGACAGGATCCCGCCAAGAAGCTAAAAACATCGAGGTCATTTCAGTCATCGACCACTACCTCGAACATTCCAGAATTTTCCAATTCCATCAAGGTGGAGATAACCTCATTTATATATCTTCAGCCGACTGGATGACGCGCAACCTAGAGAAACGTGTAGAACTCATGATTCCCATCATCGATAAGGATATCAAAATCCAACTATCGGACATTCTTGAATCTGCATTCAAAGACAACCAGCAAGCACATCGTATCATGGAGGATGGAAGCTCGGAGCGGATTCATCCTAAAGGAAAATCCAGCGTTTTCAGAATGCAAGAGTACCTGCAAAAAAAGGCAACCAAGCTGGCTAAAGCGAGATCCTACACACGCACTACCACCTTTGAGCCGCACACACCGAGCAACTAAGGCCTCCAAAGAAGTCTAAAATGGCCAAAGCATTGGGATCATCACACTCGCCACAATCCACAGGATCACATTGAGCGGGAAGCCTACTTTGAAAAAGTCACTGAATTTATACCCTCCTGCACCATACACAAACGTGTTGGTCTGGTAACCGATCGGAGTGGAAAAACTGGCAGAGGCTCCAAACATCACAGACACAACAAAGGGCCGTGCATCTACGCCCATCTGATGGCCTACATAAATAGACAAGGGAGTAAGCAAGGCTGCCACAGCATTGTTCGAAATCATCTCAGTCAGAACATTGGATAACAGATAAAAGGCTGCAAGCATGATATAGGGCTTCATCCCCGCATCTACAAAACTAATACCATCTACAAGACCTACCACAGCCGTTGCTGTATTTGCTGCTAGGCCACTGTGCGACATCGCCATTCCAAGCCCGAGCATCCCACAAATCATAAACACCACCTTCCACTCAATCGCTTGAAACGCCTCATGTGGGTCAAGGCAGCGTGTGACTAAAACTCCAAAAGCACAGCACATAGCCAAAAGCACTGTCGGAACAGTAGGTATTCCAAAGTTTCCACCCAGTGCGCCGATCACGATAAATGCCGCCAACGCAGCGAGCACGAACGGAGCCTTATGCGTGCGACTTTCTTGGTGCTTAGGTGCACTGAGGTTGATGAAATCTTTTTGCTGAAAGAGTCGCTGCATTTTCTCTGAAGGCCCTTGAACTAACAAGGTATCACCGAACTTCAAACGCTCATCCTCAAACCGCTCACGCAGGTTCTCACCCTTGCGGTGCACTGCTAATATTAGCACTCCAAAACGCTGACGAAAGTTGAGCTCTTTTAAGTTTTTACCTGCTAGAGAAGACTCTGGACCGAGAATACCTTCCATCAAGACGGCCGACTCAGTACGAATGTCTTCCAACCCGAGCTTCTCTTCACCACGGACATCGACATCTGCACTTTTTTTGATTCCCATCAAAGCCTGAACCCCGCCTTTAAAGACAATTTCGTCACCAGCCACAAAACGAATCTCAGGTAGCGAGTCCTGTAATCGAGCTCCATCTCTACGCACCTCTATCACTCTAGCCTTCTTAAGCTTGGACAACTCTGAATCAGGAAACAGTTGTCCCGCTAGCGGAGAATTTTCTTTAACGAAGGCGTGAGTAATGAACTCTCGACTCGTCTCATTGTCGATCAAAGCAGCCAATGTCGTGCGGTCAGGCAAGAGCTTTCGGCCAATCGTCACCATATAGAAGAATGTCACTACGACAAAAGTCAGTCCCAAAGGGGTGATTTCAAACATCGTAAAGGGCTTCATCTCCTTATTCGCAATACCCGCAGCCACTAGATTCGTCGAAGTTCCGATAATAGTCATTGTTCCTCCAGCCACAGCAGCATAGGACAGAGGGATCAAAAAACGTGACGCCTTATAGTCTTTCCGGCGGCAAATCCCCAACACTATCGGCATAAAAACCACCACCACCGGTGTGTTGTTGACGAAGCCTGACAAGCTAGAAACCAGTATCAACATCACCACTAACATCCGCATTGGGCTGCCTCCAGCAAACTGCTCGAACCAATTACCCAATGACTCGATCACACCCGTCCGGTCGAGAGCCGCACTTAAAATAAACATACACGCCACGGTGATCGGCGCAGGATGAGAAAACACCAATAAGGCATTGTTCTCAGCTCCAGGAGCCACGGATAGTACTCCAGAAAAAATACATGCCACTAAACCGCCAATGGCGACCAACTCTGTAGAAAGCCATTCCTTAACGAAGGCAGCAAAGACAACGACCATCAAGATCGCCAAAAACACCTGCTGCCCATTCTCAAAAAACATCAATACACATTACTAGCAGATATATCTAACTCTGCTAAGTCCAAAAATTCGAGTCTACAGAAAAAACTGCTCCCACTCGGGCTGCTTGAAACCAACCAAGGCCCCTTTTGACGAAACCAGAAATGGACGCTTCACTAAATTCCCTCGGCTATGGAGCATCTCCAGCGCCTCCAATTCGCTCAATGTAGGCAGGAGATCTTTCATCCCCAGCTCACGGTAGTCTCCACCTGAGCTATTAAAAAGTGCTTTGAGAGTGTGACCACTCTGCAATGCAAACTTCAGTTCACCGACTGAGGGAGGAGTCTCGCGAATTGCGATCTCCTCCACCTCGACGGCATTTTCAGCCAACCACTTCTTAGCCTTACGGCAAGTGCCACAACCTTTGTAACTATAGTACTTAAGCATGGACGATGAAGCTGAAAAGCCCTTCTGAATTAACCAATACGGAAAGTAATGCGCGCTTTCGTAGTATCATAAGGAGACATCTCCATACGTACACGATCACCCACAACTAAACGAATGAAACGCTTACGCATTTTACCTGAAATGTGAGCCAATACTTCGTGACCACCAGCGAGTTCAACTCTGAACATAGTACCAGCTAGAACAACCTTAATTATTCCTTCAATTTCAACAGACTTATCTTCGCGATCGTCTTCTACTTTTTTCTTGAAGCGGCCTCTTCCTCCGCCGGGTCTTCTATTTGGGCGACGACCGCCTCTTCTTGGTTTTGCTGCGATAACGTTTCTCCTTTGTTGATTAAATCAGATGTGAGCGCATTAAGTTTGAACACTCACTTCGACGCGCATCTTCATTAGATATCTCGTCTACGCAACACTTATTTAGCTCTATTATTGAATAAAATTTATAGATCATCAAGCACGGAGCTCGAGCATCAATACTTTTTAAAATTCTATACTAGCTGTAGGATGACTCAACACGCTTGGCTACATCTCGATAGCCGTAATCGACTTCATAGATTTGTTTAAAGCATTCCAGAGCCTCGGCCTTCACACCCATCTTCTCGTGAATCAGGCCTTTTTCATAAAGAACCTCTTTCTTAGTCGTATCCATTGCTTGCAAGTCAGCTAAGGCATCAATCAACTGCTTGATAGCAAGATCATACATCGCCTTGCCATCAAAAGCACGCGCTAGAGTGAGCAAAACACGGGTTCGTATGTGTGGGTTGCGTGTTGCCTGCTGCAAATGCGGAATCGCGTCACTGTATTGACCAGCACTGTAAAGCGCTGAACCTAGCTCGAAACGGAGTTGCGGGTCAGTAGGGTTTTGCTCAACTCGCTTTTCAGCCTCCAACACGGACTCCTTAGCTCGCAGTTGCTTAGCTGACTCTACCCGCGCACGAAGCTCGTCGTTATTAGGATCTACCTCAAGTTGAGCCTCAATTTCCTTAATAGCCTCATTAGCTACTCGATCACCAATCTGACCAGCTTTAAGCTTCAGTGCAGCATCGCCATTACTGATCTGGAAAGCCCAGTCATAAAACGCGTGCGCATCTTTCCAGTGCTCCATATCTTCGTAGAGACGCGCGATATCCTTCACGACACTGAGATTGTTTTGATCCGCTTGATACAGCTGCATCAATTGCCCCAACTTCTCAAGCTGCTGATCCTTCGTCATTGCTGCACGATCCGAGGCTTCAATTTCGGCCATTTCCGTCGTATCTTTCTTTAGTTCATCGAGACTTTGGGCATCTTCCCACTTTTGCTTCTTCATCGAAGCGCGGGCTGAGGAATCTTTAGACCCTTTGATCGCATGAATATCACCTGGGTCTTGCTTCACAATTTCATTGTAGACATCCGTCGCAACATCTAGCTTATCTCGGAATAGGTAGTGCTCGGCTAGTTTGTGCATCAAACGGGTATTTTCTGGTGCACCTTTACGTACGGTTTCAAGAGCAAAGGCTGCAGTATCCAATAGATTCAAACGCATCGCTGTATCAAATAGCACATCGTTGACCTGAGGCTCAAATGGGTCTTTCTCCAGTTCTTTTTCGATCTGAATCAAAGCGCTCACTGGATCCTTTTTTGCGGCGTTTGCCAACTTCATCGACGACATTCCACCTGAGAGCAGAGCTGTCATGCCGCCGCTCTTCTTCTTTTTTCCTGAAGTCGCCACCACTTGGATAGCGCACTTCCGTGCGAGTTGACGTCCAGCTAGAAACCCCGGCGCATCTTTAAGCACGGCGTTTATTAAGCTAATGGCATAAGTATGGTTCTGCATTTCCACGGCGGAAAGTGCTTTAAGCCAAAATGTCTTTAGGTTTTGAGGCAATTGAGCCTCTGTAATTTCAACGATTTGATCGCTCATCTGCTAGTCTTTTTGGGTTCGATAAAGGATTTCAAGGCACTGCTCACACCAAGATTTGCGGTATCATGAACAAATCATCTACCATGGCAAGCTAACGCTCAAAAATTTCAAAAGAAAAGCTCTGACAATTCTCAAACTAACGATTACAAGACTCTCCAAACCACTAAATTTCACACGATTATGTCTACCGTTCTTATCATCGGCGCCGGCGGTGTCGGCTCCGTCGTTGCTCACAAATGTGCTGAGCTCTCCACCATTTTCACCCACATCACCCTAGCATCGCGCACTGTATCTAAATGCGACTCAATAGCCTCCTCGATAAAGGAGCGCTACGGAGTGGATATCAGCACGGCTCAAATTGATGCTGACAACGTTGCTGAAACAGTTGCTCTCATCAGCCAAGTTAAGCCGTCGCTCGTCATCAATGTAGCCCTGCCCTACCAAGATCTGCCTTTGATGGATGCCTGCCTAGAAGCCGGAGTCCACTACCTCGACACCGCGAACTACGAACCACCGAACGAAGCAAGATTCGAATACCATTGGCAATGGGCCTACCAAGAACGTTTTGAGAAGGCTGGTCTCAAAGCTCTACTGGGCTCTGGATTCGACCCAGGCGTCACCAACGTCTTCACCGCCTGGGCTCTCAAGCACCACTTTGATGAAATCCACTTTCTCGACATTGTGGACGTCAACGGAGGTGACCACGGCCAAGCATTTGCCACCAACTTCAACCCAGAAATCAACATCCGAGAAGTCACAGCTCCCTGCCGCCACTGGGAAGATGGTGATTTTCGCGAAACTGAAGCAATGTCGCTTTCGCAAAAATTCACTTGCCCAGAACAAGTCGGAACCTACTCGATCTACCGGATGTATCACGAGGAGATGGAGTCGCTCACCAAGCACATACCCACCATCAAGCGCGCACAATTCTGGATGTCATTCTCAGAAAATTACCTCAAGCACCTAGAAGTACTACAAAATGTCGGCATGACACGTATTGACGAAGTTGAGTACAACGGTCAAAAAATAGTCCCCCTCCAGTTCCTCAAAGCCGTCCTTCCAGACCCAGGCGACCTAGGCAAGACCACCACAGGCAGGACATGCATCGGCTGCATCATCCGCGGCATCAAAGACGGACAAGAAAAAGCAATCTACATCTACAACATTTGCGACCACGAAGAATGCTTCGCTGAAGTAGGCTCCCAAGGAGTCTCCTACACCACAGGTGTCCCCGCCATGATCGGAGCTAAATTATTACTAGAAGGCAAATGGACCACCTCCGCTGGCGTTTGGAATATGGAGCAGAACGACCCAGACCCATTCATGGATGATCTCAACCAATTCGGTCTACCATGGACCTGCATAGAACTCACCCCAGATGCGGCCAAGTCACTCACAGTAAATAGCTAAGTCAATGCGCAAAAAAATGCACCACCAGCGACAAGCCGAATGGTGCATTTAAATTGAGTATTTTATCTCCGACTAGCCCTTCTCTGCTAGGATTCCTCTAGCGACGAGGTTATTGATACGGCGGGAGACATTTTCGAGTCCTTCGACCACGCAGTCAGTGTAGCTTCTGCCATCTAGAGTATCTGTTCCATGACCATCTACAGCTTCGCGGAGAGCCGCAAGAGCCTCGTCTTCGTGGTGGAAGAGTTCTACAATCACCTCAGTGAGTTCGCCTGTTTTAGCACAGGCTGTGAGAAGAGCTCCAATCCAGCCATCATCAGTAGATAGGCAACCCCGTGTTGTGCGAGCGGATGCGTGAAACATGCCCAGCTCACCAGATTCTGCGATTTGCTCGATCAATGCTTCATTCTCAGGAATACTGAGGGAGGAATCGCCGCAGTGTGCAGCATCGACAAGTAGTTTGAAGAATTTCTTACCTAGTACATCATTCAAGCCTTTTGCCACTTTCCACACACGACCCAGATCGGTGAAGGTGGTGAACTCAGTTCCTCGCAAGAACTCAAGCTGCCAGACAATTAGGTCGGAATTCTCGATCTCTGCCTCATCGTAAACTCGCTTGTGCACTCTGATGACTTGCTCGACTGCTGCATCAAAATCAGCGCCTTCTTTTCGCTCCGCACCTGAGAGCCACTCTTCGAGTGAAGTTGACCCCACTTCGGTGACACCAAATTTCTTCGCCGTGTTTACACCTTCCACCAGTTGAGCAACAACCACATCTTCATCCGCTGGGTTCATCGGATTTGCTCCGCCAACCATCAAAATAATTTTTACAATCAGCCCAAGCCCCTGTAACCTCTCATATATCTCGGCTAGATCATCAGCGGCTGTCCCATTGAATTGGGAAATCTGAACAGAATCGATCTTTACTGGTGAACGCTCTATTAGTCTCCGCATCTCGGCAACGGCAAAGAGTTCGCCATTTTCGTCACGAGGGAGTTTGCCGTCATCAGCAGGAACCAGTCCTCCGACAAATTTCACATGCGTTGGGCACACACCAATTTCAATATCAGCTCTCAGTTTGATTCTTTTATCCATAAGATTGGATGGAAATTGCCATTAGCTCCCACAGCCGTCAACTATTACCCACGCTTGCTGACAATGTCCTCGTAGCTGATTCTATAAATAACACTCAATTTCATGAAAATAGGTAATCAAGAAAAATTAACTATCATCAATATTGAATTAAAAATAATTGAACCACTCCCTCCTAAATCTACAGGAATAACCAGGGGGCCGCATGATTCTACATGCTTTGAGAGGTCCATGGGTGTTTAGTTATTCAAACTAAACGGACTCTATAATTTTAAAAATTTAAGACCTCTTGAGAGGTCCCCTATAAAACTATTTTTACCGCTTCCCAGAGTGAGGGCGACTTATAGGATTCTGGGCTGTGAGCCTGAGCCAACAAATATTTCGAGACACGCCCAGCCGATTTTTCGCCGTACTAACATGGCGCTACGGTCGGCTCTACATTGATGCGCTTGATAAGATCGAGAGCATCCAGCGCCACCGCCACGGGGTAGGACTCACCCGCCCTGAGCTTATTCAAGTCTGTGACGACATCATAGCTAGTGGTATAGAGGACATAGAAAGCCCAGAAGATTTAGACGAAGAGCATAGCCGCATTACGGCTCCTGAAATGCTGCGCCAGATGCTTCAGTCCGAATGGCTAGAGGAACCTAAGCGTTCAGATTATCAACGTGTTTACTATCTCGATAGTCGCGCTGAGCTCCTGCTAGAGTGCCTGCGCAGGATGGCGAACCCTGAGCAAGTCACCTTCACTGATAAGCTGCACATTGTGTGCTCGCGTATCATGGATAAAGATGCCTTCGACAAACACCCGCTTGCCGACCTAGAAGCATGCACTGACAACTTGCGCTACGGCCTGCAAGAACTGCGCTCGATGCAGCAAGGAATGGCGCGTCTCACCCAGCGACAACTTCGCTCGGATTCAATCAAAGAAAACCTCGCAGTTCTTTACGACGATTTCTCTGAAAACATTGGACAACGCGCCTATAAATCACTCATCGCGCTCGACATCCCAGTGCGCATCCCTCTGGCGAGAGAACGACTAAACCAAATCCATAGCAATCCAACAGTCATTGCTAACATGGAGCTCGAACTGCAAAAACGACGCCCAGAGTTGACGGATAAAGAAGTCGCCACTCAGGTTCAAACAGCTCTTACGAACACCTCCTACATGCTCGACAGCGTGGAGCCTCAGGCCGAGGCAGTCGATCGTCGCGCTGCCGATTTCGCCCGTCGTTCCTTTGCTCGATTCCGCTACCTCCAGGAAGTTTCCAGTGGTCGTCGCGCCGAGGTTAGAGAGCTGTTTGAGAAGGTCAATGAGCGCTACATGGGTTGCAAACTAAACGCACTACCAGAAGAACTCCAACTTCCTAACCTGAAAATCCCGGCCGTGAGTCTGCTCGCAGGAATCGACTCGTTATTCAAGCCTCGGACTATCAGATCCAAGGGTGAGCAAGTACCGCTCAATGACTTCTATGATGACGACGACTCTTTCTACGCGCTAGAAGAAATGAGTAACAACATCAACTCCTCACTCACCACTCTCCGCGCCAACCGTTTCTTCCAAGATCTCAATGTGAGCACTAACGGACTCGCGGCCAAAGACATCCCACCTGACATGGATCAATGGATACTCAACACCGTGGGACTCCTACTCCACAGCGACACCCTAGAGAGCGAGTACCAGATCAACACACCGCGTGATGAAACCACCCACGACATTCTTCCCGAGCCAGATCAAGTCGACGACATTCTCCTCGATCCATTCACCATCTACCCTAAAGCACGATGAATCCAACAGCTATAGAAACTGATACAGATCAGTCATTGTTCAACAACAACCTGCGCGATCGAGATCGCCAGATGCTACAAGATGTAGCGCATCGTCTTCTGGCGCACGGTTCACTCCTCCGTGCTCGCGGTGCAGAGCGTCCACTCTACGATTGGTCGATCGAGCACCAACCTTGGCTGGAAGAATGGGCCGCGCTGTTAGGTCTTAAAATCATTATTCAACGAGATGAACGACTCCTCATGGCGATCCCTGAGGTCCCCTCTCTCACACGAAAGCTCAAGCGAGACGAAACTCTCGTCGCCCTAGCTCTCTGGTACGACTTCGACGTCGAAGTCCGTGAGAATGGAGCGCACGATGTTTACTTCAACCTCCGCGAATTCAACGAGCAGTTTCAAAACAAATTCCCTAACATGCAGCAACTCTCGCAGTCGCGCATGAAGGAGATCCTCCGTCGATTCGTGCGTTTCAACCTTATTGAAATGGATTGGGAAGATGAATTCACCGACTCGGTGATCCAGATTTTACCGACACTCCGTTTCGCTATTCCATTCCCAGGAGTGGAACAATGGGTCAAGGCTGCTAGTACCTTCAAGGATGATCCTGAAACTGACGACGCAGCGATCGAAGAAGATGCCGCTGTCGACGATGATGAGACCGAGTCAGACGAAACACCTATCATTACAAGCGAAGACGCCATTCTCCCAAGCAACTCAGCAGAGGCTGAAAGCCCCGATGACGACGATGACGAAGAAGAAAGCCTCCTCGATTTTGAGGTAGACGAGGAATAATAAAACTCAAACCATTTAAAATCTAACAAACATTCCACGCATGAGCCGAAAAATCGAACTCACACGCATCCACGCAATCAACTGGTTTGGCTACCAAGATGTCTTTGACATTCATGGAAACCTCCTCATCGCCGGTGTCACTGGCTCAGGAAAATCCATCTTGATGGACTTGATCCAGCTTGTCTTGATTGGCGATCAAAAGTCCAAGTACAACCAATCTGCGACTGGTAAAGCATCATCACGCACACTAAAGTCCTATTGCTTAGGTGACACCAAAGATGAAATCGATGGTCTCCCACAGTACATGCGTAATGATGGAGCGACCACCTACGTCGCCCTAGAATTCAAATGGCCTAACAGCGAAAAGGTAGAAACCTGGGGACTCCGTATTGAGTTCGACAGTGCCGCGCAAAACCAAGCATCCCGTCGCCACGGCTTCATGATCCCACGTCGCCTGGACAAAGCCGACTGGATTGACCAGTTTGATTTCCCGCTCGATTGGTCGAGCTTCCGTGACTATGTCGACGAGTGCGAAGGCCGAGTCTTTGACACCATGGAGTCGTACCGCCGTGAAATGGCTCTCCCCAGCCACCTCAACTACGACCGCCAGACTCTCGACTACTTGCTGCCAGCAGCAATGTCCTTCACCTTCCTCGACAACTTCAATAAATTCTGCCGGAACTACGTTCTTCCACCTGATGAAGTTCGCATCCAAGAAGTTCGCGATTCCTACCACGCGTTTCTCTCCCTGCGTCGTGAACTCACAGCCCTACGTAAGCAGTTAGATTTACTCGAATCGATCGGTAAAGACTTCAAAACGAATAAGCAGTCGATCATCGACAAAGACCTCTACGCTGACATTTCTCGCGATCTTCAGTGCGAGGAATTACGCGAAATGGTCGAGGAGTTAGAAGATGAGATCAAAGAGCTTGAGCAACAGGCCAAGTCTGAGAACTCACGTGAAACTGAGCTCGAAACACTTCTTACAGGCGGACGTGAGCGCCGTGATATACTGCGCGATGCTCTCAATGAGACCGAAGACGGACGCTTGTTCCTTCACATCCGTGAAGACAACCGCAAACTAGTAGGCCAGATCAATCAACTCCGCGAAGCCGGGAAAACGATCAGTGAAGCCCGCGTGCTGCGCTGCCGGATGATCCGCAACTGGGTGGAATCACTACAGAAAACTGGCATCAAATTGCCGCATGGCATGGTGAAATCTGTTGAAAAATCACTGAAAGCTACTGAGGACTGCGAACTCCACGAACTCACTGAAAACTTAGAGAATCTCGCCGACAATGTCCGCAATCTTCACTACGCTTCGAAAGATGCGGAGAAGCCATTGCGTGATGAAGTAGAGAAAAAGGTCAACAAACTGCGCGGACTCTCAGCTCGTCTAGAAACTCTTGACCGTGGTAAAGTGAGCCAAAGGTCAGTGCTGTTAGACGCGGTGAATTCGACTCTACCGCGCAGAAGAAATGGTGACCCAGCAGCCTTCGCATTGCGTGAGCTTTGTGAGGTGAAAGATGAACGTTGGCGTCCAGCCATCGAGATCGCATTCAGCCGAAAATTTGCTGTCGTTGTCGAGCCTGAGAACTACCGCTTCGCTGAAACAATCTACCGAGAAATGAAAGGTGGCGCACCTGGTGAGTCATTGATCAATCCGGATCAAGCGCTCGATCTCAACTCGCGCTGTGAGCCTAACTGTTTAGCTGATCATCTAGAATGTCACGACCCAGTAGCACAGTCGATTGTCGACCACCTGTTTGGCCGTTTGATTTGCGTAGAAGACGCTAAGGACCTCACTAAATACAACTCTTCCATTCTTCCCGATGGCTTCACCTACCGTAGGCCATTCGCGGAGCGCCGAGCGCATTACGACAACATCCCCTACATTGGTAGCCGTGGTCTCGAGCAGCAAAAGATCACTCTTGAAAAGGAACGCAATCGGATTCGCAAAGAGCTCGAACGCCTCCAGCCTCTTGCTGAGCTGTTAGCTGAATGTGAAAACAACTACCGAAAGCAACGCCTCGACAGCCCGAGCCTCGGTGCCCAACTCGCCGATCTTCAGCAACTCAAAAGTGCCGAAGACAGACTGCAAGACAACATCGATCGCCTCAAAAGCATCCAAGACGGTGGCTTCGAAGAAAAGGAAGTAGAACTCGGCAACCTCGATTACACACTTGGTGGTTACGAACGCGAACTCAAGAGCCTCAGAAAATCTGAACTCAAACTCGAACTCGGACGCCGACAAGGCAGCCTAGAAGATTACCAAGAACAACTCGATAAAGCGGATGCTGAGCTAGCACGATTCCGCGCAGAATCTGAGGGACTTGGTGAGCACGATGAACGACGTGAGCAACTCTACAAAAGCCTAATCACAGAATTCCCAGCACTCGACCTCGCCGTTTCTCAAGCAGCCCGACTAGAGCGCGCCTGTATCGACCGGTCTCATCTCTCCTGGGCCTCAGTCGTAGAAACGCGGAAAGAGCTCGCTAGAGATTTCCCAATCTATAATGAATTCTCGCCTGAGGATGAAGCCAACGGTCCATGGAATGAGAGGCTCGAGCGTATTGCTCAAAGTGATATTCCAGCCTACGAAGGCAAAGCCGAACGCGAGGAACGCAACTGGCAGGAGATCTTCCGCAAGCAAGTTCTCGTCAAGTTGCGCAGCGCACTGATGCGAGTCGACCTCACACTCAAGTTGCTCAACAAAGAGCTCAACAAGCCGATCGGTGTCCACCTCTACCAGATCCGAAAGAAGCGCAATCCCGATTACGCGATCTATCAGAAGTTGGTCGACAACAGCGCTCTCGCCGATGAAGATTCTCTCTTCTTTGAATCCATCGATTCGGAAACAAAGGAAGAAGTAGAACGCATCTTCGACACTCTCGTTGAAGATCCTAACAATGCTGAGGCTCTCAACTTCCTCGACTACAGAAACTACTATGACTACGACATGTCAGTGCTCGACACCCGCGACCCAGATGGCCGCGAGACGTCGGTTGACAAACAGTCAGGTAAGTTCTCTGGTGGAGAAAACCAGTCGCCGTACTTCATTGCTATCCTAGCCTGTTACCTCCGGGCCTACCACCGCTACGAACGTCGCGGCAATGAACCAAGCATTGGTCTGGTGCCAATTGACGAAGCATTCTCGAAGCTTTCAGGTGAACGTATCCGCGATTGTATTGACGCGCTTACTCAGCTCGGACTTCAGGGAGCATTCTCAATGTCTTCAGGAAACATCCCATACGCAATCGATCTCTGTGACCAGACAATGGTCGTCTCCAAGAAGGAAACAAAGGTAGGCCGCGTCAACCACATCCGTAACATCGCGGTGTCCCTCACCCGTAAAGAAGCTACAGATAAGCTCATGAAATAAGGCCAGCCTTAAATTTCAGCTTCGAAAAACGAAGCCAACTAAAAGTGAGAGGTATTGATAGTACCTCTCACTTTTTTTATTTATATTAGGTTACTCCTCACTAAGAACTTTCCATTGCGTTTAGAAATCGATATAGCTTAGAGAACGTTTACACCTCATGACAAAAGCCACAGCACAATCCAGCGTCCTACTAGAAGCACAACAAGCCTTTAAGACTCTACGCGAGGGAAGCTGGAAAGACCTTTTTGTGATCTATATCGCTTTTTCATTGGTCTCAGCGCTAGTTCTAGCACCCGTGATTGGCATCACCATTCAAGCTATCGTATCACTTTCTGGCCAGGCAGCCTTGAGTGACACGGAAATCGTCACATTTTTTCTTAGTCCTATAGGAGCCATCGCAGGTATTTTCATAGCCACACTCGGTCTGACGATTGCCTTTCTCACCTATGCGGCGCTTTTAGTTGGCAGTCATGCCTACTACCACCATTCACATGCCCACCTCACGGGCATATTCAGAGCGATCACGCGAAGAGGACCTCAGTTAGTCAAACTTTGCCTACGCTTCACCTTTGCCATCCTACTCGTGGCGCTTCCATTCATTGCATTGATAGCGGTCGACTACCTCTACTTTATCAGCGAAAATGACATAAACTATTACCTAGCTGAGACACCACCAGAGTTCATCAAAGCGGTCATTATTGCCGCCATTTTATTTATCATCATGGGTGTACTCTTGATAAAACTCGCGGTTAGTTGGTTCTATGCGCTGCCTTTGGTTCTGTTTTCCTCAATCAGCTCGAAACAGGCAAAAATGCGCAGTACAGTGATCAGTAAAGGGCAGAAGAAGCACATCGCCCTTTGGCTTGCCCTTTGGCTCTTCGGCACCCCCTTGGTCATCGCCATTCTCAGTGCACCATTCAACCTGGCAGCAGACTGGCTAATTCCTCAGCTTTCTAACAACCTTCCGATACTAGCCCTCGTCCTTGGCGGCACACTAGCCCTAACATCATCGATATCCTTCATCGTAGGTTTCATCTCTATCAGCATGCTGGCTCACCAAAACCTCCTGATGTTTGAAAAATGCGGACTAGATACCACCGTGCCTGTTCACTTTGGAGCCAAAAAGAAGTTTCATGTTCCTTTAAGGGAAAAATATACCTTTTTTGCAGCAATCACTGCACTGCTAATTTGCGGTATCATTTGTAACCACTGGATCAACAACCTCCATCAGCATGACGATGTCCTCATCATCGCTCACCGTGGAGCCTCGATGGACGCCCCGGAAAACACACTCGCTGCGATTCAAATGGCTATCGACGCTGGCTCTGACTTCATCGAAATAGACGTCCAAGAAACTGCCGATGGTGTAGTAGTGGTCTTTCATGATTCCGACTACAAAAGACTAGCCCGCAAGAATCTGAACATCTGGGATGCTCAATCTAACGACCTCTCGGGCATTGAAATAGGCTCGTGGTTTGACCCTAAATTTTCAGACCAAACAACTCCAAGCCTAAAGCAAGTCTTCGACATTTGCAGAGGCAAGTCCGGAGTCTTGATCGAACTCAAGTACTACGGACACGATGTCGCACTCGAACAAAAGGTCATCGACATCGTCGAAGCTGAAAAAATGACCGATCAGATCATGATCATGTCACTCAACTACGAGGGCATGCAAAAAGTCCGCAAGCTGCGTCCCGATTGGAAAATTGGATTACTCTCGACGGTAGCTCTAGGAGACATCACCAAGCTTGACGTCGATTTCCTAGGTCTCAACAGCCGCGCCGCCACCCCACAATTAGTTAAACGAGCACACGACAATGACATGCAGATTTTCACTTGGACCGTCAACACCCCTCTCGAGATTTCAGCCATGGCGAGCCGTGGCGTCGATGGCCTCATCACTGACACCCCAACAACAGCAAGCGAGGTCCTCAAACAGCGAGCCGAGCTAGAGCCTAATCAACGGCTACTACTGGAACTCGCTCACACATTTGGACGCGAAACCAACGACCTCATCCAGTAGCCCCACTCCTGCTTGACCTAGGCCTAACCACCCACTAGCGTGTAGCGATCTGAGCCGCACCCGCTTCTCGTAATTTTCACACAAACACTCTAAATCATGATCGTAAAACCAAAAATCCGCGGATTCATCTGCACTACCTCACACCCAGATGGCTGTGCTGCACACGTGCAGGAGCAAATCGAATATGTAAAGTCCCAGCCAAAGATCGGCAACGGCCCCAAGAACGTTCTCGTGATTGGTTCCTCTACAGGCTACGGCCTAGCCTCACGTATTGTCCCAGCATTCGGCGCTGGAGCAAACACCCTCGGCCTCTTCTTCGAAAAGCCAGGATCAGAAAAGCGCACAGGCTCCGCCGGCTGGTACAACACTGCCGCTTTCGAAAAAGCCGCTACAGCTGAAGGACTCTTTGCGAAGTCACTCAACGGCGACGCATTCTCTAACGAGCTCAAACAACAAGCCATCGACATCATCAAAAACGACATGGACGGCAAGATCGACCTCATCGTTTATTCCCTAGCATCTCCACGACGCACCGACCCTAACACGGGTGAAGTCTACAAATCAGTCCTCAAAACCACCGGTGGCGAGTACACGAACAAGACACTCAATACCGATAAAGGAGAAGTCGACGAAGTCACTATCGGCGCTGCCACTGCAGAAGAAATAGACAACACTGTAAAAGTGATGGGCGGCGAAGACTGGGAACTCTGGATCAACGCATTGGCTGACGCTGATGTGCTTGCCGAAGGCGTCAAGACTGTTGCTTATTCCTACATCGGACCTGAGCTCACTTGGCCGATCTACACAGACGGAACCATCGGTCAGGCGAAGAAAGATGTGGAAACATCCTGTGCTAAGCTAGATGCTAAACTCAAGGCATCACTCGGTGGCGAAGCGTTCGTTTCCGTCAACAAAGCACTCGTCACTCAGGCTTCATCTGCCATCCCAGTCGTGCCACTCTACATTTCTATTCTCTACAAAGAGATGAAAGCTAAAGGCCTCCACGAAGGATGTATCGAGCAAATCGAACGACTATTCTCTGACCGACTCTACGCAGCGGACCGCAAGCTCGACGAAGCTGGCCGCATCCGTATCGACGACTGGGAAATGCGCGATGACATCCAAGCTTCTGTCGCAGAAATCTGGAATTCCGTTTCCAACGAGAACTTCTCAGAAGTCTCCGACTTCAAAGGCTACAAAGACGAATTCCTCAAGCTCTTCGGCTTTGGAATCGATGGTGTGGACTACGACGCAGAGGCTGACCCCGCCACTGCTGTCCCCTCACTAGCCGAGTAAACGTAAAAGAAGCGTCCCGCTTCTTCCCCAAACTTCCAAAACGCCTCGCCCGAACTCCCTGGCGCGGCGTTTTTTATAGCAAAGTCAGCAACTAGACACGCACCGCTGATACTCGCTCACGACTACAATCATCTCAGTAGAAGCCAGCTAAAATCTAACACTAGGCATTACCATGCAACTTCCCGATAACATCCACCTATCCTACTGCACCAACATCCACCCAGCTGAAACTTGGGAGGAGACCTTCACTGCGCTTAAAGAGCACACGCTGATCGTGCGCAACAATGTAGTAGCTGCCCAGAAGCTCGACTCAGACACTCCCTTTGCTATCGGCCTCAGGCTTTCTGCTAAGGCTGTTAGTGAGTTCACGGATGGCGCTAAACTCGATGACTTCATCGCTTGGTTAAAAAAGGAAAACACCTACGTCTACACAATCAATGGATTCCCCTACGGCGCATTCCATGGCACACGAGTGAAAGAAAAAGTCTACCAACCAGACTGGACCACGCCTGAACGACTCCACTACACACTGGAGCTCTTTAACATCATTGCAGAGCTTGCACCTGCTGAAACGGGCGGTTCTGTCTCTACTCTTCCGGGCTCATTCAAGGAATTTGATGCTGACGAAGAACAAATATTTAAGAACCTCTACGCCTGCGCAGAGCACATCGAATTGCTTTCTGAGCAGTACGAAAAAGACCTCCACCTCGGACTCGAACCTGAGCCGCTCGGGCATTTTGAGAACACTCAAGAAACGATCGAATTCTTCATCCGCTTTCACCAATGGGCAGAAAGCAACGACCTAGAAGCTGACATTCTCTCAAAACGAATCGGCGTCAACTACGACACCTGCCACTTCGCCCTCGAATACGAGGACTGCCACGCATCCCTCACCCGATTCGAAAACGCCGGTATCCGTATTTCTAAGATCCACCTATCTAACGCCCTCTCCATCGACCCGCTAAACTCCGAGGCTCAGAAGGCAATCCGCCAGTTCGACGAACCGACCTACCTCCACCAAGTACTCATCAAGAAAGAGAACGGATCTATCCTCCGTTTCCGCGATCTCCCTGAGTACTTTGCCGCAGTCGAGGAATCTAACTACCCGCACGATGGGGCCACCGAGGCCCGCATTCACTTTCACATCCCACTCTATGACGACCCCGCCCCCCCCTTGGGATCGACCCGTGGTCATGCCGAGGCAGCCATCGCGTACCTAAAGCAAAAACCAGAAACCTGCCCGCATCTAGAAATGGAAACCTACACATGGGGAGTGCTCCCCAACGCGCTGCAGATCCCGATCGAAGATCAGCTTACCAAGGAGTACCTCTGGACGCTCGAACAAGTAGCGAGTAGCTAACATCCAGTACGATGAAACTCGGAATTCTGAGTTTCATCGTACTAGCAATCTTCAATTTCAAATCACAAATTTCAAATCACATTCCTAATGACCAAATTTAGTGCCATCCTGGCCACTGGCCGCATCTCTAACTTGCCCACGGTCTGGTGTAATGTCTTGGTGGCTTTTTTGCTAGTCCAGCTGGCTCCAAGTCTGCTTGGAGAACTCCCCAGCTCCACCTTTTCCATCCCATTATTTCTAGTCACCTGCATAGCCGCATCCAGCCTCTATGTCGGTGGTTGTTTCCTTGGCGACGCGGTCGATGTCGCATTCGATAAAGCCCACAAACCAACTCGGCCTATTCCGATGGGTGTCCTTGATAAAAATAAGATTTATGGCTACGCCGCCTTCTTATTATCGACCGGAATCGCACTCCCCTTTGCCTATCTTAAATTCTCAACTGGAAGTTTTGCCCCCTCAGTTCTCGTCACAGCCCTCTTGCTAGCTGGAGCTATTATCATCTACTCACTCTGGCACAAACGCTCACCCTGGATTGGACTCCCCTTCATCGGTGCTTGCAGATTCTTTCTTGTCCTCTTTGGCGCTTTCGTTGCCTTAGCCACTCGGAATGAATGGGATGGTTACCATCTTATTCTCTACGCACTTCTCGTCGGCCTCTACACCATTTGCTTTGCCAGCGTCGCGCGCAGTGAATCCTCGCCAAAACCTGTCACATGGCGCAAGAGCCTGATGGTGGTCATGTTACTGCTGCCACTTATTGGTCTATCGTTCAACTTTGATCTCATTTCCAATTGCGCCTGTAGCTCCCCCACCCTCACAGCCCTGCTGCTCTACCTCCTCTGGATGATCAGCGCTTTCCGCAAGATCAACACCAACAAAGGCCAGTTTGTCTCGATGTCCCTCGCCGGCTTCTGCCTACTCGACGCCACTTTCGCAGCGCAATTTGGCTGGCCATGGCTCTTGATCTGTCTCGTCCTCTTTGGACTCTCGCTCCTACTCCAGAAATGGGCGCCCGCCACCTAATCTCAGACATGCGGCTATTGACACTGGGTCACTAACGCACCGTCCCAGCAAACATAAGCAGTCTTGAATCGTGTCTGAAGTCTACAGTCCGAAGCTCTGGTTTGATCGCTATGAGTGCTTGGATTGGGATCACCGAATAGCTACATTCCATGCCAATATAAAGAGTTCTCCAGTAAATCCGTGAAAAATGTGAATTTCCAGTTGCAAATCCCTGAACTTCCTCCTAGCTTGCGCGCTCACACCAAGTACAATTTTTATTATGTCTAAGCATTCAAGTCTCAAAGCAAAAGGAAGCGCAGCAGGTAAGCGTTCAGTAATGAAGCGTTTCGAGCGCGTAAAAGCTCTCCAGGAATCTGGTAAGTGGGAAGAGGGCAAGTCCCCAATCGGTCTTCCTAAAACAAAGGTTACTTCATAATCTTTCTTTTGTAGAACCTTTAAATACCCGCTTGGTGATCATTTCACCCTGCGGGTATTCTTGTCCATAGACTTTGTGCTAACACTGGCACAAAAACATTAAGGAAAGTTACCATGTCAGACCAAAAACAAGAACTCGGCATCCGCCTCAACAAATATCTCGCATCCTGCGGGATTGGCTCGCGCCGAAAGTGCGATGAGCTAATCAAAAAGGGTGGCGTTGTCGTCAACGGCAAAGTCTGCACTGACCTTTCCACCACTGTCACCGAAGACGACTTTGTCAAAATCGGTAGATCCCGTGTGCTCCCACGCGACACCACAACCATCCTACTGCACAAGCCAAAAGGTCTTATCTGTACCAAGGATGATGAACTAAAGCGCGAGACGATCTACGAACTTCTCCCGCCAAACATGCGTCACCTCAACCACGTTGGCCGCCTAGACCAAGACTCAGAAGGTCTGCTCGTCATGACCAACGATGGCGACCTAGCTCAGGAACTTTCCCACCCGAAAAAGAAAATCGAGAAGGAATACCTCGTCACAGTCAACCAAGCGTTCAGCAACGAAGTGCTCGACCAATTTCTCAAAGGCATCTGGACTGGTGACGCCAAGGCTCACGCCAAGGCAGTCAAACGCCTCTCACCACGCCGTTTCCTCATCATACTAGAAACTGGCCTCAAGCGCCAAATCCGTATGATGTGTAAGGCTGCACACCTCAATGTGGTCAAACTCGTCCGCATCCGTATCGGCCACGTCACTGGCGGCGGTCTAGAGCCTGGTAGATTCTCTGAGCTCGACGCTCACGACATCGAACTACTCATGCGCAATCCTAAAACGGACAAGGCATACCGCACCAAAGCCACCCTCAAGCCTAGACCAATCGCTGAGACAAAGAAAAAGACAGCTAGAAGACGCACCCCTGACAGGACTGCTCTCCCTAAGAAAAAAACATTTAGAAAGCGCCGTTAGGCCCACACTGCTGCCACTCACAATTTCAACTAAGCCCACTCAATTACGAGTGGGCTTTTTCGTTTTCAGATAGCAATCAAAAATTAGCTGTCGTGACCATAAAACTCCCCATACGGCTGTAGAAATTTTCTCGAATTGATCATTGTCACCAACTCAGCCAAGCTGCTAGGTTTAGCACCAGAAAGCACTCCTATTCACCTAGTGACCAAAAATCAAATGAGTAACAACACTCTCGTAATCGACGAAAACACGGAGATCACACCCTCCGAAGAATTTTCTAAACAGGCCCGAGTCTCCAGCATGGCGCAATACCAGCGCATGTACAAAGAATCCATCGAAAGCCCAGACACCTTCTGGGCGAAAGAAGCCAGCGACCTCAAGTGGCAAAAAACCTGGGACAAAGTCCTCGAGTGGGATGCCCCCTACGCCGAGTGGTTCAAAGGAGCCAAGCTCAACGTTTGTGAAAACGCAGTAGACCGCCACGTAGAAGAGGGCCGCGGCAACAAGGCTGCCATCATCTGGGAAGGCGAACCCGGCGACAAACGCACAATCACCTACCAGCAACTTCAGCGTGAAGTTTGCCGCATGGCCAATGTATTGATCGCTAAAGGCGTCAAGTCCGAGAATCGCGTGCTCATCTACATGCCAATGGTACCTGAAGCCACCATCGCCATGCTAGCCTGTGCCCGTATCGGCGCTATCCACTCTATCGTCTTCGGCGGTTTCTCCTCAGAGTCTATCAAAGATCGTCTCGAAGACTCCAAAGCAGTTGCCGTCATCACCTCTGATGGATCATGGCGCCGCGCTGGCGTTGTCCCTCTCAAAGAGAACATGGACGAAGCCCTCCAAAATAATGACACCGTCAAATCTGTCATCGTTCTCAAGCGCTGTGAAAATGAGATCCAAATGAAAGATGGCCGCGATTTCTGGTGGCACGAAGAAACG
>Ga0233410_10000065_pt1 | contig 33466 bp, 37 predicted proteins | sample Na_anoxic_1_MG_FD_179869 | JGI IMG/M metagenome (GOLD analysis project Ga0233410, IMG submission 179869) | Seawater microbial communities from Saanich Inlet, British Columbia, Canada - Na_anoxic_1_MG | ecosystem: Environmental > Aquatic > Marine > Inlet | place: Canada: British Columbia...
ATGTATATTATGGTAAACAAAAGGAACATGGACTTTTGGGAAGAAGCTATGAAAAAGTCTCCTAAATCGTATAGAGAGTTGTTTGCTGCAGAGAAGGGATACTTGAAGGAGCATATTAGCTCTGCCTCAAAAGTTTTAGAGGTTGGTTGTGGAAAGGGGAGAAGTATGGAGGATATTGCTAATTCTACACCTTATATTTATGGCATAGATAATGATGTGGTTGCAGTTAGTGGAGCTAGGGAGCTTTTTGGAAATTGTTCTTCCGTTTCGGTTCTTTTGGCAGATGGAAAAGATATCCCGTTTAAGGACTCTTTTTTTGATTATGTTGTTTCTATGACTACTCCTGCAAATTTTGGGGATGACAAGTATGAGGTTTATGGTGAGATGAGAAGGGTTTTGAAAGATGATGGTGAGATGATTATGAGTGTTTTTAATGAGGATGCTTTTAGTGATAGAATAAAAACGTATATGGCGCTTAATGTTGATATTAAGGAAATTCGTGATAATACTACTGTTGTTTTTAATGAAGAACTTGGCTCAAATGTTTCTGAACAGTTTAGTCGAAGTGAGCTTGAAGATATTTTTGATAAGTCGGGATTTAAGAGTGAAGAGATTGTTAAGGCTGGAGTTGGATATATCTGCAGAGCTAGAAAAGCTTAATTTTTAAAACTCTTCTTTCTTTGTTGTTTTATGAAATATATACTTGGAATTGAGACTACAGCGCATACTTTTGGTGTGGCAGTTTTGAATTTCGAAGGTGAGATTTTATCTAATGTTAGAGATATGTATACGACTGAGGAGGGTGGGATGATTCCTTTGGAGGTTCGGAAGCATCATAGACGAGTTGCCTCTGAATTGTTGGAGAAGGCTTTGAGCGAGGCTGGTGTCAAAGAGGATCAGTTAGAGGCTATTGCGTTTTCTAATGCACCGGGTTTGGCGCCTTGTTTGATTGAGGGAATGCATTTTACAAAGGAGACTGCTAAGGGACTTGGCATACCGGTTGTACAGGTAAATCATTGTGTTGCGCATTTGGAGATTGGGGAAAGTGTTGGGGCGAAGGATCCTGTGATGCTTTATGCTAGTGGAGCGAATACTCAGATTATTGCTTATGAGGCTGGGAAGTATAGGGTGTTTGGTGAGACTTTGGATTTGGGTGTTGGGAATTTTATTGATACGGTTGCCAGATATATGGGGCTTGGTTTTCCGGGGGGACCACAAATTCAGAAGTTGGCTTCTGAATTTGAGAAGACGGAGAATGGAGGACAGAGGACGGGTCTTGAGAAACCAGGATTATTGGAGTTGCCTTATTCTATTAAGGGGATGGATGTTGCGTTTAGTGGGTTGCAGACTAAAATGAAACATTTGATTGACAAGGGGGTTGACTATAAAGAGATTGCTTATAGTTTGCAGGAGGTTGTTTTTGCTATGTTGGTTGAGGCTGCGGAAAGGGCTCTCGCGCATACTGGGAAGAAGGAGCTTTTGCTTGGTGGTGGCGTTGCTTGTAATTCTCGACTTCAGGAGATGTGTAAGATTATGTGCTCGGAGAGGGGTGTTAAGTTTTTTTGTCCGCCTAGGTCATTACTTGTTGATAATGCTGGGATGATTGGGTATTTGGGATTGAAGATGTTGCGGGCTGGGCTTGGTGTTCCGGTTGATGAGTTTGGTGATGTGGATATTGCTCCACGGGAGAGGACTAACGATGTAACTGTTTCCTGGCGGTAATTTCTTGATAAAAATTTGTTTATGTACATTTGTACGCGACGTCGAATTTTAAGCTGCGAAATTCCCTGCTATGAAATCAGTTACTGAGGTTGGGTGGAAGCGATTATAATTCTGGCAAGGTTTCTAGTTTGTGGTATTTTTCAAAGGTGAGGATTTGGATTTCTCTGACTTTGAATTTTTGTTTTATTTCGTTGATTAATTTTTTTAGTTCTGATGATAAGGGATTATATTTTTTGATTATTTGTGGATGTTTTGTTGTAATAATTCTTTTGTATTTGATAGTTAGATTTCTTGATAAAAATAAGTCTTGGTATTGTATTTAGAAGGGATAGATGATGTTGGGGTAAGTTGGAGATGGGAGAATTATAGTTAGTTTTATATAATTTGGTTTTATATTGTTGTTATGGAAAAGAGTGGGGTTTCGGCTATTGTTGCTATGGTTTTTTTGATTTTGGTGTCTGTTGTAGGGGTGGGGTTTGTTTGGATTTCTGCTGTGTCGATTGTTGAGGATGGTTTGGATGATTTTAGTTTGGATTCTCGATTAAGTATTGTTTCAAGTAAGGGTTATACAGTTTGGGACGAGGATATAAGACTTGTGAGTGTTCAGATTGAAAGGAAGGGGGACGGCGTGATTTGTGGTTTTGAATTGATTTTTGATTTGGAAGGGAATTCTGTTAAGCATTTTGAGGAGGATGTCCCGGGAATTAATGGGAAGAAAATGTATTATGTTAATTTGAGTGATTATTCGGGCGAGCTTTTCAAGATTTCTGTTGCGCCGGTTTTTTGTGATAAGGGTGTTGGTGAAGTTACTGATGAATTAGAATTTGATGAAATTGTCGAGGGGGATTTGGAAGAGTTAATTGATGAGGAGGAATTTGAGAGTCCCAATGGGGGAGCTGGGAATAATTTCGTTATTCCTGGTAGTGAGTGTGTTTCTTCTTGTGGGGAAAGTGAATGTGGTGATGATGGTTGTGGTGGAAGTTGCGGAAGTTGCGCTTCTGGTTATATATGTAGTGTTGGAGTTTGTGTTGGGGAAGGAGAGCCTTTTGTTTGTCAAGAAGGAATGAATTGTTTTTATGTTTCAGTTAGTGGTGCGGGTGATCATAATGGTAGTGTTGGGAACGAGTTCAATTTGAGTGAAGCACAAACTTATGCGAACAATAATCTTGATACTGAAATTACTTTCATACTCGGAAGCGGGAACTATGCATCTTTTGAAATGGGGGATCATGCAACTGCTACTGCAAATGTTGTGAATAGGAGTGAATGGGTAACTTGGAGAGCAGAAACTTCAGCAGTTGTTGAGTTTGACAATATACTTATTTACAATAACTATCTCAAAGATTTGTATATGAAATTTGAAAATATTCTTGTTAATGCTAAAATAAATACTAGTTGTAGCGTAAATAGTGCTCCTTGGACATGGGGGGATTGTATGGTTTCAGCCACTGTGCAGTTTGATAAAAATAATTATTTGCAAATAATAAATTCAACAATAAAATCAGAAAACAAATATTTGGCAGGTCACTCTGTTTACTTAACAAGTAGTGCAAATATCCTTTTTGAAAATAATACTATTACTAAAGGGTTATCTGGAATAAAAACTGCATCAGTTCTAAATATAACAATTTTAAATAATCATATTTTTAATTTATCAAGGGGATCAGGAATTAGTATAGATGGAGATGTTGCAAGTGGAACTGCAGATAATACTATAATTGAAAATAATTATGTTCACCATACAACTACTTACAATTCTAGTGATGAATACTACCCTCCTGAAATACTTTTTGTTGCACTCGGTGAATACCCTTGGAATGATACTACTACCCCTCCTGTTTTTGATGAAAATGATGTAATAGTTCAGGGTGAGGTTACTGGTAATTTTGTTGGTGTAAGATGGGAGGGCGAGTATTGGGAAGTATATGTATATTGGTTAGGCCCATCCAAATATGCAGAAAATGTTGAAGCAACTGCATCAATTAGCGGTATCACATTTACTCCATATTATCATTATGAACGTTTCCATGTAGGTTCTGTGCTTGCAATCCACACTCCAAATGTCATTATAAAGAACAATACTCTTCATAGCCATAAGAATGGACAAGGAATATATTTCTACGGAGGGGATGTTTATTACAACATGTTAGTTGAAAATAATCTGCTGTATGATATAGGGGGTCATACTTCACTAACCCATATTGTTGGGCCAGCAATTATTAGAAACAATACCTTTATTGGAGGGGTAGTTAAAGATGATTTTGATAATCTTATTGGAAGATATAGTACTAACACAATGATTGTTGGTTCAGGATATGCAGAACCTGAGAATACAATTTTTAGTGGTGATCTTGATGATATGGACTTTGGTGCTGCGGGCAATGCTATTTATCGTAATTATACTCTAGAAATCCAAATTGATAGTGTTGGTGTTGTTGATACTTATAATTGGTCTATTGATGGGGTAACGAAGGAATCTCATATCAATTGTAGTAATGTTAATGTATTCTTATCTGTAGGTAATGATATTTTTGAAAAAATTAATTTTGAGAATTTAACTGGTCACAGTTTAGGGGACAAATGGACTACTAATTATTCTGGAGGTTATAATGGAAGTGAAATTTTTGTTTATAATAATATTATTGTTGGGTCATATGCTCTGCCTGACCATAATACCTCGGAGCTAAATCAGTATAATAATCTTTGGTATTCTAATTCTGGGGATTTGGTTGATAATAATTCAATTGTTGCAGTTTGGGAAAATGAAGGCATTCTACATGGTTATCCTGAATATTTTGAGAACCTAGATAATTTTAATTATTGGACTCCTGAATACCCTGATGGTTCAAATCATAATCCTTTCTTTGTGAACCCTGGATTTTATACTAAAGAGATTTCTAGTCCAGTGGATTCTGAAAAAAATTACTTAGATGAGGGGAGTGTTTTTGATTATCATCCTTTAATGTCGAGTCCAGTTTGTGATGGTAGTTTAATTGGATCAACTCAAGGAACCGCTTGGGCTGGTGCACTGTCTTGTGTTGCTTGCGCTGAAGGACATAATCTTTCCTGTGGTACTGGGTTATTTGGAGTTTGTTCTGCTGGAACTAGAACTTGTAATAGTTCAGGTTTATATGAGAGTTGTGTACAAATTAATACATCTTCTGTGGAAGTTTGTTCTGACATGGTAGACAATGATTGTGATGGAAGGATTGATTGTATTGATGATGATTGTTTTGCAGAAGCTGTTTGTGAAGGACGTCAAGGATTGGTTCTTGAACTAAATATGAATGACAATGTTAATGATTGGTCAGGCCTAGGTAATGATGGTAGCTGGGTGCCAGCAACTGAAAGTAGTTATAGCACGGGTGTATTGAATAATGCTGCGTTTTTCCAAAGTAGTAGTTATATTGACATTCCTGGATTGAATGATGATTTAAAAGCAATTGATGATTCTAATTTTACGATTAGTTTTTGGGTAAAAACAAGTGATTATACCGATAATCCTATGTTTAGGTTTTTTTCTGGCTCAGAAAACATTGCCTTAGAATATAATTCAGGTAATTTAATTTGGTTTTGTCAGTCTAGTGGTTGTAATGCTGATGCAGTAATTGATCCCTCAGATGAATGGAGACATGTTGTGTTAGTTTATGACAATTCTGACTATAAATTATATTTGGATGGAGCTATGAATAAAACTTATAGTGTTCGTACAGATTTAAGTGATTTTTCAGCTAATTATGAATTTAGAATAGGATATTATAATTTTAATGGTTCTCTTGATGAGGTTATGGTTTATAGCAGGGCTTTGAGTGAAAGTGAGGTTTTGGGAATTTATAATTTGCAGAAAGATGAAGGAAGAGATAATATATTTGCTATTAATAATAATCAGAAGGGTGGCGGAGAGGTTACTCAAGCAAGTCGTTTAGTGGAATCTCAGGGTGATTTGTTTGTTAGGTTTATGGGTTTGATTGAGGATGTGTTTTTCTGAGGATAAATGGTAAATGTTTATTCTGAATCGATTATTCAGATTTCGCCTCCGCCCTTATAACTATCGTAGATACTGGAGGCTACCAATAGTTTTATAAAGCAAAATTTCAGTTTAATTATACCAATGAATAACTTAGGTTATGAGGAGTAATTCTCGATTGGTTAAATAAATACACAAAACAAAATGGCATCCACATATGATATTGTAGAGAAAGCGGCTAAGACCGGTAAGGTAGATAAAGGTGTGAACGAAGTTACTAAAGCTGTAGAGCGAGGAATCGCTAAGCTAGTAGTTGTTGCATCTGATATTGATCCTAAGGAATTAACACAGCATTTACCTATTCTTTGTAAAGAGAAGGGTATTAAGTTTGCTGAGGTAGATTCACGAGAGAAATTAGGAATTTCTGTTGGAATCAATAGACCTACAGCGGCAGTTGCGGTTATTGAAGCAGGCGAAGCTTCTCTTGATTAAATTTCCTTAGTAGGGAATCTATGGATGTAACTAGTATTAGTTAATAATAAAACAATGGCAAAACAAGAACCAAAAAAACAAGAAAAGAAACAAGGAGCTTCTAAAGGTAGTGAGACTTTGACTGCTGAGGGTGCAGTTCCAGCAATCGTTGAGGCTGTTATGGGGCGAGGTGGAACACGAGGAGAAATCACACAGGTTAAGGCAAAAATTTTACAGGGTAAAAATCGAGGAAAGTCTATGAGGCGGAATGTTCGAGGACCTATTAAGAAGCGAGATATTTTGATGCTTAGAGAAACTGAGATTGAAGCTCGAAGAATTGGTAAAAGAGTAAAGCGGGGGTCTAAAGATTAAGATGCCGGTTTGTAATTTTTGTAAACACGCTTATGAATTTCCTAAAGGAACTACAGTAGTTCAGAAGGATTCTACTGTTAGACATTATTGTTCTTCTAAGTGTAGAAAGAATATGGAAATGGGTCGTTTGACTAAGAAGGTTAAGTGGATTCGTAAGAGTGATGTTGTTAAGGCCGAGAAAGCTAAGCACGCAGCAGCTAAGGTTGAGAAGAAGTAGTTTTATATAAGCTTTATTATTATTAATATTATGAATAAAAATGGAATTAGTGCGATAGTTGCTTCGATTTTGATTATTTTGGTAACTGTCGTTGGTGTTGCGATTATTTGGGTTAGTGTTTTGTCGATTGTTGATGAAGGTCTTGTTGATGTTAATACTGATGTTCAGTTGAGTATTGTTTCTAGCGAAGGTTATACTGTTTGGGATTCTGAGGCTGATTTGGCTACTGTGCAGGTTGAGAGGAAGGGTGAGAGTGAGATTTGTGGTTTGGATTTGATTTTTATTGTTGATGGGAATTCTGTTTCTCATTATGAGGATGTAGTTCCAGGGGTTAATGAAAGGAGAATATATTATATTAATTTGAGTAATTATTCTGGGGAGCTTTCTAAGATTAGTGTTGCTCCTGTTTTTTGCGATAGTAGTGTTGGTGAGGTTTCTAGTGAATTGGAGTTTGGAGATATTCCTTCGGGGGATATTCAAGAGTTGATTGATAATAATATTTTGGAGGAGGAGGATTTTGTGAAGCCTAATGGGGGGAGTGGTGGTGGAGATGGGAATAATTTCGTTATTCCTGGTAGTGAGGGTGATTGTGGAGAGTGTGAAATTGTAGAGCCACTTGTTTGCGTGGAAGGAGAGAATTGTTTTTATGTCTCGGTTGATGGGGCTGGAATTTCTAATGGGAGTTTAGGTAATGAGTTTAATTTGAGTGAGGCTCAGAATTATGCTAATAGCAATCTTGGTACCGGTTTGATATTTTTGCTTGCGGGTGGGAATTATGGGACGTTTTATCAAGAAGATGCGCTTTCTAGGACTAACTGGGTGATATGGAGGTCGGATGGGAATGCGATTTTTGATTATATTAATATATGGAATGATGAGGGTTCCGCGGCTGACATTTATCATTCTTTTGAAGATATTGAGGTGTATAGTCCTATTGCTGAGGGATGTAGTCCTGATAGTAATCCTTGGGAATGGCCTGATTGCATGGAGAATTCTGTGGTTTTACATTGGGTTAGTTATGTTAACTTAACTGGTTCGAAGATTTGGGCTGCGGATAAGTATCTTGGATTTGAAGGATTTGATGTTGAAGATGGTGATAATATTCTTATCGATAATAATGAGATTACTAATATGAGGGCTGGATTTGGGGGAGCGCAATTGTCTGATTTAACCATTTCAAATAATCATATTCATCATTTGTCTAGGGGGTCTGCGATTAGTTTAGAGAGCGATGATGTAATTCATACTGAGAATGTTTTGATAGAGAATAATTATATTCATCATATTTCTGAGTATGATAAAGATGATCCTTATTTTATACCTGATATTTTGTATGCTCCTATCGCGACTAATGATGGTTTGTGGGATGATTCTTTAGTCGCTCCTCCTTTTAATGTAAATGATATTCTTGTTCAGGGGGATAATGTTGGGAAATTTATAGGGGTTAAATATAGGGATGGATGGGATGAGTGGCGTGTTTATGTTATAATGACTAGTGAGAGTAAGTTTAATTCTTTTGATCCTATTGTTGCCTCGGAGAGTGGAATAACTTTTAATTCTAGGATGCAAGAGGAGAAATTTCATGTGGGGTCTATACTTGCTATTCATGCTCCTGGTGTTACTATTAGGAATAATACTTTGCATTCTCATCAGGCTCAGGGGATTTATTTCTATTCTGGTGATACTTATTATGATATGGTTGTTGAAAATAATGTTCTTTATGATATAGGGAATTATAATTCATTTGGATATCTTGTTGGCCCTACGATCATTAGAAACAATACATTTATCGGGGGAGTTCAGAAAGATGATCATGTTTCTGGTGATGTTTCGCAAATTCTTGATAGGTACGTTAATGATGCAATGATTGTTGATACTGAGCATGCTGTTGAGGGAGATGTTATTTTTAGCGGGAGTGGTTTGAATGATTTGGTTTTGGCTTCTGGTGAAGTTCGTCCTTATACTGGTTATCAGTTGGTTATTGAAGTTGATAGGGTTGATACATATAAGTGGTCGATTGATGGAGTTGAGAAAGCGAGTGGTGTTGCCTTTGATACTTCAAGTCAGTACTTAGAGAGTGGTGGGATTTTTTACGAGAAGGTTCTTTTTGGTTCGGTAAGTGGGCATAATGTGGGGGATACGTGGACGATAGATTATACTGATGCTTATGATGGTAGTGGGGTTCAAATTTATAATAATATTGTAGTTGGGACTTATAGGATTGGGAATCCTGCGATAAATGAGTTCAATAATATTTGGTATTCTCAATCTAGTGGGGGGCAGCCTAGTGGTGTAAATTCTATTGTGGCTGTTTGGAAAGAGGATGGTGTTCTTCATGGTAATCCAGAATATTTTGAACCTTTAGAGGGGTTCACGCAATATACTGCGGAGCATCCTTTTGGTTTAAATCATAATCCTTTCTTTGTTAATCCTGGATTTTATACCGAGGAGGTTAACACTCCTGCGGATTCTCTGAAGAGTTTTCAGGACCGTAGTCGGGTTTGGAATTATCATCCGTTGTCTTCGAGTCCAATCTGTGATGGAACTCGTCCTTTTGCTGGGGCTTTGCCTTGCGTTGATTGTGATGAAGATTCGACTATTATTTGTAGTACTGGATTGGATGGCGTTTGTGCTGCGGGAACTAGGGTTTGTTTTGATGGTTCTTTTGGAAGTTGTATACAAGATGTTTCATCTTCGACTGAGAGTTTGAATTGTGAGGATGGTCTTGATAATGATTGTAATGGAAAGATAGATTGTGAGGATGACTCTTGTGATTTGGATCCTGTTTGTTATGAATATATTAAGGGCTTTGTTTCGCATTGGAAGTTTGAAGGTGATTTGAGTGATGAGCAGGGTAATAATTTGGGAGCTGCTGTCGGTAGCCCTAGTTTTGTTTCTGGGAAGGTTGGGCAGGCGTTGTTGTTGGATGGTTCTAGTTATGTTGATGTTGGGAGTGATGCGAGTTTGAATATTCAGGACGAGATTACCGTTTTTATGTGGGTTAATATTCCTGTTCCTGGAGTTAAATATACACTATTTGGAGGGGATGATTGGCAAACACCTTATTCGGTATATCTGAGAGATTCTCCTGCTGGTTTAGTTGATTTTGTTTTTAATGATGGTGTGAGTAGAAATAATATGCAGGCGGGTTATGTATCATTTAATGAGTGGGTTAATGTTGTGTCGGTTTATGATGGGGTGAATTATATTGTTTATATTAATGGGGAGCCTTTTACTGCGGCTGTAAATTCTTTTGTTGAATATCCCCGTGCTTTTGGTAAGATATATTTGGGTCATATTGGTAATGTTGGGGAAGATTTTGTAGGGTCTATGGACGAGGTAATGATTTATAATAGAGGATTGAGCGCTGTTGAAGTTGGGACTCTTTATTGTGATCAGGGTGGAACGATTGGTTGTTGATTTGTGAGTGGTTTTAGTATATTTTTTTTAGCGTCGCTGATTTTGATTTTTGTGACCTAAATATTTATAAAGTAAAGTTGTTTTTTGATAGTATAAAGGGAGATTTTATTGATTAAATGGCTGACGATAATTACACTGCAAGCGATATTAAAGTTTTAGAAGGACTTGAAGCTGTGAGGAAGAGACCGGGGATGTATATTGGTTCTACTGATAAGTATGGGTTGCATCATATGGTTTATGAGGTGAGTGATAATTCTGTTGATGAGCATATGGCTGGAGTTGCTACGACGATTAATATTACTGTGAATAAAAATGGGTCGGTTACCGTCGAGGATGATGGTAGGGGGATGCCTGTTGATCCGCATCCTGTTTACAAGAAACCTGCTATGGAAATTATTGTTACGAAGTTGCATGCTGGTGGTAAGTTTGACAATAAGGCTTATGCTGTTTCTGGTGGTCTTCATGGAGTTGGTATTTCTGTTGTGGCTGCCCTGTCTTCTGATATGACTGTTGAGGTTAAGAAGGAGGGAAATGTTTATTCTCAGAGTTATAAGATTGGAGTACCGACGGGAGATGTGAAGGTTATTAGAAAATGTGATGCTAAGTTGCATGGGACGAAGGTTACGTTTATGCCTGATGCCACAATTTTTTCTACGACTGATTTTGATTATAAGACGTTAGGTACACGATTTAGAGAGACTTGTTTTTTGAATGCTGGTTTGAAGATTGTTTTTACTGATGAGAGGAATGAGAAAGTTAAGACTGATACTTATTATTACGAGGGTGGTTTGACTGAGTTTGTTAAGTGGTTGAATAAGACTCGGAAGCCGATTCATCAGAAGCCGATTTATTTTAAGAAGGAAGATAATGGGACTGTTGCTGAGGTTGCGATTCAGTATAGTGATTCTTTCGCTGAGAACATTCAGGGGTTTGTGAATACGATTAATACAATTGAGGGTGGGACTCATGTTGCTGGTTTGAAGTCGGCTTTGACGAGAGTGATTAATGATTATGGTACTAAGAAAGGGACTTTGAAGAAGGGGCAGAAGTTGACTGGGGACGATGTTCGTGAAGGTATTACTGCTGTTATTTCTATTAAGATTCCTGAGCCGCAGTTTGAGGGGCAGACTAAGACCAAGCTTGGTAATGGAGAAGTTAAGGGTATAATTGATTCAATGGCTACTTCTGCATTACAAGATTTTTTAGAAGAGAATCCTGCTATTGCTAAATCTATTTTGTCAAAGGCGTCTGCTGCTTTGAAAGCACGGGAAGCTGCACGAAGAGCTAAAGATTTAGTTCGTCGAAAGAATGCTTTGACTGTTGGGTCTGGTTTGCCTGGTAAATTGGCTGATTGTTCTAGTCGAAAGAAGGAGTTGACTGAACTTTATATTGTAGAGGGGGATTCAGCTGGTGGTACTGCTAAGGGTGGACGAGACCGAGAGACTCAGGCAATTCTTCCTTTGCGTGGTAAGATTTTGAATGTTGAGAAAAGTAATCCTGCTAGGGCTTTGTCTTCGGAGATGATTTCTAATATTATTACTGCTATGGGGACTGGTGTTGGTGAGCATTTTGATATTAACAAGTTGCGATATAATAAGATTATAATTATGACGGACGCGGATGTTGATGGGCAGCACATTAAGGCTTTGATGTTGACTTTGTTTTTTAGGTATACTCCGCAGTTAGTTGAGGCCGGGCATATCTTTGTAGCTGTTGCTCCATTCTTTAAGATTAAGAAAGGGATGAAGGAGTATTATGTTTACAATGACAAGGAGCTGAAGGCGAAGATGGTCGATCTTGGGAATAAGGGAGAAGTTAGTCGGTTTAAGGGTCTTGGGGAAATGAATGATGAGCAGCTTTGGGATACGACAATGAACCCTAAGACTAGGCGGTTGAAGCAGGTTTCTATTGAGGATGCTGTCGAGGCTGATGAGACATTTAGCTTGTTGATGGGTGATGCTGTTGCACCACGAAGAGCTTTTATAGAAGAGAATGCAGATAAGGCGGAGGTTGACTTGTAATGGCAAAAAAGTGTGATATTTGTGATGGCGGTGCTTGTAGGGATGAGAAGCCGATTAAGGTTTCGTTTTGTCCGAAGTGTAAGTCTACTAAGGTGAAATATGTTTTCGGAGTTGGAAATTTGTTCGGTGTTATTCCTAGGATGAGATGTGATAAGTGTGGGAATGAGCTGCCGAGTTTTCCGTTGCTGGTTACAAATAAGAAGTTGTTGTCTGCTGCGGGTAGGGGTAAATTTAAGAAGGGGGCGAAGAAATGAGTGAGGATATAATTGAAACTGAGAATGTTCAGAAGATTGAGAATATGGATGAGGCTGAGAAGGAATCTAATGAGTTTGCTGAGAAGAGAGAGGCTATGAAATCTTTGGTTAAGGCTAAGGAATTGATTGATGCTGAGGTTTCTTCGGAGATGCGTGAGGCTTATTTGAATTATGCAATGTCGGTTATTGTTGCTAGGGCTTTGCCTTCGGCTGAAGATGGTTTGAAGCCGGTTCATCGTAGGATTATTTGGGCTATGAATGAGATGGGCGTTTATCATAATAAGCAGACCAAAAAATCTGGTCGTATTGTTGGGGATACAATGGGTAAGTATCATCCTCACGGTGATGCTTCTATTTATGATGCTATGGTTAGAATGGCGCAGAGTTGGTCTTTGAGATATCCTTTGGTGATTGGTCAGGGTAATTTTGGTTCTATGGATGGGGATAACGCTGCGGCTTCAAGGTATACCGAGGCTAAGATGGAAAAGATTACGATGGAGCTTTTGCAGGATGTTGATAAGCATACCGTTGAGATGATGAAGAATTATGATAACTCTTTGGAGGAGCCGATTATTATGCCGGGGCGAATTCCGAATTTATTTTTGAATGGGGCATCTGGTATTGCTGTTGGTATGGCTACGAATATTCCGCCGCATAATTTGAATAATACTTGTGATGCGATTTTGACCTACTTAGATAATGCTGAATGTAGTGATACTGATTTGATTGCTGCGATTAAGGCACCTGATTTTCCTACTGGGGGAAGTGTTAGTGGAGAGATTAGAAGAATTTATACTGAAGGTAAGGGGAAGTTGATTCTTGATGGGAAGACTATTATTGAGGAGCCGAAGACTAAGGCTGGGAAGACTAAGATTATAATTACTGAGATTCCGTATCAGGTGAATAAGGCGAATTTGGTTGAGGCGATTGCTGTGCTTGTTCGGGATAAGAAGTTGCCTGATATTTCTGATATTCGTGATGAGTCTTCGAAAGGGAAGGTGCGGGTTGTGATTGAGTTGAAGAAGGCGAGTGAGCCTAAGTTTACTTTGAATAGGTTGTATAAGTATACTCAATTAAGGATTTCTTTTAATGCTAATATGCTTGCTTTGGTTAATAGAATTCCGAAGTTGTTGACTTTGCGTGAGTATATTAAGGTATACGTTGGGCATAGACAGGTGGTTATTCGAAAGACTAAGGAATTTGATTTGGCTAAGGCGAATAAGCGGTTGCATATTGTTGAGGGACTTTTGGTTGCGCAGTCGAATATCGATGAGGTTGTTCGTTTGATTAGGGCGGCTAAGTCTAAGGCTGATGCGGCTAGTCAATTGAAGGTTAAGTATGAATTGACTGATAAGCAGACTGAGGCGATTTTGGAAATGAAGTTGCATCAGATTACTTCTTTGGAGTTTGATAAGTTGAAGGGTGAGGAGAAGACGTTGAGGGATTTGATTGATAAGTTGAATAAGATTTTGGGAGATGAGAATTTGATTCTTAGAATTATTAAGAAGGAATTGTTGGAGTTGAAGGATAACTTTGGGGACAACAGGAAGACGAAGTTGGTTGGGGCTGTTAGTGATTTTGAGGAGGCTGATTTGGTTGATAAGAAGGATGTTGTTGTGACTATGACTTCTAAGGGTTATATTAAGCGGTTGGATCTTGCGCAGTATAAGGAGCAGAAGAGGGGCGGGAGGGGAGTGATTGGTTCGGATTTGACTGAGGGTGATTTTGTCAAGGAATCTTTGACTTGCTCCACTCATGATTATATGTTGTTCTTTACTGATAAGGGAAATGTGCATTGGTTGAAGGCTTATGAGATTCCGGCTTCGGCTAAGTCTACTAAGGGTAAGGCTATTGTTAATTTGCTTGAGCTTAAGGGTGAGGTTATTACTTCGGTTTTGGCTGTTAAGGAATTTAATGATCATTTGATGATGGCGACTCGGAAGGGTGTTGTTAAGAAGATTGAGTTGTCTAATTTTGCTAATCCGCGGAAGGGTGGCATTAAGGCGATTAAGGTTGCTGAGGCTGAGGATAGTCTTGTGAGTGTTAAGCCTATGAAGGAAAAGCAGGAGGTTTTACTTGTAACTAAGAAGGGTCAGGCTATTCGGTTTAGTGGTGAGGATGTTAGGTCTATGGGTCGGGCATCATACGGTGTGACTGGTATTAAGATGGATGCTGGAGATGAGGTTGTTTCCTTGGAGGTTTTACCAATGGAGAACCAGAATCAGTATTCTATTTTAACTGTTACTCGGAATGGCTATGGTAAGAGGAGTGAGATTGAGGATTATAGGTTGACTGGTCGGGCTGGTAAGGGTGTTATTAATATGAGGGTTACTGATAAGACAGGGGATATTGTAACTTCGCAATCTTTGACGGAGAAGGATAATATTATTATTATGACTGAAGGTGGAGTTGTAATTAGATCGCCTGTTACTAATATTAGGATAATGGGTCGGGCTACTCAGGGTGTTCGGGTTATTAACTTGAAGGAAGGAGATGCTGTAGTAGATCTTACAGCTATTAAGACTATTGAGGAAGAAGAAGCTCCAGTTGCCCCAGTTGAAGGGAATTAATTTTATTCGAAAATTTCGTCGTGATAATTTTTTTATGTATGCTTGTACACCATAAAAATTTTAACTTAGAACTTTCCTGTTAATAATTTAAATTGGGGAGGTGAATGTTGGCGTTTCTGAAGAAGTTAAGGTTGGAGAATAATTGGTTTTAACGGGCATAATTCTGGTGAGCCCGCAAGCAAATGGATGAGGGTTTTTGTTTTGGATTATTTGAGTTGTTTTTTTTCTGCTATTTTTTCAACTGCTTTTTCTGCTATGTTTGGTTTTCGGTTTTTGAATATTGCGGGTCTTTTCTTTTGGTCTTCTTCAGATTGGATTATGGGTTTTTTTAGGAATAGGTTTAGGACTACGTCGATTGCGTATGCTATGATTAGGTAGATTAGGAGGTCTATTAGGAGCATGCCTAATTTGAAGACGGATTCTTGTGAGCCGGATAGCTGGAATTCTAGAAACATGATAGGGTAGCCGATTTGGATTGCTACGTCGATTTTGCCGGCGAGGATGGATGAGATTGGGAATTGGAAGATGGCTATGATTAAGACAATTATGAACATTCCTGCGAAGATGGATCCGGTTCTTTTTGTTGGGATAATTTGTGGGGGGATTGCTTCTGCTATGGAGTCAGTTACTGATTCTTTGCCTGCGTATTGGTAGCTGGGGAGGTGGGTTTTTTTTGGCACTTCTTTGTTTAAGACACCAATGTTTCTTGTGTCATCAACTTCCTTTGAGTTAGTCGATTTTGTCGTATCCTTCTTTTTCATGGTTTAGATAGGGAATGTGATTTTATAAATATTGTTGGAGGGTGGGGTGTAATAATTTTTATATATAGTGGGGGATGGTTTGTCTTATGGATAATGTTTATGAGTGGAATTTGTTTGATGGGGGTCGGGCGAGGGTTGCGTTTAATTCGCATTTTGATAATTTGATAACTAAGTCTGGGGTTGAGGGTGAGGGTGTGTGACTTTGATGGATTGTGGAATTGTGAATGCGATATATCCTATATTGAGGTATTGTTATGATGAGGGGGTTGATTTGAGGGAGCGGGATTATTTGGATGGGTTGCGTTCGCCGGAGAGATTTGTTTTGGATTCTCAGAATAGGGGTTTTATGGAGAGTTGTTTTAGGAATCCTTTGGGTAGTGATCGGGGGGCAGTTAGGTGTGTTGGTGGGAAGTTGGTTATTTCTTCGTCTCCTTCGAATGGTGTTTTTGATGGGGTTTCTTTTAGTCGTGAGGATATTGGTGAGATGTTGGAAGGGGTGATTAGGGTTCATTTGGATTGTGATGGGGTTCGGTGTGTGCAGTATAGGTGTATGGATGCTGTTGAGAATTATTTTGGGTTCTTTGGTGTTTGATTATTTTGGGAATAATAATTAAATAATTTCGCCAAAGCCGATTAGTCTCCAATGACCATTCAAGTTTCTTGCGATTCCGATTGATTCGCCTCTTAAAGGAACTACTGGGATTTTTAGAGTTAGATCTACTGCGTCTTCGTATGTTTTTGCGACTTGTCCGACGGTGATAGATGTGTTTAAGCTTAGCATTAGCATTTCATTCGGTTTAATGTTTTGGACTGATTCATGTTTTCCTGTTCCGAACACTTCTTTAAAAAGTGTGTATTTCATTTTGATCTTGTCGGTTATTTCCGGGAGTGAATTTTCTAGAGAAGCTACTCCTCCTGAAAGTGCATCTGCTTTTGTTAAGGATGGGTCTAATTCGGTTTCGATTGCAAGGGATCCTCCGGGTAGGGCTTCTGTGATTTGGTATTCGCCTTTTTGCATTGATACGATTTTTGATTTAACAGTTTTGTAGTGGTAGTCGTTTCCTTTTTTGTAAGAGTATCCTGGTTTGATTTCGATTGTGTCGCCGATTTTTAATGTTCCTGATTTTAGGGCTCCGCCGAGAACTCCTCCGTGTAGATTTTTTAATTTTGTTCCGGGTTTGTTAATGTCGAAACTTCGTGCTACCAGAAATAATGGTTTTTCTGATGGGTCTGGTTTTGAAATTTCAACGTTGCATAACTCTTCTAGAACTTTGTTGAGATTTACACCTTGGATTGCTGAGACTGGGATTATTGGTGCGTTTTCTGCAATTGTTCCTTTTACGAATTCTTTGATTGCTTTATAATTTTCGATAGCTTTTTCTTTTGAGACTAGGTCTATTTTGTTTTGGACGATGATTACTTTTTTGATTTTTTTTGCTTTAAGTGCTACGAGGTGTTCTTGTGTTTGGGGTTTGATTCCTTCGTTTGCTGCGACGACTAGGATGCTTGCGTCCATGATTGCTGCGCCTGAAAGCATTGTTGCCATTAGCATCTCGTGTCCTGGTGCATCGACGAAAGTTATGTAACGTTTTGGTGTTCCTTTTGAATCTGGGTTTACGGTTAGTGTCCCGTTTTCGTCTTTAACGATTGCGTCGGCGTAACCTAGTTTGATTGTGATACCTCGTTTTAATTCTTCAGAATGTGTGTCTGCCCATTTGCCCGACAGTCTTTGTAGCAAGGTTGTTTTACCGTGGTCGATGTGCCCGACTATACCTACGTTGATTGTGTCTAGTTTTGCTATATCCATGTTATATTGTAAGAAATTGAGTTTTTAAAATCTCCTGAGGGCGATTTTAAAAATTGAGGTTTAAACTCAATAGGTACATCTGGCGATGTAAGATTATTCCGTTGCCGATTCTGTTTCGGTTGTTTGTTCTGTTGGAGAGGATTCTTCTGTTGCTCGTACTGTGTGGAATAGTGATTCGATGAATGAGAATGTTCGCATGATTAGTTCTATGCCTACGATGAATAGAAGGTAATATGGGATGTTTTTGAATAGGCCTGGTACCTCTTTGATTCTGGCGATTAGGGGTCCGATTTCGAAGAAACCGGATGTTGTTATTGCGATTGCTAGTAGAGTGAAGGGGAGCATTTTTGCTAGGTCTTTTGAAAGGTCTTCGCTGACGTAGGACGTTATTCGGACTGCTGCGACTAGAGCTGCAGAGATTAGTAAAATTGTTTGCACCTCTATGCCTTTTGCTAGGATTAGGATTAGGATTGATAGGATTGCGAACCAGAAGAATGTTAGGATTGGGAGGACGACGATGTATTCGATTACGTAGAATACTGCTGCGAAGAATTTTACGAGAGCTGGGTTTGCGTATCTGTTGTATTGGTTGAGGTTTAGTTCGATGAGGTTTTTCTTTGCTAGAAATCGGTAGAAGTAGAATACGAATACTGAATAGATTACGATTACGGCCGTGAAGAAAGCTAGATTTAATAGTAAGCTTTCACCTGCGAGTATAATTGTAAAGTCTAATGCCATCCTCTTTATTTAATTAGGGGATTAGGGTTTATAAGATTACTCTTCTTTCGGTGTTTCTTCTGGAGCTTCAAAAAGTGCGTCGAATTTTTTAGTGCCTTCTTTTAGAACTTTAGTATTAATCTGGATTGTGAATAAAGAGATTTCTTTTCCTCGAACTGTTTTTCTTAATCTTAATCCGTTTGGTTTCTTGTTTGTTTTCTTTTCTCCTTTTGGTTTCATATGCATACCTTTTCCGTATCCCAATAGAACCTTGTGTAAATTTGGTCCATCGATGTCTGTCATTCCCATGAATCCTGCTTTGTCAGAAGTTCCTGTGATTTCTAGTTCGTAGCCTATTAGGTCTTCAGAGAATTCTTCGCCTTTGACTTTGTCGCCGATAGATAGTCCAACTAGTTTTTCGTCTTCAGTCTCGACTTTGAATGTCTTTCCTTTGTATGCTACATTTATTTTGAATGCCATTTTTATGTAATCTTTCCGAGGAGTTTTTCGTCCTCAGCTTAGATGGTATTTGATAGAAATTTGGGTTTTTAAGTGTTGTTGTAACGACCGATTTAGAGAATTGAGGTTCTCATATTATATCGGGGTTCTGCGGAACCCCTCGTCGCCCGCGGGCGACCCGTCCGTCGTTTTAGATTTTTATTAGTTCGTGATATACTTGTGCTGTGATCTTACAATCAGCTAGGGCGTCGTGGGCTTTTTCGTAATCGATTCCGAAGTGATTTGCTACTGTTCCCAGGTTGCTTCGTCCTTGGGGGACTAGGTTGTTTTTTTGTAGGTTTCTCCAAATCCACATTGTGTCTTCTGAATGGTGATGGAATTTTGATGGCATGTTGCCTTGGTCGAATAGGGCGCTTAGGAATCCTTTGTCGAATGATATGTTGTGACCTACTATTGGTGTTTCGTGTAATACGTTTTTTTCTATGAAGTCGTTGATTTGGTTGCAGGCTTTGCATGGGGGGATTGCGATTTGGTTGTGTTGGATTAGGTTGATTTTGTTTACGGACATTGCGCCGGGGGATGCGTTGTAGTGATCGTGTTTTATGAAGATATGGTTTTGGTCGAGGATGTTTAGGTGGGTTTTTTCTACGTCGATTAGAAGGAGTCCTACTGTTAATGTTTTGTGGAATCGTGGGGAGAGTCCTGTTGTCTCGGTGTCTATCACTAGTCTTTTCATTGCCTAAGACACCTAGGGGTTTCCTGAGGCTTCACCTTCCCTTGATTTAGTCTGCTACGCTCGGTATTCATTTGTTAAGAAGTTGAAGTGGGTTTTTATTTATTGTTGTGGTTTTTTTATGTATGGGTTGCTATTACAGAGGTTTACTTTGTCTGGGTTTGTATTGGTTGCTATTCATATCTGTAGAGGCTGATATTGCAGAGGTTTGCTTTGCGGCGCGTTCGCTTCATCCGCAAAGTCGCTACAGCGCTAAACCTCCTGTTTGGTAAGTGCCTATGGGGGATGATTTTGGGAGTGTTTAACATCGCGATTAAGAGAAGTTTCGAACGTAGTGAGGAATTTGGGTGGAGCGAGGTGCAACCGAGCGTAACCTCTTAATCGCTGTTATATTCTCCCGTTAGGGATTGAGTTTTAGTGCAACGTCCCGAAGGGAAAACTCAAAGTCGTCGTGTGTATAGTTTTTTCTGGGGGTTGCCACCGTTTGATTTTGCGCTATATTTATATAGTTCTGATTGAGTATTAGTTTAGATAGAAGATGAAATTAACAAAAGCGGATAAAGAATTAATTGAAGAAGCGAAACAAATAATTGTAAAATCAAGACCAGTTAAATTAATTGATACTGGAGATGTCGGTTCTGCATTGATAACTTCGAAAGGAAATATTTTTAGAGGAGTTAGCTTAGGATTTTTTTGTGGAATTGGTTCTTGTGGAGAATACCAAGCAATTGGCTCAATGATTTCAAATGGAGAAAAAGAAGTAAAGACAATTGTTGCAGTTTGGTATGATGAAAAAACAAAAAAATACTCAGTCGTTCCACCTTGTGGAAAATGCAGAGAGATGATTCATCAAGCAAGCAAAAAAAATTGGAAAACTGAAGTGATTATTTCAAATACAAAAAAAGTCAGATTGAAAGAATTACTTCCAAATTCTTGGGGCGGTTCAATAGAAATAGGTGGCAACCCCTTTTAATAATTCTACACGACGATTGAATATAACTACAGATTATACGATATAAATTTCTTTTAATGTTGTCATTTGGTAGGTTATACGAAGTTATTTATATCTTGGAACTATGTTTCTTTGTGGAAGGATTATTGTTGAAACTTAAGAGGGAACTTGAACTTCGGAATTTTTCTAGGAGGACTATAAAGAGTTATTTGTTTCATGTGGGGAACTTTTTGGAATACGCTCAAGGAAGCGGTCTTAATGAAAATGTTGTTCGGGATTATATTCAAGGGCAGTTAAAGGTGAATAATCCATCAACGGTTTCTTTGAAGTTATCTACTATAAGATTTTTCTTTGAGAATGTTCTTCATCAGACTCTAACCTTACCAAACATAAAGAAGAATAAAACCCTCCCTGAGATTTTGACCATTGATGAAATTGGGAGGCTGATTAATAATACCTTGAATGTAAAGCATATTTTGATAATTAAGGTTCTCTATGGATGTGGCTTAAGAGTTTCTGAAATTATAAACCTGAAAAAGGAGGATGTTAATTTTGAAGAGGAGCTGATTCATGTAAGGTTGGCGAAAGGAAAGAAGGATAGGTTTGTTAAGATTCCGAATTCGATGAGAGAAGATTTGGAGAATTTTATGAAGGTTTCTGAAGGAGTTTATTTATTTGGGTCTAATCGTGGTGGGAAGTTGACGGCTAAAACGATTCAGGCGATTTTGAAGAATTCTGCAAAGAAAGCTGGGATCAAGAAGCGAGTTTATCCTCATTTGCTTCGGCATAGTTTTGCTACGCATTTGTTAGAGCAGGGGTCAGATTTGAGGGTAATTCAAAAATTACTTGGGCATAGTTCAATTAAGACTACGCAGATTTATACTCATATTTCTCAGGTATCAATTAAAAATATAAAGTCTCCTTTGGATAATTTGTGAATGATTAAATTCCCCAGGTTGGATTTTTCCTTCGCTTAACCTGTGCGACTTCTTGTAGGATAGATTTTTCTTCGGATGAAAGTAGAGCTTTATGTTCTTTGAATTTTCGGAATTCTGTTTCTGAAAGGTTTGTGTAAAGTGGTTCGCCTACTGCAAGTTGTCTTTCGAAGTTTACTCCTGGTATTGAGATTGCAACTTCTTGTCCTTTCGTTCCTTCTTGAACATTGTTTCTTTCGTGTTGGATTTCTTTTATTTGTCCGATTTTTATATCATCTTTGTTGATGAAACGTTCTCTGGTTTTTAGTAGTCCGCCGTTTACAACTACACCGAAAACTGCTGGAGAAGAATTTCTGAAAACGAAATCTAGGATTGTTAATTTGCAAATTCTTGGAAGTTCGTTTAATTTCTTTCTCTCTATTTCTTGTAATTTTTCAGCTTTCCATTTTTCGAAGTTTTCGATTAGCTTGTAGACAACTGGGTCAGTTATGACTTTGATATTTTTTAGTTCTTCTAAACCTTCTACGTCATCTGCTAGATCTACGTTGAAACCCAATAGTATTTTTTCTTCTTCGGGAAGTGTGTTTGTCATGTAGATATCTTTTTTATTGATTGGTCCGATTCCAGCTTTCATTACTGGGATTTGGTTTTGTCTTAGTAAGACAAGAAGTGCTTCTAGGCTTCCAAGTGAATCTGCTTTTACAACGATTCCGTGTTCATCAGTCCTAATTTCTTCTTCCATTTCTTCTGTGAATTCTTCTTTGATTTTCTGATAAGTGGTTTCTTCATTGATTACTTGAAATGGCATACCTGATAAGATTTCTTTTTTGGATATGATCTGGACTTTTAGTCCTGTTGCTGCTTCGACTTGGTTTTCTGTTTTGTATCCTTTGTTTAATGGTTGAGCCTCTTGGATGTTTCTGATTTTTGTTTGTATTGCACCTTCATCCATTGAGGCAATTGCGATTTCATCCGTGCTTGATAATTTTCCATCATAAAGAATGCATTCTAAGAAATTCATTGCTTTGTCTTTCTTTACTTCTAGGACTACACCTTTTCCCTGTTCACGAACTTCAATTCTTTCTTTTAGGAATTTTTGAGATAGTGCTGTTAGCATTGCGAGGATTTCTGAAATACCTTCGCCTGTTTGTGCGGAGCATGGGACGATTGCTACTGTTCCTGTGAAGTCGTCTATTTTTGAATACATGTCTGCTGTGATTCCGTGGGAGTGTAGGGCTCCGATTATTGTGTAGAATTTTTCGTCGAAGTTGTTCTTTACGTTTGTTGCTTGTTTTTCGATTGATTCTAGAGATAAAAGAGATTCTGATGTTTGCCAGCCTGAGATGTTGTCTAGTTTGTTTAGTGCGATTATAAAAGGTGTTTTATTTGCTTTTAGGATTTGTAGGACTTCGGCTGTTTGTGGTTTGATTCCGTCGTTGATGTCGATTACTAGGACTGCGATGTCAGCAAGTGAGCCTCCTCGTTTTCTTAGGTTAGTGAAAGCTGCGTGGCCTGGTGTATCGATGAATAATAGGCCTGGTATTTCTACTGGGATTTTGAATTTTTCTAATGTTGTTCCGGCCCTTTTCTCAATGTTTTCTTTTGGTAAGGTTGTGAATGAGATTTTTTGTGTGATTCCTCCGGCTTCGCTTTCTTGGATAGAGGTACCCCTAATTTTGTCAAGTATACTTGTTTTTCCGTGGTCTACGTGACCTGCTACTGTTACTATTGGTTGTCTGATGCGTTTCATAGAATACTGAGTTGTGAAGGATTTTTAAAGTTTGAGTTGTCTTAAGATTTCTTCCATTCTTTTTATTATTGGTTCTGATTTCTTGAATTTTTTATAGAATCTTTTTCGGCGTTTGATTTCTTTGATTGCTGCTGCCCTGCAAACTTTTTCATTTATTATTCCTAGTTTTGCCATGTTGACACCCATGTCTGTTGGTGATTTGTAGCCGTAAGGGAATTTTTTGTTTGTTATTTTTTTTGTGATTGTTTGGAGTATGCGGAAGTTTTCTATGTCTCGATTGTAGTTTACTGCATTTTTCTTGTAGGCTTTTTTGTGGTATGGGTCGATCATGTTTTTGTCTTGGAGGTCGGCGGTTGCTGCTTCATATGCTAAATTGATTGGGTGTTTTAGAGGTAAGTTCCAGATTGGAAATGTTTCGAATTTTGCGAATGCTGCTTTTTGTTTTTTAATTTTTTCGTGATAGATTTGTGAAAGTGCTACCGCCATTTTTCCTGATCCGCCTGCTGGTCCTGTTATGATTATTAGGTTTTCTTTGATTGGAATGTGGGGTTGTGATTTGTAGCCTTTGATTGCCCCGGTTGGGTTTGAGTAGTTTTTGATTTCTTTGTGGAAGTAAACTTTCTTTCCTAGCTTTCTTAGTTTTGTTGCGAAGGTTTTTGCTTTTGGTTCTCTCGAAAATCTTGTAATTACAATTATGTCGTCTGATAGTTTGAATTTTTTTATGTCTTGTAAATCTTTTAGGGCTTGTTCTTGATATGTTCGTTGTTTTTTGCCGAGAATTTTGTTTGATTGTAGGTCTTTTGCATTGATGCAGTATATTATTTTTAGGTTGCCTAGTTTTTTTAGGAGTTCGACTTTTGTTGTTTTTTTGTAGCCGGGTAAAACTCGTGAAGCGTGATTATCTAGCACGAGTTTGCCGCCGAATTCTAGATATAGTCTTTCGAATTTTTGGACGCGTTTTAGAATTTCTACTGTTTGTGCTTCGATGTATATGTCTGGATCAAATCCTTTTTTCATGATTTATGGAAGGTTGTAAAGTTATTAAGAGTTTGCAATTGTTTTTAAATTATGATTTCATTAGTTATTTATGAATTATACACTTGAGGGTTTGGAGAAGATTTATGAGTTGGAGTTAGATCGGATTGTGAAGGATATTAAGAGTGCCAATGTTAAATCGGTTTTGTTGCAGTTGCCTGATGGGTTGAAGCCTTGGGGGCCTGTGTTGTTTGATTATTTGGAAGAGAAGACGAAGGTGAAAGTTTCGATTTGGCTGGGGCAGTGTTTTGGTGCTTGTGATTTGCCTGATAGTGATGCTGATTTGGTGGTTCAATTTGGGCATGCGCCGTGGAAATAAAATGAAGTATGAAATTTTTTCGGATCCGGCTAGGGTTTATGGGAAGATGCTTGCGGACATAAAAAGAGCGAAGGGTGAGATTCTTTTAGAGACATATATTTATAGTAATGATAAAGTTGGGTTTGAGTTTCGGGATGCTCTTGTAAAGAAGGCTCTTGAAGGGGTTGAGGTTAGGTTGTTGGTTGATGCTTGGGGGAGTAATGTTAATAGAGCTTTTTTTAAGAAGTTGATTGCTGCTGGGGGCGAAGTAAGATTTTTTCGAAAGCTTCGTTATGCGATTAGGATTTTTAGTGCGAATCATGAGAGGAATCATCGGAAGTTACTTTTGATTGATGGTAAGGTTTCTTATATTGGTTCGATGAATATTACGGCTTCGTGTTTGGGTTGGCGGGAGTTGATGTTGAGGGTTGAAGGTTCGATGACCGAGGCTTTTCGGAGGTCGTTTAATAAGACTTGGAAAAGGTTTGGTTTGTTTAGTATTCATGATATGAGGCGGATTGTTTATGAGGATTTTGAAATATTGCAAGATGCGCCTTTGGGGCGGTATGATTTGACTGAGCGAAGGTACAGGAAGTTGATTAAATCTGCAAAGAAAGAGATTTTGATTGAGACGCCTTATCTTGTTCCGCCGATGAGAATTAGGAAGGCGTTTCGTCGTGCGGTTAAGAGGGGTGTTAAAGTTAAGATTGTTATTCCGCGTCGTTCTGATGTTTTGGCTGTTGATATTTTTAGAAATAGATATTTGGGGAGGTTGCACCGAGCAGGTGTTGAAATTTATTATTATCCAAAGAAGTTGCATTCGAAACTGTTGATAGTGGACGAGGGGTCGTTTTTGATGGGGTCTTCGAATTTGGATTTTAGGAGTTTTAGGCATCAGTATGAGATTAATCTTTTTGGGAAGAATAAGGAGATTATTTCTGTTTTGAAGAAACATTTTGTGTTTAATTTAAGGAAGACGAAGAGATTTGATTATGGGGTTTGGCAGGAGCGGCATTTGCTAAGTAGGATTGGGGAATTTTTGATGAGACCGTTTGAGAAATATTTTTGATTTAGGATTGCGAGAGGTATGATTCATGAACGGCTAAGTTGTAGTAGGTTACTATTCTTTTTTTTCTTTTTGTTGCGACTAATATTACTGGAAATTTCATTTTATTATATATTCTTTCATTATATATTTTTGTTTCTTCGTCGGTAAGGTAGAATGAGGAAATAATTTTTAGAGGGTTATTCTCTACTTTTTTTATTAATAATCTTTTGTTTCTTTTTGGCACTATTATTCCTTCTGGGTAGACGCCTTTATCTGTTTCGAAATTTTCTGCGATTATGTTTAATTTACTTAGTAGATTTCTTTGTGTTTCTGTAGGTAGACCTTTCATAAATTTGTTCTCTTTATTTTGTTTTTATAGATTGTTATTCTGTAGAATTATTGTTCAAATTGGGCACAAGTTTTGAAGGGTATTCTGGTTTATAAAACTTTTTTATGTTTTTTAGGATATAAATATTTATAATAGGTTTTGGTTATTTGATGAAATGAAAAAGGGTTTTGATATGGAAAAATATTTGGAGGTTCAGACTTCTGAGATTTTGAATCGTGTGGCTAATTCTGAGAAGCTTTATCTGGAGTTTGGTGGGAAGATTTGTGACGATCTTCATGCGGCGAGGGTCTTGCCTGGTTATGATGCTAATGCTAAGATTAAGATGTTGCAGATGATTAAGGATGATTCGGAGATTGTTTTTTGTATTAGTGCGAGGGATATTGAAAATGGTAAGATGCGGGCGGACCTTGGTTTGAATTATGAGGCTATGACTTTGAAATCTATAAATGATTTGAGGAATTTTGGTTTGGATGTTTCTGCGATTATTATTAATAGATTTTCTGGCGAAAAGAAGGCACTGAAGTTTAAGAAGTATTTGGAGAACATTGGGGTTCGGGCTTTTTTGCAGAATGAGATTGAGGGTTATCCGGCGGATGTTGAAAAAATAGTTAGCTCTGAGGGTTATGGTAAGAATCCTTATGTTGATACGAAGAAGCCAATTGTTGTTGTGACGGGGGTTGGTCCTGGGAGCGGAAAGATGTCTTTTTGTTTGTCGCAGTTGTATCATGATCATGTTCGGGGGATGAAGTCAGGGTTTTCGAAGTTTGAGACTTTTCCGATTTGGGATTTACCGATTGATCATCCGGTGAATGTGGCTTATGAGGCGGCGACTGCAGATATTGGGGATGTTAATATGATTGACCCTTTTCATTTGCAGGCTAATGGTGTTGTGGCTGTTAATTATAATAGGGATGTTGAGAATTTTCCTATTTTGAAAAGTATTCTTGAGAAGATTGGGCAAGAGGTTTTTGTTTCTCCGACGGAGATGGGGGTCAGTAAAGCTCGGCTGGGGATTGTTGATGATGGGGCAGTTTGTGAGGCTTCGAAGTATGAGATTGTTCGTAGATATTTTAGATATAAGAAGGAGAATATTTTGGGGATTGTTGAGAGGAGCGTTGTTGATAAGTCTGAGAAATTAATGCAGGAATTGGGAATTGATGAGAGTTATAGAAAAGTTGTTGCGGCTTCGAGGCAGGCTGCTGTCGGTGCTGAGGTGAAAGAAGGGAAGGGTAATAAGGGTTTTTGTTGTGGTTCTGCTATTCAGGTTGGTGAGGATATTATTCAGGGTAAGAATTCGGAGTTGCTTCATTCGGAGTCTTCTTGTGTGATTAATGTCTTGAAACATGTTTCTAATATTCCTGATGATATAGATATTCTTCCTGAGTCTTTGATTAATAGTATTAAGGAATTGAAAAAGAAGATTGTTAAGAATTCTACTCCGAGTTTGGATGTGAGTGAGATTTTGATTGCTTTGGCTATTTCTGCTCCTACGAATCCTGCCGCTAAGAGATGTGTTGATAATCTTCCTTTGTTATATGGTTGTGAGATGCATACGACTCATTTGCTTACTCGTGGTGATGAGAATGGTTTGAGGGATTTGGGAATTAATTTGACTACGGATGCTTCGCTTACTCCGAAGATTTATTTTAGAAGTTAGATTTGATTATGTTTTTAAAGTTGGGATTGTAGGTATTTTGATGAAGAAGTTTTTGTTTGTTCTGGGTTTGATGTTTTTGTTTAGTTTGGCTAGTGTGTCGGCTGTGCCGGCACCAAGTGGCGTATCCCAATCCTGGGGCAAGACTAATGTTTCCTATTTTTATTCTGCTGGTTGTCCTCATTGTACGAATGTGCTTGAGTCTGGGGTTTTGGATTTAGTTGGTGATTTGGAGAATGTAAATGTTGAGAAGTTGGAAACAACTAGTCCTTTTTCTAGGGAAAAGTATTTGGAATATCTTAATGATTTTAGGATTGAGCGAGGAGGAGTTCCTTTTTTGGTTATAGAGCAAAGTGGCAAGTTTTCTTATTTGATGGGAGATACTCCGATTATTGAGGATTTGGAAGATTCAATTGTTAATTTTAGGGGAGTTGCTTTTGATGGAGGTGTTAGTGAACCTTTTATTGGGAAGTTAACTTTAGGGGTTGTTGTTTTGGCTGCTTTGATTGATTCGATTAATCCTTGTGCCTTTGGTGTTTTGCTTTTTTTGATGGCTGTGATGCTTTCTATGGGATCTAATAAGCGCGCTCTTCGTTCTGGATTGGTTTATACTTTTGTGATTTTTTTGGTTTACTTGGCTGCTGGTTTGGGAATTATGAGAGCGATTGGGGCATTTAATATTTTGGATAATGTTAAGATGATTGCGGGTGTTATTGTTTTAATTGGTGGTGTGATCGAGCTTAAGGATTTTTTTTGGGAAGGTAAGGGTTTTAGTTTGAAGATTCCGACTGGTGCAAAACCGATGTTGGAGAAATATGTTCATAAGGGGACGTTATTTGCCTTGATTGTTTTGGGTGCCTTAGTTGCTTTGGTTGAGCTTCCTTGTACTGGTGGGATTTATTTGGCTATTCTTAGTTTGATTTCATCTAGTGGAACTATTGGAATGTTTTATTTGATTTTGTATAATTTTATTTTTGTGTTGCCTTTGATTTTGATTTCTTATGCGATTTATCATGGGGCGAAGGTTGAGAAGGTTAATGGATGGGTTCAGAAGAATAAACGATTTATGAGATTGGCGGCTGGACTGATAATGGTGTTTTTGGCTTTGACTTTGCTTGGGGTATTTTAGTATATAAAAATTTATAACGGATAAATATGTTGGTTTAATATGGTAGTGAAGGCTGTTGTTTTTGATATAGGGGGAGTTTTGATAGAGGAATCTGGGGCTTTGGCTAGAGATATTGTTGCTGAAAAGCATGGTTTTGATTCTGGGGATTTTAAGGATTATGCTAAGAAGAATCTTAGTAGGTCTCATAAGGGTGAGCTTGAGGCGGAGGATTTTTTTAAGGGGTTGGTTGATGAGTTAGGCTTGGATGTTTCGTCGTCTGTTTTGGTTGAGGATTGGTTGGCTGCGAGGGAGGAGAGCTCTAAAATTAATGATGTTGTGAAGGAAGCTGTTGATGCACTCGCCGGTGTACCCTCTGATGAGGGCAAGTTGAAAGGTAATTATTTGTTGGGCGTTTTGAGTGATAGTACCTGTCTTAATGAAAGATGTAGCGCTCGGAAGAATTGTTATGGTCCGTTTGATTTTAAGATTCTTTCAAATGAGGTTGGATCTCAGAAGCCAGAAAAAAAGATGTATGGTATTTTGGCTAAGGAGCTGGAGGGTCGTGATGTGAAGTTGGAAGAGGCTGTTTTTATTGATGATGAGCTGGAGAATTTGGTTCCTGCGAAGGAATTGGGAATTAAGACAATTTTGTTTGAGGATGCTGGGCAGATGATAGAAGATTTGAAATTGTTGGGGGTTGAGATTTGATGGGAATATTTGGATTTGGTAAAGGAAAGACTTTGTATTATCCAGGATGCTTGACTAAAGGTGTTTTGAAGGATCAGTTTGAAAATTATAAGGAGATTTTTAATCGGCTTGGGGTTGATTTTGTGTTGCTGTCTAATGATGAAGTTTGTTGTGGGTTGCCGATGATGAATGCTGGATATAAGAAGGATGTTCGGAAGTTGGCGAAGAAAAATTATGATTTGTTTAAGAAGAATAAGATTGCGCGGATTTTGACGAATTGTCCTTCGTGTTATCATACGTTTAAGGAGATTTATCCGAAGTTTGTTCGTGAGTGGGACATAGAAATTGTGCATGCGACTGTTGAGATTTTGAATGCTTTGAAAAGGAAGCGGATTAGATATAAGGGAAGTGAGGAGGATAGAGATGTTGTTGCTTATCATGATCCGTGTCATCTTGGGAGGTATAGTGGGATTTATGAGGAGCCGCGGGAAGTGATTGATTTGCTTGGTGGGAAAATTATTGAGAATCATTTTAATCGGGCGGATGCTTATTGTTGTGGTGGTGGTGGAGGGGTTCGTGCGAATTTTCCTGAGCTTGCTAAGGATATTGCTAAGAAGAAAGTTAGTTATATTTCACCTGATGTTGGCAAGATAATTTCTCCTTGTGGTCTTTGTTATTCTAATATTAAATCTGCTAGCGATAAGTCTACGGAGTTTTCGAGTTTTGTTTTGGGTAAGTTGAGGGGGATGCGATGAATAAGTTAAAGCTTTTTTCAGTAGGTAATTGGAAGGATTTTAATTATTACGTTTTTGAGAAAAAGAATGAGACAATAGATGTTTTGGCAAAATTGTTTGTTAATGTGTTTGAATTAGAGATGTTTCTCTATAGTGATTGTGAGAAAACTGGTAGTCATGAAAAGATAAATTTTGAGAATAGAATTGATGTTCATGAAGGAATGGTTGATGATGATTCAAGGGTTGATATTTTTTATTCGGATAAAAAGATCTTTGTAACAATTAATTGTCCTGAAAAGTTAAGGTTGGAGTTTAATCAAAAGCTTGGAGAATTTTTTGAAATGGATGAACCTTCGGAGGTGAAAGATGAATAGTGAGCCTGTAAGAGTTGGGAGTTTGGGTTATGTGTCTGATGGTGTGGAATATGATACTGAATTTAGAGTTAGTGAAAAGGTTTTGGATTTTTTAAATAAAGAAGGGACTGCTTTGGCTTGTTTGATTCCGGATGCGTGGCAGTGGTATGAGGCTCAATTATTTGAGATTTTGGATGATGATCGAAGTGGTGTTCCTAGTGGAAAATATGGGAATAAGTTTGAAGTTGTTTATTATGGAATTGTTACGAAAAGGGAAGGGGATGTTGATGAAATGATAGAAGAAGGTTTTGAAGATGATATCGATTTTGATAACGATTCTTTGTTGGATTATTCGGGGGAGATGGATCTTTCTAGTGTTAAGTCTGGAAAGGATTTTATTGTTAAATATGAGGTGGTGACTAAGAATGAATAAAAATTTGATTAAGACTTATGAGAGGGATGCTTCGCAGTTGAAGGGAAAGGCTTTGGATGTTGTTTTGCCGGCGAGTATTGGTGAGGTTATGAAAGTTGTTGCTTCGTCTAAGCGGATTGTGCCGAGGGGTGCTGGGACGGGTTTGGCTGGTGGTGCGGTTCCTTTGAGTGGGCAGGATGTTGTTTTGGATTTGTCTAAGTTAATTGGGATTGATAATTTTGATGAGGAGAGATCTACTATTGAGGTTGAGGCTGGTGTGATTCTGGATGAGTTGCAGGGTTATGTTGCGAGGTTTGGTTTGGAGTTTCCTGTTGATCCTTCAAGTCATGCGGTTGCTACGATTGGTGGAATGATTGCGACTGATGCTATTGGAAATAGGGCTGTTAAACATGGGAAGACTTCTCGTTGGATTAAGTGGGTTGAGGTTGTGGATGGTTCTGGGAATTTGCATCGTAAGGGTGTGACTGAGTTGAGTGATTATGCTGGGATGGAAGGGATTACGGGGGTTATTGTTAAAGCTTGTTTGAAGTTGTCGCCGCGGAGAAAAAGGAGTGCTTCGATTTTGAAGATTAATAGTTATGATGAAGTTGTGACTGTTGCTCGAAAAATGAAACGGGATTTTAGTGTTTCGATGATTGAGTTTTTGGGAAAGCAGGTTTCTATTGCTTTGGAGATTGGTGGCGAGTATCATTTGATTGTGGAATATGAGGATGATAGTGGGCATTTGAGGGGTGAGGATTATGAGAAGTTGATGGGGCTTCGGAGTCGGATTGGGCCGGTGATGAGCGGGGAAGGCTATACTCGTGTTGAGGATCCGAAGGTTTTGCTTGATCGGTCTGATAAGTTGGTTCATTGGTTGGAGGCTCGTAAGATTCCGGTGTTTGGGCATATTGGTGTTGGGATTTTTCATCCGAGGTTTAATAGTGATCAAGAGAAATATATTCCTGAGATGATGAAATTAGTGAAGCGGCTTGGTGGTCGGATTTCGGGTGAACATGGGATTGGTGTTTTGAAGAGGGGTTTTGTTGAGGTTAATGATCAGAAGATTTTTAGGAATGTGAAGAAACGGACTGATCCTTTGAATAAATTTAATGTGGGGAAGTTTATATGAAAATTGGAGATTTTCATAAGTGTAATGGTGTAATGGTATATTGGTGTAATGGTAGGGCTGCGTCCGAGTTGGCGGCTGGAGGTTTATTATGAAAGAGGAGTTTTTTGATAGGTTGAGAGAGAGAGTTAAAGGATATTTGGAAGATGGTAGTGGGCATTGTTTTAATCATGTTATGAGAGTTTATGATATGGCAGTTAAGATAAGTGAAGGTGAAGATGTTGATATGGATGTTGTTCGGGCGGCTGCCCTTTTGCATGATGTCGCAAGGAGTAAGCAAGATGGAGGAAATATTTGTCATGCGGAAGAGGGTGCTAAGATGGCTAGGGAAATTTTGAATGAGATGGATTTCCCAGAGGATAAGATTGATAGGGTTGCCCATGCAATTGAAGTTCATAGGCATAGTAAAAAGTTTAAGGCTGAAACTTATGAGGCTGAGGTTATTCAGGATGCGGATAGGCTTGATGGATTGGGAGCTGTTGCAATTACGAGACCTTTTGAGAGGGGTGGTAAGAGGGGTAGAGTTTCTTATGGGAAGAGCGATAGAGAAACTACTTTGGAATATATTAAGTGGAGATTACTTGCAGTCTTACCTGAGATGTTTAATATGCCTAAGGCTAGGGAGATTGCAACTGAGAGATATGAATTTACAATAGGCTTTATTAATAGATTTGAAAAAGAGATTGGGGGTGAGTTATGAAAATTGATAAGCCTACTGAGGCGGATAAAATAGAAGCTAGTAATTTGTTAGAGGAAGTTAGTGAGATTTTGTCTCCTTGTATTAGTTGTGGGATGTGTAAGTCGATTTGTCCAGTGTTTAAGGTTTTGCGGAGTGAGCCGGCTACGCCTAGAGGTAAGGTGACGTTGTTGTCGGATAAGGTTTTGGATAAGGTTTTGTTTGAGTGTAATTTGTGTAAGGGTTGTGAGAGGAAGTGTCCGCTTGGGATTAAAGTTTGTGATGCGATTCGGAAGGGGCGAGAGGCGATGGTTTTGAAGGGGAAGGGTTTGAAGTCAAATAAAGAAATGATTGAGAATGTTCGGAAGTATGGGAATCCGTTTGGGAAGGGTGATGCTAAGGATTTGGAGAAATTGTATTGTTGTTAGAGGTATATGTTGTAGTCTAATAATATTTATAACTTGTTTTGTTGTGGGTTTTTGATGGAAAAGGGTCAAGTTGTTTATGCGAATCATGATGTTCAGATGAGTTTGAATAATAAGGTCGTAGGGGGTTTGTCTGATTTTTTTGATGTTAGATTTGCTGGGGAGTTGTGTCCTGAGTTGATTGAGGATTTGAAGGTTTATCTTTCTAAGTTTGGTTTGGTTACGCATTTTCCTTATGATATGTCGGGTTCTGGGAATGATCTTTATGCGGGTGCTGTTCAGATGATTGGGAATTTGCGGGAGAATAAGTCTGATTTGTCGATTGTTGTTTATTCTGCCGAATACCCCATGGCTTGCCGTGGGGATGAAACCTTGGCAAACTTCTTAAGTCAGAATAATGATTACTAGTCATGGAAGATGAACTTCGTAA
>Ga0233410_10000068_pt1 | contig 32527 bp, 38 predicted proteins | sample Na_anoxic_1_MG_FD_179869 | JGI IMG/M metagenome (GOLD analysis project Ga0233410, IMG submission 179869) | Seawater microbial communities from Saanich Inlet, British Columbia, Canada - Na_anoxic_1_MG | ecosystem: Environmental > Aquatic > Marine > Inlet | place: Canada: British Columbia...
GTAGTCAGCCCTGCGGCTCAAAGCGCAGCCTAAATCGGCAAAAAACAAAGCCTCCTAAGCAAGTAGAACCCAAGGGCCGCATACTGACCGCTTACGGTTCATCTCTGGAAGCAGGATTAAGAAAATGTGGGTTAGTATCCAGATGTTTTTTGAGGTTTGGATGAAGTGGTATTGCTCGTCCTTTTTTCGTTTTTGTGTGCTTCTTTTCTAACTTAATGAAGTCTTCATTGATACAAGACCATGTGATTCTTAGAGCTTCAGACAGACGTAACCCCGCGAATAACTGGATATGAAAACCTAGCAGCAGTTCATTCATTTCGTGGTCTTTAAGACACCTTAATACCAGCTCCACCTCCTCCACCGTGAGCACAGAAGGCGTTGCGTCATCGAGCGTGTACATCGTCTTATCTTCACAGGGATTAGACACACAGTATGACTTTTTCATGCTCCATCGGAAGAACGAAGTAGCGAACGACAGATAACGATTATAAGTTCCATGTGATTTCTTAAACGTTGCAACTTCCAACCATTCGGTAATCTCATCCTCGCCGACATCCGACACCAATATATCAGCATACAGTAGCCGCAAAGAGGCTTCATATGCTTTGTAAGTTGCATAAGTCTTAGCGCCCACCCCATCCTCCTTCTCCGCCATATATTCATCCAGCGCGGCACCCATTAACATAGGAACCCCGACCTCGCTTGCTTGCTTATGAGCAATGTAATCACGACATACTTCAACTAATGTCATAGCCATTCCAGCCGTATCAAGTAGCTTCAAAGCCGCTACAGCGTCATAACCTTTTTCATATGAGAGAGCAGCGAGATCTTTTACCAGTTTGTCATGCCTAGCAGTATACAGCTCGACGAAATCCAGCGCATCAGCAAGAGCTTTAAACGTCTTCTCTACAGGCTTGTCACCAGTAACCTTTGCAGATAGTTTCACACGTAATAAGCCACGACGTTCTGTAATAGATACACCTTTTATATTTTTAAATTCTTTTAATTTTTTGCGTGAATCCGAAAACTTCGACATGGGGACTAAAAACCTCAATGCAAGCAATAACAATAAATCACACATATTCCTAACATGAACACAACCTTTTATGGTCACTCATGCTTCTCAGTCGAAATCAATGGATACAAGGTCCTCTTCGACCCTTTCATCAGCCCAAACCCCGCCGCCTCGTACATTGACGTCGAGGGCATTGAGGCCGACTACATCTTGCTCTCACATGGCCACGAAGACCACATAGCAGACGCCGAAGCAATCCTCAAACGTACAGGCGCCACTCTCGTCTCCAACTACGAAATCGTCAGTTGGTATGGTGCTAAAGGGCTCGAGAAAAGCCACCCACTCAACCATGGAGGCTCAGTGCAACTGCCCTTCGGTAAAGTCAAATTCGTCAATGCCGTGCATTCATCCGTCCTGCCTGATGGAACTTACGGAGGCAACCCTGGTGGCTTTGTTATCGAATCTAACGAAGGCAATTTTTACTTCTCTGGAGACACCGCGCTCACTTATGACATGAAATTACTCGGTGAGTTCCACCAGCTCGACTGGGCGGTCCTCTGTATCGGCGACAACTTCACCATGGGCTACGAAGACGCGGCCATCTGTGCTGATTGGATTGGCGTCGATAAAATATTGGGCACCCACTTTGACACCTTCCCCTACATCGAAATTGATCACTCTGCCGCAAGCGAACATTTCGCCAGCAAAGGCAAGCAACTCTTTCTCCCAGCTATTGGGGAAACTATCTCAATCTAAATTATTTCCATACTATGAAAATCCGTACAGGCATCGGCTACGATGTCCACCAATTCGCCGAAGGTCGCAAGTGTATCCTCGGAGGTGTCGATATCCCACATTCCGTAGGATTGTTAGGCCACTCAGATGCTGACGTGCTTTGCCACGCCATAGCCGATGCCGTACTCGGTGCTCTGGGTCTACCAGACATCGGCTTCTATTTCCCACCTGAAGACGCCAGTATCGAGGGCATTTGCTCGCTCGACATCCTCAAAAAGTGCCGAGCACTCGCTGACGAAAAAGGCGCTGAGCTACAGAACGTTGACTCGGCCATTGTCGCTGAGGCTCCAAAAGTCATGCCACATCTCACAGCCATGAAGAAAAATATTTCAGCAGCCCTCGGAATAGAACCTGAAGACATCGGCATCAAAGCCACGACGAACGAGACCATGGGATTTGTCGGTAGAAAAGAAGGCATCGCCGCCATGGCCACCTGTTGTCTCATCATTCCTAATAAATAATCTAATGCAGAGTAGCCGCATCAGCGACCTCCCAGAGGAAGATCGCCCGAGAGAAAAACTCGCCAAATGGGGGCCTGCGGCACTCAGCAATGCTGAACTCATCGCCATCTTCCTCAGAGTTGGAGTGGTTGGCCAAAGTGCCATTGAAATAGCGCAAGAATTACTCCACTCCCACGGCAACCTCCGTGCGCTTGGTCGTAGCCCGCTCAAAGAAATCGCTAAGCAACACGGAATTGGCCCCGCCAAAGCCGCCCAAATCGCAGCAGCCTTTGAGCTAGGTCTGCGCTCCGCAAAGGAAGAGATAAACAACGCCTCTATCGCAACGCCTGAAGAGATCTACAATCTGATGCGTCCCATTGTGGATCATCAAAACTATGAGAAACTCTTTCTCCTGTTAGCTGACGCACGCTTAAAGCACATGCGCACCATCGAGCTCTCCCACGGCACCATCAATGAAACCCTCTGCCATCCAAGAGATGTGCTTCACCACGTGATCCTCCACCAAGCATGGGGTTTTATACTTGTCCACAATCACCCTAGCGGTGATCCCTCCCCCAGTCAGGCTGACAAACAAATGACTCAGCAGATCCATGCCGCCGCCGAGCTACTTCAAGTACGTTGTGTTGACCACCTCATCATTGGCTCACCTTCACCCCAGCGGGACGCCTACTTTTCATTCCGTGAACACGGACTCCTCCACTAACATCTCCATGATCCATCCTACTGCCATCATTCATCCCGACGCCACGATTGGCTCTAACGTAAGCATTGGAGCATTCACCATCATTGATGCCGACGTACGCATCGGTGACAACTGCACCATCGACCCTCATGTTTGGATCAGTGGCCAAACCACACTCGGTAAAAAGAACTTTGTTGGATTTGGCTCACACATAGGGGGGAATCCACAGGACACCTCCTTTGACAAATCTACTCGTTCAGGTGTCCTAATAGGTGACAACAATACGATCCGCGAGCACGTGACTATCCACCGTAGCACCAGCGAAGGAGGACTCACCACAGTGGGAAATAACAACATGTTTATGATCAATAGCCACCTCGCCCACGATGTGCATGTTGGAGACAGTAACAACCTTGCTAACAGCGTCCTTATAGCAGGTCACATTCAAATTGGCAGCTTTTGCTTCCTCGGCGGAGGGGCCGGTTTTCACCAGTTTATCCAGATTGGCGACTATGCAATCTGCCAAGGCAATGCCGCGATCACCAAAGACATACCGCCCTACTGTATGGCGCACGGCCAAAATAACCTAGCAGGCCTCAATGTCATTGGCTTGCGTCGAGCCGGCTTCAATGGCGAGCAGCGCAAAGAAATCAAAAGCGCCTACAATCTCCTTTTTAAAAGCGATCTAAGCATGACCGACGCTCTAACTCAGGCTGACCAACGCACTTGGGAAGCCCCCACACTCCTCCTCATCAACGCAGCGAAGAACCCGTCGCGCAAAGGCATCATGATGGCCTGACTGAAGCGCTCTTCACTCTAACAACAAAACCGCAACGAATACTCTCCTTTGCGGTTTTTTGTTGGGCTAAAAAAATACGGGCAAGACCGAAGTCTTGCCCGCAAAAATTAGTGTTTACTAATTAGCTTGGATTAGAAGCTAACTGTAAGAGCTACACCACCGTGGAAACGGTTTTGCTCTGAACCAGTCCATGAAGGACCGTGCTCTTCAAGAGCGTCAAGCTCCCAAGTGTAAGCGAGGTATGGTGTGATTGTTGCGTTCTCAGAGAGAGCGTAATCGTAACCAAGTGTGGTTGTGTTGTGGTTGAGTTGACCTTTTTCAACGAGGTAACCGAGGTCATTGCTGAGTGTGAGACCTTCAAGGAAGAGGTCTGACTTAGCGAGTGAGAGCACTGAGTAGCCGTTGTTATCATACTCACTGTCTCCACCAAGATCACCAGATGTGTTGATGAAGTAAGTGAGGCTTGAGCTAAGGCCGTAGCAAAGCTCTTTGCTGAAACCTACGTAAATTTCAGACGCTTCATCGTTACCGAGAAGTGTGTCAACATTGTAGTAGATGTAGCCAGTGTTGAAACGAGCAAAACCGAGGTCTTTGCTTACACCGAATGTAAGGTCAAGCTCGTCAACGTTTGAGTCAGAACCTGAAGCTTCTTCTTCGAAAGAACCATACCAAGCACCAGCTGTGAAGTCGAGACCCCAAGCGGACTTAGAAAGGTTAACTGCTGCATCAACAAGGTTAGAACCTTGACGTGCGCCACGCCAGATGTAGTCAGAGTGTGCACCGACCATAACGTCAGCTTCGTAACAAGGAGCTGTTTCAACAACTGGAGCAACTACTTCGCCTGCGAAAGCAGAACCAGAAACAAGTGCACCACCGAGTAGGGATAATGTAATTTTGTTATTCATAACGCCTTTTTGTTAGCATACTTAATCGAGACGTAAAACAAAAAAATAACATTTCTTTAGATTTATTTTTTTTAAAAAAACTAACCACCCCAAGGAAAAGAACAGATCTCCTTAAGATAGCATGATTGTTTCGATCGTTTAATTCACTCATTTAACTGTCTGATCCATAGGCTTCTTCACCATGATCATTATGGTCTAAACCGCCATGTTCGGCATCCGTGTCAACGCGTAAACCCTTACATAAAACTTTTGCTGTGATTATTGCAATACACGCTGTTAGAGCACTCCAGACTGCAGTGACGAGGACGTTTTTAGCTTGGACCCAGAACTGTAATCCCACGCCAGCAGCTCCATCATAGCCTTCTCGAATAAACAAACCAGTGAGTAAAGCTCCGACAATCCCGCCAACTCCATGAACTCCGAATACATCGAGGCTATCATCATAGTTAAACTTATGCTTGAGCTTGGTTGCTGCTAGATAACAGACAACAAGAGAAATAGATCCAATCAAGAAAGCTCCCCCCACATCGGGAGAGCCTGTAGCAATCTGAGCTAAGCATCGCCAGTGTTGATACTAGCCTCGCCGACCTCTTGTCCATAACTCAGTAACGAGCTCCCCAGCACCGCTGCCGTTGTCAGTACTGCCGCTTTCAATTTTTTTTGTATCAGCATGGGGAGGGGCTTAACAAAACAATGCATTAAATTCATTAAAAAATATATCACCATGTCATCAAAGTTGGCACGACAGTTGCTTCCAGTCATTCAGACAACAACACTAGTCTAATATACTATGAGAAAACTACTACTCAGCACAGCAATTGGTTCACTAGCCCTGATGGGCACGGCTTACGCAGGCGACGATTCTGCAGCGGCTATCGCGGATGTGAAATTCCTCGTCGACAACCTCTGGATTCTAATTTCAGCGGCACTCGTATTTATTATGCACCTCGGTTTCGCTTCCGTAGAAGCGGGAATGTGTCAGCGTAAGAATACAGTGAACATCATGTTCAAAAACGTCTTCATCGTCTGTATCGGCGCAGTCGGCTACATGCTTTGGGGATTCAATGCAATGTATCCTGGCTTTGAACAAGCAGCAGGCAGCTTCTTCGCTATGGGCAGCCCAATAGAGGCTGGTTTCTCAACCGACGCAGCGATCAAAGCAAATCTTACCAATGAATATGCAGACTACACCTACTGGTCCGACTTTATTTTCCAGGCTATGTTTGCTGCTACTGCTGCAACCATCGTTTCTGGTGCTGTAGCTGAGCGCGTCAAGCTCACCTCTTTCATGATCTTCGCTGCAGTACTTGTTACCTTTATCTACCCAATCACTGGCTCATGGGAGTGGGGCGGCGGATGGCTCAATGGATTTGGCGGAGAAAACTCCGATGATACTGCACAGTTTATCGACTTCGCCGGTTCCTCCCTCGTGCACGCTTTCGGTGGTTTCGCCGCTCTGGCCTGTGTGATCGTACTCGGACCACGTCTTGGTAAGTACACTAAGAATGGCACTAAGCCTATCCTTCCATCTAACCTTCCCCTTGCCAACATTGGAGTATTCCTCCTCTTCCTCGGTTGGTTCGGTTTCAATGGTGGTTCAGTGCTCTCTGCTGATGCAGCAGGTGTTTCACACGTCTTCGTAACTACAGCAATGGCTGGTTTCGCTGGTGGTCTCGCAGCTATCGCAATGTCCTGGATCCTCACTAAGAAGCCTGATCTCTCCATGGCACTCAACGGAATGCTTGCAGGTCTTGTTTCCATCACAGCTGGAGCTGGCTGCATCCCCCCCTTCTACGCCCTTATTGCCGGTGCAGTTGGAGGTATCCTCGTAGTACTCGCTGTAAACTTCTTCGACAAAATCAAGATCGACGATCCCGTGGGAGCTATTTCAGTCCACGGTGTGGTTGGCATTTGGGGCACACTCTCAGTAGCATTCTTCGGAAGCGAAGCCCTTGCTGGAGAGAAAATAAGCTTCTCTGCACAGCTTATCGGAACTCTGTCCATCTCAGCTTTCGCCTTCATCACATCCTTCATCGTATTCTACGCCATCAAGCTTGTAATGGGTGTGCGTGTTGACGAACAAGAAGAGCACGAAGGCCTCGACGTAGCTGAGCACGGTGTGCCAGCATACAACGACTCAGCTAACTAATCCACTAAGGACTTCATTCTAATAGCACTAGGGAGAGGCGAAAGCCTCTCCCTTTTTCTTTGCTACCCTAACAGCCCTAGTAACCTCAACATCAAAGGAATGACTTGTCTATTGGGCGCTCTCATGGCAATTGATTGTGACAAACACTCTTGAATATGCGTTTTCTCCTAATCGACAACTCAAACACCCTCACCAAATTCACTATCGGCAACACCGACCGATTGGAGCAATGGATCGCTAGAGTTCCGACAAAGGAGGTCAGTCCCACGGTCTTAGACAAAACCCTGGCCAATCAATCCTTCGATGCTGTGATGCTTTGTTCTGTTGTGCCAGAAAAAGCAGCCATCATGGCAGAATACTTTAGCTCGCTCCCCTTTCACCAGCTCGGCTATAAAACAAACATGGGGATTAATATCGACTACCCAAAACCCGAACAAATCGGAGCAGACCGCCTAGCCAATGCCGCTGGAGTCCACGCTCTCTATGGCAGCCCCGCAATAGTTATTGATCTCGGCACAGCAGTCACCTTTGACGCCATAGGCGCAAATGCAACTCACCTAGGAGGCGTGATAGCACCTGGCCTTGCGTCGATGACGGACAACTTAGCGAATCGCACCGCTCTGTTGCCAAAAATCGAACTCAGCGAGCCAGCGAACGCGATTGGCAAGTCCACCACTGAAGCCATGCTGGTTGGTGCTATTTTCGGCTACCGCGGACTCATTAAAGAGATCATTCAAAAAATTAGTGCCGAAATGACAGAAAAGCCAGTCATCGTAGCAACTGGTGGTGATGCAGAGCTCATAGCGCGTGGTCTCCCCGAGATCGACCACGTCTGCCCCACTCTCACCCTTGAAGGCATCCGCATAGCTGCCTCATTACAATTTTAATTTAAAACACTTTTATCAGTATGGAATTTACAGACAAAGCAATTGGCATCGACTTCGGAGGCACTTCAATCAAATTTGGAGTCGTTCACGGTAAACAACTGGTGGCTGAAGCTCCAGTTATCATCCCAAAAGACTACCCAAAACCCGCCGACTTAATCCAAGCCATCGCTGACACTGTGAATCAACTACAGGAAGAACATGGTGACATCAAAGCGGTTGGTTGTGGAGTCCCCGGCTTTGTAGATTTGAGGACTGGACGGGTCCATAACCTCACTAATGTCCCTGGCTGGGTAAACATCCCATTACGTGAACTACTCTCGGAAAAAACCAATCTGCCGTGCTTTGTTGACAATGATGCCAATGCGATGGGAATGGCCGAGTGGAAGCTTGGAGCTGGAGTGGGCTACGAAGACCTTGTTTGTCTCACTCTAGGCACTGGGGTGGGTGGTGCGATCTTCGTCAACAATCAGATTGTTCGAGGGTCACATTTTGGTGCCGGAGAAATCGGCCAAACATCCATCCACTACAAAGGACGCGTCGGAGCTTATAACAACCCAGGAGCATTGGAGGATTATATTGGGAACAATGAATTTGCTATAGATGCTCAGCGCGCCTACTTCGAGGCTGGTATCGAAATTTCAATCGAAGAATGTGCACCTGCAGCACTTGACGCCGCAGCCACTGCCGGCTGCTCCGTAGCCTTGGCCTGCTGGGATGACTTCGCCAGGAAACTAGCCTGCGCCCTCGCTAACTGTTGCTGGCTACTTAACCCCGAGGCATTCGTCATTGGTGGCGGACTTAGTAAGGCTGGGAAAACCTTATTTGATCCACTTCGCAAGCATCTCGAAGCCCAACTCAGCGCCCCATTTCGTGACCACCTGAAGATTATTCCCGCTAAATTCTCTAATGAAGCGGGCATCATCGGCTGCGCGGTCTTGGCTCTCCATCAGGCTGAACTCTAAGACCAATGGCAGACGAATCTCTAGAAGTTCGAACCAGCAAACAAGCTGGCTACGTTCTCAGCCCTGAGGGGAAGCAACTCAAGATCCCAGATGGCTGGGACCTTCTCCCCCCTGGCGATGCCGCACTTTCTCGCCGTATTAAAAAAGATGGCCCCAGCTGGACCGTCAAGGAACCCAAGGGTAGAAAACTCTTTTCCCGTGGAATCTGGGCGCCGGCACACCGCATCATCGCTCTGCGCGAAATACTCGTTACAGAACGCGAAGACCCATCCTACCAAAAGAAGTTAGATGCCGGCAGAGCCCGTCGGGGTAAAGAACAAGAACGCTACGTTTTAGAGTTCACCTCCGCTGTTCAGCATTTCCTGGACTTCGCCTTTCAATACGACGAACTAGAGGATCAAATGGCTAAACTTGTCGCCGAGCACGCTGTCCCAGTCGGAAGCGGCACGGTAGCCCGCACCCAGCGTATCCCCATCGAACAGCGTGCTGAATCGGCCGTGATAGCCTGGATGCGCCACCAGACGACAGCCTACGACGACATGTCCATCCCGCGCGAAAAAGGCAAACGCCGCGAAGTGAGACGGATGCTAGCCCAGCGCTCGCGTAACCTTCTAGATAAATACCGCAAAGGCTTCGAGATCGACCTCAGTTCCTGCCCACTCTCCAAAGCGCTCAGCAGCAAATAAGAAACCGTTTCTTACTCCTCGATAATCAGCGCTCTAGGGCCGCTGGTGTTTGCTGGAGGCGCGCTTGCTCCATCATTGCTAGGTCTCTCAATGATCCCTTCGGGTAGTGGCCGTAGATCTGGCACATCGACTTCCTCCTCTACTGGCACAGCACGTGGAGCTGATTCTGGAACAACGAAATCTTCATCCTCTACTAGCACCGCTCTGGGCGCTGGAGGAGCATCTGGAAGCGCAGCAGCTTCTACAATAACCATAGCGCGTCCAGGAACCCCTAAATCGTCTGGCACTACCTCTGGCTCGTCCTCTAGAACGACCATAGCTCTCACGGGAGGATTCACGCGGAACATGACATCTTCTTTAATCGGCTCGAAGAAACTAGCCACCATTGGAGCGGCTTTGCTGCCACCACCGACCTTCTCCCCTGGGCGCCCTTCATAAACCATTGCAAAGGCGTACTTGGGATTATCCAGCGGGAAAAAACCTGTAAACCACCCGAGATATTGCTTTTTATCCTCAGGCCCCCACTGCGCTGTACCAGTCTTGCCACAAACTATAGTGTAACTCAGAGCGGCGCGTTTACCTGTTCCGGCGGGATCATTTACCACCTTCATCAGCCCCTCTTGAACCAGCGACACATCGCTAGCACTCATATTCATCAACTGTCGCGGTTCAGCACAGTTATAGGAAATGATTCTTCCATTCGCATCCTGGACCTGGCGCACGAGCTGCAGCCTAGGAAGTCTCCCACCATTCGCTATACCGGCCATCCCTTGGGCCACCTGCAGCGGAGTCGCCAGAAGCACACCTTGGCCAATGGCCATGTTTGCTGTGTCACCATCGGTCATGCGCCGTTTGTGATGCTTTCGCATGTATGCATCACTCGGCAACAAGCCCTTTTTCTCGCCCACCAAGGGAAGCCCAGTTTTACGACCATAGCCTAATTGTTCCGCGGTTCTGATAATATTTTGAGGCCGCGTAGCGATACCTACTTGAATAAAAAATGGATTATTTGAACGATACAGCCCTTTGACCACATTCATTAGACCCTCAGGTTTTTTTGACCAATTCCACATCTGATGTTTTCCCAATTGAATAAACGCAGGCGTATTGATTTGGGTATACCGGTCTAACACTCCATTTTGCAATGCCGAGAGCGCTACCACAGCTTTAAATGTAGAAGCTGGTGGGTATTCGGCTTGGTAAGATCTAGCAAACAGAGGAGCATCTGGATTCTCACGCAGCGCATCATAGTCTTTAGAAGTAATAAATGGAACAAAGGTGTTGAGATCATAGGACGGCCTAGAAGCCATCGCTACAAGCTCACCTGTACGCACATCAATGATAACCAACGCCCCTTTGTGCGCATGCTTTGCCAAAACTTCTTCAGCTCTCTTCTGCCATTCGAGATCCAGCGTAGTCACAACGGTTCCACCTTGCTGAGGCGCCCGCTTATCTTCACGCAGCACTTCTGCTCCTGAGGAATCAAACTGCAATTTTTTCAGACCTGGAATGCCAGTTAGTTGTTCATTATAGAGTTTTTCGAAGCCCGCGCGGCCTTCGGTGAATTCAAAAATAGGGTCACCATAATTGATCGGCCCCTTTTCTAGTTTCCCTTTAGAGCCCACGTATCCGATCAGGTGCGCTGCCAGCTCCCCCTGAGGGTAAAACCGTTGGTAGATTGGGTGAAGTACTAGACCATCGATCAGCTGGGGCTCCAATAACACCTTTCGCTCAGCTTCCACCACATGGGTGAACGGCATAGCTAGCCAACGACGTTCCCGGTAATGCTGCCATAGATCATCGTCTTTGACTGTCCAGTTGATACCAAAGATCTCGTTAGCCTTTGCAATCCGCTCACGCCCCCATGCCACAACGAAATCTCGGTCGGCATTTTCGAATTGCTGGAACTGCAATGCTGGATACCATACCACCTTGTTCTGAGCCAATGGATTGCCGTACCGATCTAAAATCTGGCCACGCAGGCCAGGGATCGACAAAGTCATCGTCCTCGCATCCGGTCGCGTTTGGATCGAAGCTTGATCCGCTGAGCGCTTGACTGGAGCATCCAATTCAGGTGCAGGATCCTCCTCATTAATCACCAACTGACTTTGCGCCTGTAAGGTGGATGTAGACAAAAAAAGAGAAGTCAGCACCCCCCATCGAAATAATGACGGAAATGCGCTTTGAACTCTCTTTATCTTTTTCACTTGGAATATTCTACAATATTCTAGAGTAATGAGACAACATGGAAAAATGACAATTCCATTCTCATTTCATCATTCACAGAAAAAAACACTTATAAAGTGATCCCAAGAAGCTCGGGTGTGGCTTCACGTGGGCGGGCTGTGAGGATGTCTGGTCCATGTTTCCCAACACAGACTGTGTGCTCGAAATGAGCCGAATATTTCTTGTCCCCCGTGATGACTGTCCATCCATCACTGAGTACTTTCACGCGCGGTGTTCCCGCATTGATCATTGGCTCGACAGCGAGCACCATGCCTTCTTTGAGGCGCGGGCTACGTCCCAGAGGTCGGTAGTTAGGGACCTGCGGCTCTTCGTGAAGTTCTTTACCAACACCGTGGCCGACGAATTCTTTCACAACTCCCATCTTGAAAGGTTTCACATACTCTGCCACTGCACCACAGAGATCAGCGAGGTATTCACCATCTTTGGCAAAGGCTAATGCCTCGTAGAGTGATTGCTCAGTCACAGCGAGTAAACGCTTCACCTCCTCATCGACATTGCCTACAGGAACGGTTGTCGCATTATCACCGATCCAGCCATTTTTAACCACACCGACATCAATACTGATAATATCACCATCTTTGATCACACGATCAGAGCCGATTCCATGCACGACTTCTTCGTTAGGTGAGATACAGATATTACCTGGAAAACCTCGGTAACCGAGAAATGCAGAAATACAATTGTGCTCTTTGATCAACCCGGCAGCGTAAAGATCGACTTCACTCGTCGTCTTACCTGCTTCAATAAACTTCGCTGTAGCCTGCAGGATTTCGCTCGCCGTCTCAGTAGCGACACGCATTTCTTTGATGTCTTGAGGTGACTTGATAGGTATCCTGTTCTTGTTTGTTTTACGCTTAGCCATGGAAATAGTTTGGTTGAAATTTTGGTCAGAATTCACAGAACTCTGTAGGGAAAGATATTTTACTATGTAAGATGATTATTGATTATAGCGAACACATCCTCAGGGCTAGCGCTACCATCTACTGATAGCAATTTACCTTTCGACTCATAGTAGTCAAATAGTGGTTGCGTGAGTTCGCTGTAGTTTGCGTAACGCCTGCGGAAATTCTCCAAGTCATCGTCGGCACGTGACACTAATTCACCATTGCAGTCAGCGCAGTTTCTCTCATCGGGAGAGCTAACAGAGACCGTAGCCCCACAGTCCACGCACTCACGGCGGCTGACAATACGTTGCTCAAGTTCATGCTGAGGAACATCTAGGGCAATTGCTAGAGTTGGTGCCTGGAAGAAAACATCAGATTCCAGCGCCTCAGCCTGCGCCAAGGTACGAGGGTACCCATCCAACAACCAGCAAGACTCAGGGTGCTTCGCCATCCAAGTTTTGACCAATTCCATGATCACAGCATCTGGAACATAGGCTCCACGATTCAAATACCGTTCTACCTCAAGCCCCATTTTAGAACCTGAATCGACCTCCTCCCGCAACAACTTTCCTGTTCCCAAGGTCGGAACATCCAGAAGACTTTGAATACGGCGGCACTGAGTACCTTTACCACTCGCCGGTGGCCCTATAAGAACGATGCGGTGCATAAGAATAGATTGGGCGGTTGTTAGAAAATGAATTCAGCAAGCAAGTCGTTTGCCTAGTGAGTAAAAATGGCCGCAAGGTATTGAATCCTAGCGGCCATTAAAATTTTGCATGAAGCAGACTCGTTGATTACTTCATTGAAAGAGCAACGATCCCAAGGATGAAGAGGACTGCTACGACTACCATAAGGTAGAGCATGTTGTTGCTGGTTCTTGCTGCGAGTTGCTTATTACGGCGATCAACAGCTCCTTTGAGCTTACCTTGACGGAGGAATCCATCGTAGTTGCGCTGGAGCAGTTGGGTCTCAACTTGGCGCATGATATCGAGGATCACACCTACCATGATGAGTAGAGAAGTACCACCGAAGAAACCGGTAATCATTTGGTTCAGTGGCTCTTCAGAGAAAAGCTTAGGCATCTGTGACACTGCGAACGGCATGGCAAAAATGATAGTGAGGAAAATTGCACCTGCAAAAGTGAGTCGAGTCATCGTAAAGTCGAGGAACTTTGCTGTTGGCTCACCGGGACGAATACCCGGGATGTAACCACCACTGCGTTTGAGGTTTTCTGAAATCTCAGATGGCTGGAACATTGTTGCGACCCAGAAGTAAGAGAAGAAGAAGATCATGATACCTGCGATCACATAATACCAAACACTGTCGTACGAAAGTACATTATTCAGAGTCAAAGCCCAACTAGCAGAAGGGAACATCTGATTTGCAATCATTGTCGGGATTCCAAGAATAGCTGTAGCAAAGATGATTGGCATCACGTTTGCATAGTTCAACTTGAGAGGCAGATACTGAGTCTGACCACCGTATTGCTTACGTCCAACCACACGCTTGGCGTACTGGATAGCAATCCGGCGCTGAGCCTGAGTGATCGCAATAGTTGCAGCCACTACGAAGATGAGGAAGGCAAAGAGGAACACAACAAAAGCAGCACCTGCTGGAGTACCACCACTGATGAGTGATTTCCAAAGAAGGGCCAACGCTGTCGGGAGAGATGAGATGATGTTGATCGTGATAATGATCGAAGTACCGTTACCAATACCCTTCTCAGTCATTTGATCACCAATCCACATAAGCAGGAGTGTTCCAGTCACTACTGTGAGTGTGAAAATTGCAATAAAAGTGAAACCTGGGTTAGGAACCAAATTCCCTACCTGGCTAATTCCACTAAAGAATGGAAGCGACTCAGGATTCGATGAGATCTGACGTCCAAGGAAACCACCTTGTACTATCGCGATGACGATCGTAATGAATCGTGTGTATTGATTGATTTTCTGACGACCGCCATCTTCACGCGAAAGCTTTGAAAGCTTTGGCATAACGGCTGTCATGAGCTGCATCAGGATCGATGCTGAGATGTATGGCATAATACCCAGCGCAAAAAGGCCAAGTTTCTGCAGGCCACCACCGGAGAAGATAGTTGCCATGGTACCGAGCATGCCAGTGTCGTCACCGCCTTTTTCAGCGATATTTTTCATGTGTTGGTCTATCACGCCAGCGTCAACGCCGGGGAGTGTGATGTGTACACCAAGACGGACTATAACGATCATTACGAGTACGTAAATGATGCGTTCTCGTAGCTCTGCTACCTTCCAAGTATTCGCAAATGCGGAAATCATAATTTAGTTAGATTGAGGGGCGGCTTGTATAAAGATGTGAGGAAGCGCGCAAGCGCTTCCTCACATAAAGTTCAAAATAGATGCAAAACACCTAGATTATCGAGGTGCATTAAGCAGCAGTGCCGCCAGCTTTCTCGATTTTCTCCTTTGCGGAGGCACTAAGCGCGTCAACAGAAACTGTAAGCTTCTTGCTGAGGTTGCCGTTAGAGAGCACTTTGATCTGGTCGAAAGCACCTTTTACAAGGCCCTTTGCGCGAAGTGACTCTTCGTTTACAGTGTCACCTTCTTCGAAGAACTTCTGGAGGTGAGCTGTGTTCACGACAACAACCTTGTCCGCGAAACGAACATTGTTGAAACCGCGCTTAGGAAGACGACGGTGAATAGGCATTTGACCACCTTCGAAACCAACGCGAACGCCGGAACCTGAGCGAGCCTTTTGACCCTTGTGACCCTTACCTGATGTTTTACCTTGGCCAGAGCTTTCACCCTTACCAAGACGCTTGATCTTGTGCTTAGAGCCAGGATTAGTTGTGAGTGTGTGAAGATTCATTATCTTAAATTTCTAGAGTTAGAAAGTAGCCGCCCGTTGAAGAACGGCTACCTCAGTTTAAATTAGAGTGACTTTGGCTTGAGCTTACCACGTGATGCAAGAACCTCATCGCGAGTGCGAAGTTGAGCAAGTGCTGCAACAGTAGCTTTCACTACGTTTGCGTGGTTGTTTGAGCCAAGTGACTTTCCGAGGACGTTTTGGATGCCGACTGCTTCACAGACTGCACGCACACCACCACCAGCGATAACACCAGTACCTGGGCAAGCCGGCTTAAGGAGAACCTTACCACCACCGAACTCAGCGTAAACCTCGTGCGGGATAGTGCCATCAACAATAGCGTAACGCTTGATGCGGCGTTTGGCGTCATCTGCTGCTTTCTTGATGCAGTCGATCACCTCGTTAGCCTTACCGTAACCTACGCCAACACGACCTTCGTGAGTGCCGGATACCATAAGAGCGGAGAAGGAGAAACGACGTCCACCTTTGACAACTTTAGCGCATCGGTTGATGAACACAACCTTCTCGATAAGCTCAACACCATCTTCAGTAGTTGGCTTTGGAGGAGCTTGACGAGGTGGACGATTACCACGACCACGACCACCACGACCACCTTGGCTACGACCGCCGGGGCCACCTTGACCGCGACCACCTGGGCCACCACGACCACCACGATCCTGTGAAGGAGCGCCAGTAGTAGCTGCTGGAGTTGCAGGAGTTGCAGCTGGAGTTGCTGCTGCGTTTTCTTTATTTTCAGACATGCTTTAGTGGGTGATTAGAATTTAAGACCAGCTTCGCGTGCTGCTTCAGCAAGCGCTTTGACTTTACCATGGAAGAGATGACCACCGCGGTCGAAAACGACAGCTTCGATATTCTTCTCCTTGGAGCGCTCAGCGATGAGTGCTCCGACCTTAGCTGCTGTAGCTACGTTAGAAGCTGCACCTTCGATTGACTTATCAAGGGATGATGCTGCTGTGAGTGTGTTGCCTGTTTCGTCATCGATCACCTGCACATAGAGGTGCTGGTTAGAATAGTTAACTGCGAGGCGTGGTCGCTCAGCTGTTCCTGCTACCTTCTTACGGATACGGAAGTGAATGCGCTGGCGGACTGATTTACGATTGAGTTTGCTCATTGTATGAATTCAGTTTGAGATTAATATTTGTTGGCTCGAATTACTTACCAACAGACTTACCAGCCTTACGACGAACGTACTCACCAACATAGCGAATACCCTTACCTTTGTACGGCTCAGGCTTGTAGTATGCGCGAACTTCTGCCGCGAACTGCCCTACTGCCTGCTTATCGATACCTTCAACCTTTACCTTTGTAGTACCGTCAACAGTGACTTTGATACCTTCTGGGATTGGGTGGAGGATTGGGTGAGACTTACCGAGACTAAGGTCGAGCGCTTTGCCCGCTAGCTTTGCACGGAAACCAACACCGATGATTTCAAGATCTTTGGAGTACCCTGTGGAGACACCGATGATCATGTTGTTAACGAGGCTACGGCAAGTACCGTGGAGTGCACGCACTTGACGGCTTTCGTTTGCACGAGTGATTGTTACTTCATTACCTTCAGCAGAGAAGCCGATGCCTTCTGGAAGTTGGAAGTCGAGCTTACCTTTAGGGCCTTCTACAACAACGAGACCATTAGCCTCAGTTACTGTAACCTTATCGGCAAGCGTGATTGATTTGAGTCCTACTCTTGACATAATTTTGTATTGTAAAAGTTAGAAACTACCAAATGTTAGCGAGGTGCTCGCCACCTACGTTTTGCTTCTTAGCAGCTGAACCTGACAACAATCCTTTGGACGTTGAAAGAATGGAGATGCCAAGACCATTAAGAACACGTGGAACTTCACCTGCACCGACATACTGACGGAGACCTGGCTTAGATACGCGTTTAAGGTTTGTGAGAACTGCTTTACCAGCCTCGGAGTACTTTACTGTCACTGTGATGATTTTTTCAATACCTTCACCAGAGACTTCAGCCTTCCAGATGTAGCCTTCTTCAGCTAGGATGCGAGCGATATCTTGCTTCATCTTGCTGTAAGGCGCTTTGAATGTTTCGTTACCTGCTGCTGAAGCATTCTTCAGGCGAGTAAGGAAATCGGAAATTGGGTCACTAAGAACTGCCATAATATTATTCCTTTATTTAAAATTGTTTGGTTATGTGAATTAAGCAGTTGCTGCTTCTTTCTTGTTCTCGCGGAATGGCATACCTAGTGCACGAAGTAGTGCGCGGCCTGCGTCATCAGTGGTCGCTGAAGTCACGAAGATAAGGTCAAAGCCGATTTGGCGTTTGATCTGATCTAGCTCTACTTCAGGGAAAATGGATTGATCTGCGACACCTACTGCATAGTTACCTTGACCGTCGAAACTCTTTGGCGAAATACCGCGGAAGTCACGAATGTTAGGAGCAGTGATGTGGATGAAGCGATCGAGGAATTCCCACATATTAGCTCCACGAAGGGTAACACGTGCGCCAACTGCTTCACCTTCACGAACCTTGAAGTTCGCTACAGATTTTTTAGCATAAGATACACTTGGCTTTTGGCCTGTGATTTTTGAGATCTCCTCAACGGAGTCTTCAACAGCCTGCTTGCGATCAGTTGCGCGGCCACAGTGAGTGGTCACGACAATCTTCTCCAAACGAGGCACCTGGTGAGGGTTAGTGCAACCGAGCTCTTCTGTGAGCGCAGCCACTACCTTCTCCTGATAGTATGTTTGCATTGATGGTTTCATAATTTGCGGGTCAGCTGGTTGTTTTTAATAGCTTAGCTTAAGCGCTACAGATCGACTTGACATTTGCGTTACAAACACCGAGTCGGGCGGGGGCTTTAACGCACAACTTCCAAATCAGCAAGCGGAAAGCGAAGAATGTTCCATTTTTATCTCGCTACCCCACAAAAGAAGCACGCAATCCCAAGTATCTAGAAAAAAAAGCGGCCAGCAGGAATAAACCCGCTGGCCGCTTTGAAATTGAATTTCAGAGAAATTACTTAGCGTTACGCTCAGCAGCTTCTTTGATCACTGTCTCGGAAACATTCTTCGGACACGGTGCATAGTGGGAGAACTCCATGGAGAACTGACCACGACCAGATGTCATTGTACGAAGGTCACCGATGTAACCAAACATCTCAGAGAGTGACGCTTCAGCCTTGATGCGAACCACACCAGACGGCGTTGTATCCTGAGATACGATCATTCCACGACGACGGTTAAGATCACCGATCACATCACCCACTTTTTCTTCCGGTGTGTAAACATCGAGCTTCATGATTGGCTCAAGAATCTGAGGGCCAGCCTTAGGGATAGATGCACGGTACGCCGCCTTAGCTGCGATCTCGAACGCTACAGCCGAGGAGTCAACTGCGTGACAACCACCGTCTGTAAGAGTGACCTTGATGTCTTCCATTGGGTAGCCAGCAAGAACACCTGCGACCATTGAAGTCCGGAAACCCTTCTCAACTGCAGGGAAAAATTCCTTAGGAACATTGCCACCAACAACTTTGGATTCAAACTCGAAACCTGTACCTGCTTCACCTGGCTCAATTGTGTAATCAATCTTACCATACTGACCAGAACCACCGGACTGCTTCTTGTGTGTGTAAGAATCAGAAATCGTCTTAGTGATAGACTCACGGTATGCAACCTGTGGAGCTCCAACAGTCACTTCTACACCGTGCGTACGCTTGAGGATGTCTACCTTAATATCAAGGTGAAGCTCACCCATACCTTTAAGAATTGTCTCACCAGTCTCAACATCAGTCTCAACGAGGAAAGTAGGATCTTCCTTAACCATCTTACCGATAGCCACACCCATTTTCTCAGCATTCACCTTATCAACAGGGTTAACGGCGATAGAGATAACTGGATCTGGGAATACCATTGGCTCGAGTGTTGCTGGGAACTTAGGATCACAGAGTGTGTGACCAGTCTGCGTATTCTTAAGACCAACAAGAGCGATGATGTCACCAGCTTGAGCGGAGTCGAGCTCAGTACGATCATCAGCGTGCATTTCTACAAGACGACCTACGCGCTCAGTCTTGCCAGTGAATGTGTTGAGAACTGTGTCTCCCTTGTTAAGGACTCCAGAGTAGATACGTGTGAATGTAAGCGCACCGAACTTGTCATCCATAATCTTGAATGCCAGCGCACGAAGCGGTCCATCAGTAGAAACGATAGCGAAATCGCCTGTCTCGTTACCTTCTGGATCAACTTCTGGCTGCGGCTTAACTTCTGTAGGAGAAGGAAGGTAGTCAACAACTGCGTTGAGCACGTTCTGCACACCTTTATTCTTGAAGGAAGATCCACAGTAAGTTGGGAAAAAGTCGAGTGCGATAGTACCCTTACGGATACACTTCTTAATATCTTCGATGGATGGCTCTGTACCTTCCAGGTAAGCCTCCATGAGGTCGTCATCCTGCTCGAGAGCAGTTTCAATAAGCTCAGTACGGTACTCCTCAACCTTGTCGACCATGTCAGCAGGGATATCTTGGAGTTCGTAGTTTTCAGGCTGACCTGAATCATCCCATACCCACGCCTTGCGAGTGAGTAGATCACAAAGACCGATGAAGTCGTTCTCGATACCGATTGGGAGAACCATGATAAGCGGGTGAGCTCCAAGGATGTCCTTCACCTGCTTAGAAACGCGGTAAAAGTCTCCACCAATACGGTCGAGTTTGTTGATGTAGATAACACGAGCAACACCAGACTCATCAGCGTAACGCCAGTTTGTCTCAGACTGAGGTTCAACACCACCAGAAGCACAGAATACACCTACACCACCGTCGAGAACCTTAAGGGAACGGTAAACTTCAACAGTGAAGTCAACGTGCCCAGGTGTGTCGATGATATTGAAACGGTGATCATCCCAGAAACAAGTAGTTGCTGCGGACTGAATAGTGATACCGCGCTCAGCCTCTTGTTCCATGAAGTCAGTAGTAGATTCACCATCGTGAACCTCACCAATCTTGTGGATTTTACCTGTAAGAGACAAGATGCGCTCGGTCGTAGTGGTTTTACCCGCGTCAACGTGTGCGAAAATTCCGATATTTCTGTATTTAGATAGATCTGTAGCCATATGAATGGTCCTTTCGTGTTTCGGCGTCATGCCGAGTTACTTGCAGCGGTGCATATATCGTCAAAGATCATTTGGCAATCACTCTATGCCGATTTTTCAAAAAAACACTGAAACTTCAACCAATGTAAGTAACTCACAGCGAACAAGCCCACGCTAAACCCGCCACCTAGAACTTAATCCCCTTAAGATCCTCATCACTTAATGCAGTTTTTCTCAGCGCAGGATCAAGCTCCAAAGCTGGTATTAGATAGCGACTAGCCTCTTCTTCATCCCCCAACACAGCGCTATAACATGCCATATTGTAATGAAAGAGCGCATCCTTCATCAAACTCTTTGGCCCACTCATCAAGAAGCTCTTGGCCGCCAGCGTGTCACCCGTTTCATGCAAACAATACGCTGCGTGTAAAAAGTAAGCGCGCTTAGAGGGCTTCAAACCGCAAAGAAATCTGGCTAACTCAGCCCCCCGATTCCAATGCTTTTGCATCATTTCGGCAGCAAGCTCTAGCTCGGAAGAATGCACACCTTGACGGACACTCACTGGAAGTTTTTCAATTTCCAATACCGCCTCAACAGGCATCTCTAATTGCAAGTAACCTTCCGCAGCAGCTAAGCACCGTTCCTCATTCATCTTATCGACGACGCTAGCACAACTACTTAGCCCTGCGCAACCGCCGATATCACTACTAACCTAAAGCAAATGCCACGAAGTAACTTGCTAGCAAAAGGATAAAACAGAGAGTTGGGAGGATGGGGTGTTTCATGATCCTGTAATATCTAACACCGCAGCGATTTCAGACAAAGGAAAAACTCAATGTGCCAGAATAGAAATTCCCCTTTCCTAGCCTTGCATATCCGAAATTCTCTTAGCAGACTGCCGCGATGAAATCTGAGCAGCAGCGCCAGCCAGTGGAATGCGAGTTCATGCCGAATGATTATTTCGCAAAACTCGATCCCGCAACAATCTTCGACAACGACCAACCACTCGAGCTTGACCTCGGCAGTGGCGACGGCTCGTTCATCATCGGCATGGCCGCTCACCATCCCGACCGCAACTTCCTTGGGGTGGAGCGTTTGCTCGGTCGGGTAAAACGCGTTTGCCGCAAAGCGAAGGGAGCTAAACTAGCCAACTGTAAAGTGCTCCGACTTGAGTCAAAGTACGTGATCGAGTGGCTCTTCCCAGAGAACTCAATCGACCGAGTCCACCTCCTTTGCCCAGACCCATGGCCAAAGGCTCGTCACCACAAGAACCGTCTCGTCCAACAAGAATTTCTAGAAGCTCTCTTCAGAGCCCTCAAGCCTGGTGGAGAGTTTTGCTTCAAGACCGACCACCCAGAATACTTTGAATGGGTCGAAGAAGAACTAAAAACCTTCCAAAAATTCGAACGACTTGAGTGGCAGGAAGACGCCTTCTTCTATCCCAAGACCGACTTCCAACTCCAGTGGGAAGCCGAGGGCAAAGTCATCGAACGCGCCCGTTTCCGCAAACCTGAGTAACACCCACCACTTTTCACTTCACACTTATCACCCTAGTATCAGCCTAGGCACCGTCATGAAATCAGACAACATCAGCAAGTACCGCCCATTTCCTCCCGTAATATTGACCGACCGCACATGGCCAGACCAACAGATCACCTCTGCTCCGGTCTGGTGCTCAGTCGACCTACGCGATGGAAACCAAGCGCTACCCCAGCCTATGACCATCGAAGAGAAACTCGAATTTTTCGACCTTCTTTGCCAGATTGGTTTTAAACAGATCGAAATAGGATTTCCATCCGCCGCTGATACCGAGTTCAACTTTTGCCGGCGCTTAATCGAGGAAAATCGCATCCCAGAAGATGTGACCATCCAGATTCTCGTGCAAACGCGCGAGCACCTTATCCGTCGATCCTTCGAAGCTATCCAAGGAGCCAAACGTGCGATCGTTCACATCTACAACTCCACATCCCCGCTCCAGCGCCGCGTCACGTTTAGCGACGCCTCACGCGAGCAAATCCGCGACATCGCTGTGGCCGGAGCCGAGTTAGTCAAAGAGCTCACGCCAACAATTCCAGAAACTGAAATCGTCCTCCAGTATTCGCCTGAATCATTTTCCGATACTGAATTAGACTTCGCTGTCGAATGCTGCAATGCCGTCATCGACATCTGGCAGCCGACTCCGGAGAATAAAATGATCATCAACCTACCGGACACAGTCCAGTGGGCCACCCCTAACATCCACGCTGACCAGATCGAATGGATGTGCCGCAACTTGGATCGCCGCGACTCGCTCTTAGTATCACTGCACACCCACAACGACCGCGGAACAGGAACCGCTGCCACCGAACTCGGCCTCATGGCTGGCGCTGACCGCGTCGAAGGAACTCTTTTCGGCAATGGCGAACGCACCGGCAACCTAGATATTGTCAACGTCGCTCTCAACATGAACTCTCACGGAATCCCAACAGGACTCGACTTCAGCAATCTCTCATCGATTCGTGCAGTTTACGAGCGCGTCACACGCATGACGGTTTCAGACCGCTCGCCCTACGCTGGTGAGCTCGTCTTCACCGCCTTCTCAGGCTCTCACCAAGACGCCATCAAGAAAGGTCTCGACCGCCGTAAGAAAGAACACGCCGAACAACCCGACCTCGCGTGGGGAGTCCCCTACCTCACCATCGACCCAGAAGATATCGGTCGCTCTTATGAAGCGATCATCCGCATCAACTCGCAGTCCGGCAAAGGCGGCATAGCCTACATTCTCGATCGTGAGCATGGCTTTGACCTACCAAAAACAATGCACCCTCAGGTTGGCAAAACCATCTACGACCTCGCTGACTCTCAGAGCAAAGAGCTCACCCCCGCCGAGATCCGCGAAGCTTTCTTTGAGCATTTCGTCAATGTGTCTCAGCCGCTCCAGCTCATCGAGTACCACCTCGAACAAAGTAGCCCAGCCCAAGTCGTCTGCCACGCTCGCATCATTTTAAATGGCGTAGAAAAAGAGATTTCCGGGGAAGGCAACGGCCCGATCAACTCCTTCGTTCACGCACTAGAAACTGCCGGGCTTAAGGATTTCACCCTCACGGACTACCGCTCCCATGCCATCCGCGGCGGCTCAGACTCTGATTCTGCAGCCTACATCCAGCTACGCTCCAATGAGAACAACAGAACCATCTGGGGCTGCGGCGTCGACCCATCCATCGAGATGGCCGGCCTCAAATCCCTGGTCAGCTCCTACAACCTCCTTCACGGATAACGCTATGGTTGAATTCAAACTCTTTGGTATCGCAATCCGAGTAGAGCCAACCTTTTGGCTCACCCTAGGATTACTCGGCCTCATGTCATCTGACCCTCGCTCAAGTGAGGACTTACTCTGGCTCGCCTTGTTTATCCTAGCAGGCTTCATCTCCATCCTCATTCACGAGATGGGCCACGCCTTGATGATAAAGCGCTACAAACTGCCAACCCAAGTGGTGCTCTCCAACTTCGGCGGCTACGCTACCTACCCAGCTGGCATCTTAAACCGTATGCAGTCATTCCTCGTGACTGCTGCAGGTCCAGGTATCCAGATCCTCGCTGCTACAGTAATCTGGTTTATCTCCCCTTATATTGGATTAGAGGGCAACATGCTCAATCAATTCGTTGGGATATTTATCTACATCAGCCTCTTCTGGGCTCTTTTAAACTGCCTACCAATCCTACCGCTCGATGGCGGACAGATGTTAGGTGCTATCATGGGACCTAAGCGTAAAGCTGGTGTTCACCTGACAGGTGTCATCACCGCCACAGCTTTAGGACTTCTAGCCCTCTACACTGGCCGCATCTTTGGCACCCTGTTTATGGGCATGTTCGCCTACCAAAACTACCAAGCGTGGAAACAAACTAAGAGCTAATATTTCACATTTTCACTATAAAAATGGCCCCACAGCATTTCCGCTGTGAGGCCATTTTAGTTTAGAGATTCTTTAAAACAAATTAGTTCGCCTGGTGCATGTGCACGTCTTGCTGCGGGAACGGTATTGAGATTCCAGCCTTATCAAATGCTTTCTTCACATTCTCGATCATGGCAAAGTTCACTCCCCAGTAATCTGGGGCCTTCACCCATACACGAACCGTAAAATTCACTGAACTATCAGCCAGTTCACCCACAACAATGAATGGCTCGCGACCAGCTTGACCTTTGATAATTTCTGTATTTTCAGCAATGACCGACTTAAGCACTTCGCGTGCTTGGTCGATGTCATCACCATAGCCAATCCCGAAAGTGAAATCCACACGGCGCTCGGGCATCGTGGAATAGTTCACCATTGAATCGTTAGAAACCTTACCGTTCGGCAGGTGGATCATCTTGTTATCAGGAGTCAATAGGATCGTCTGAAAAATCTGAATTTCTTTCACGCAACCAGTGAACCCTTGAGACTCTATCACATCGCCAATCTTGAATGGGCGGAAAATAAGAAGCATCACACCGCCAGCAAAGTTCTGCAATGTGCCGCTCAGCGCCATACCGATCGCTAAACCCATTGCCGCGAAAATGGCAGCGAAAGACGTCGCCCCTATCCCAACTGTTTGAATGGCAGACACTGCGACAGCTACTTTCAGCAAAGTAGAAACCAAAGAACAAATAAATGGCTTAACTGTGGGGTCTACAGATTTCCTGTCGAGTTGGTTTCCGACAACTACTGCTAGCCAACCGGCCACCTTCCAGCCGATAGCTAGGGTAACCAGAGCCAATAGAATTTTAACACCCCAGTCAGCCCCTTGAGCTGCTAGAACGGACATATCAAATGCGGCAATAAGCGTATTCATCGCTTTGCTATATAACTGTTAGCCAGCAAACAATCCATCTCAAATTTAAAGCAACTGATCGCTCACAATCAATCTTCACTTCGCATTTCTGCTAACACTCCAGACATGTCTTCGAGCTTGTCCCATATTTCTTTTAGGAAATAGAGCGGAGCCCCACAACGCACAGCCATTGCTATGCAGTCGCTCGGACGGGCATCCAGTTCGATAATCTTGCGCTCCATCACTTCATTCTGAGCCTCTAGGAAAAGTCGTGCGTAATACACTTCCCCTTCCACTTTAACGATCAGCGCTCGCATCATCCGTGCCCCCATCGCTTTTAAACTATCAGTAAAGAGGTCGTGGCTCAAAGGTCTCGGCGCTGGCTCATTGGCCAAGGCCATATTGATAGATGCCCCAATCGAAGGGTCGACATAAAAGACAATCACCTTCTCACCATCACCTAAGAAAACGGCACACCCGGCCTGGGTCGGCATCAGCGCTACAGGCTCTACTCTCACTACATCTGCTGGCATAATTTTAGCGTGCTAGATATTTACGGGACTGAACCACATACTTTTCGGCCCAGTGCTTGACCTTCGCTTGATCCGTCAAATCCATGATTTTCACCACTCTTGCTGGTGATCCCACCACTAGAGATCCTGGAGGAATCACTGTGCCGCTCGTCACCAAAGCATTAGCCCCAATAATCGATCGTTCCCCGATCACTGCTCCATCTAAAATACAGGAACCCATACCTATCAGCACCTCATCCTTCACTGTAGCAGCGTGGACAATAGCCCCATGGCCAATCGTCACGTACTCTCCAATATACGTCCCAAAATCATCCGAAAGATGAATGACGGCGTTGTCTTGGACGTTAGAGCGAGGGCCAATCACGATTTCGTTGATGTCCCCCCGCAAAGTCACATTATACCAAATGCTAGCCTCTTCTCCCACTGTCACGCGACCTATCAAATCAGCACTAGCTGCAATAAAGGCACTTGAATGTACTTCTGGTAAAAATTCTTCGTAAGACTCAATCGCCATATACCTAATGTATGCAGCAACACAATTCCCACAATGGTTTTTTTACACCTCCTTGCTCTTGACGTATTGCTAAGCGATTCTATATCACTTATGCGCCTCCATCGCGGAAGCCACTCCAGACTTATGCACGAACTCCTTACAGTTATTGGTATCATCCTCATCGGCATGGCCCTTCGCTCCTGCCGACGTCGTGTCTTCAGAAAAGTTGGCGCTCTCGTCTACCTCCTCGCTAGTGGAATCATCGTTTACTTTCTCTCTGGAAATATACCACTCTCGGTCGCCTCTATATTCGTCTGGTTTTTCCTCCCATGGATCGAGCTAGGCTCGAGGATTCGTAAGCTGCGCCTCCCACTAGAGAACCACCTCCACGAGGAAAGAAGCCCAAGGCTCCAGCAATTCCCAGAAGCCGTACACAGTATTGATGAACTCGAAACCCTCGATTTCGAACATAGCTCAGACTACAGCTGGGACTGGGCTGGCTCAGCTCAGCATTATAGTTTCTATTGGCACCCTGAAGAGAGAACTGTCATCACAGTCTGCCTCTGCAAACAGGCAAACATTGCCTTTTCCTACATCACTATATCCTCCCGTACTAGTGACGGAAAAATCTACCGTACCAGTAATTTCCCATTCTCACCAACTTTGAAGAACTCCCCAGCGGTGGCCTGGAACCAGATTGCATGCCGTCATTGCTCGCTTGAGCAATCGCTCGATTCCCATAAACGCTTCATAAAAAAGAAAGGTGGATTGCTCGACAACCTCATGATGCCAGACCCTGACATTCTCAACGAGGAGGTAGAAAAGGACATGCGGGATCAAATCCGCCACAACCTCGACTCCGGCATCATCGCCATCACTGAAAATGGTAAATTCCGCTATTCCTTCCGCGGACTCTGTTTCCTATGGAAGCAATTTATCAAAGATATGATTCGTTTGAGCTAGACTGAGAAATATTTAGATCATCTCCGTTCTGGTCATACCAACAATCTTTCCTACACTCGCGCTATGAATGCAGAAACAACGAACACCTTGCCTGCTAGGAATATCATCCTAGTTGGCTTTATGGGTTCGGGAAAGTCAACCATCGGCCGCGAGCTTGGCAAACTCCTCAGCTACCCGCTGATCGACACCGACAGTAAAATCGAAGAACTCGAGAAACTCAGCGTTGCAGACATTTTCTCACTTAGAGGTGAGAGCTATTTTCGGAACTGTGAGACTCAAGCGGTCGAGCAACTCATCAGCGACGAAGTCACCCATCACATCATCGCCACTGGTGGCGGACTACCGATGAAAGAGCAAAACCGTCCGCTCTTGCGTGAACTAGGTTACGTGGTTTGGCTCGATGCCAATACCGACACACTGCTCGAGCGCACATCGCGCAATAGTAAACGCCCATTGCTGCAAACCGAAAACCCCCGAGAAACCATCGAAAAGATGCTCGACCAGCGCAACGCCATCTACCAAGAAGTCTCTCACCTACGCCTCCAAACATCAGGCCTCAATATAGCGGAAACCGCACACGGCATTCTCGAGAGTGCCCGATACTTTTTCGGGCACGCCTAAAGACACGATTACGGTTGCATCTATGCTCCGAGTGTGAAGAATCCCGCTCTCCATTACCCCGCCAAAGCTCTTTCCGCACCACACACACCACATGGCTCTCCTAAAAACATTTTCTGACTCAAAAGGACGCATCGCATTCGATCTCGTCCGCAAGGAAATTAAACAGGTAGAAAAGCAAATCTCTGAACAGGTCAAAGCTTTTGACTCTGAAGTCGAGCCATACATCGACTACATCTGTAACACCAGCGGCAAGCGTATTCGCCCAGCCCTAGCCATCCTTGCTGGTGGAGCTCTAGGAAAAATTTCTGACGACAACATCAAGATTGGCGTCATTTTTGAGCTCATTCATATGGCAACTCTGGTTCACGATGACATCATCGACGAAGCCGACACTCGCCGAAAATCACCCACACCTAACGCCAAATGGGGTAATGGTATGGCAGTCCTATTAGGTGACGCACTTTTCTCTCACGCACTTTTACTCGCCACTGAGTTCGGCAAAATTGACATCTGCCGCAAGGTCGGCACGGCTTCCCGCGAAGTCTGCCAAGGCGAAGTCATTCAGACCCAACGTCGATTTGACCTCAGCCTGACAAAAGAAGAATACTTCCGCGTCATAGCAATGAAAACGGGCGCGCTCTTTGCGGCCTCAGCTGGCATATCCTCCTCATTATCGGGTGCTGACCCAGACACGGAAGCAAAGATTTATGACTACGGTCTCAAGCTAGGCACCGCCTTCCAGATCTACGACGACTGCCTAGACCTCGTCGGCTCCGAAGATCAAGTTGGAAAGACTCTGCGCACCGACCTAGAAAAAGGTAAGCTCACTCTGCCGCTTCTCAACCTGCTAGAAACAGCTCCTAACAGCACTAAAAAGCAACTGCAGAAGTGCATCAAGGAACAGCAACCGCTCGACTTTGAAGGCTTAGTAGGAGCCACGGCCTATGCCGCATCTATTGAAGCCTCACTCGACACTGCAGTTGAGATGCTCGATGAAGCACGAGACAACCTCAATTGCCTCGAAGACAATAACTACACCAAAGGATTGCTAGAAATCACTAGCTACCTCGAAGACTTGATCAACAAGTGCCGCAGCTGAAAATCCCCTACCATGTCTAAAGGAAGACTCATCGGCGGCATCATTATCCTAGCAGGATTCGTTGCCGCCTTTTTTGGACTTAGCGGCCTCCTCGCAGCCTGTTTTCTATGGGTCACGGGCACTGCAATGTTCGCTCATTCATTTTTAAAATAATCCCCCACAGCACGAGTAATTTTCATAGGCTAAACAATCTCTAGCAGATGATTCTTGGCGCACGACTCTGGACGAGTTAGCTTACTCGCTGCCGCCCACTACCAACACCTCTCTTATCTGCTATGACTAAAAAAGAATTCTGTGACCTCGACTGTTTTATGCAAGGCCTTGTACGCCGCAACCCCGCTGAACCCAACTTCCAACAGGCTGTCCACGAGGTTGTCGAGAGCGTTATGCCCCTCGTCTACGATTCTAAGAAATACAGAGACGCTAGCATCTTAGAGCGCTTATCTGAGCCAGACCGCATCATCACATTCCGTGTCACATGGGTGGATGACGCTGGCAACGTCCGAGCCAACCGCGCTTGGAGAGTGCAGTTCAACAACAGTATAGGCCCCTACAAAGGCGGCCTGCGCTTCCACAAAGACGTCGACCTCGACACCCTCAAATTCTTAGGTTTCGAACAAACCTTCAAAAACTCCCTCACAGGACTGCCAATGGGTGGTGCCAAAGGTGGATCGAACTTCAATCCAAAAGGGAAAAGCGAAGCTGAAGTGATGCGTTTTTGCCACGCAATGATGACCGAACTCCAACGGCACATTGGAGAAGATACGGATGTCCCAGCTGGTGACATCGGCGTCGGCGGCCGTGAACTCGGCTACCTATTTGGCCAATACAAAAGGCTCCACAACCGCTTCGCCGGAGTCCTAACTGGCAAAGGCCTCTCTTTTGGTGGCAGCGCAGGTCGGAAGGAAGCAACGGGTCATGGAGCTGTCTACTTCCTAAGGGAAATACTCCAACACCGCGGTGAAGGGCTCGAAGGAAAAACCGCGATTATCTCAGGTTCAGGCAACGTCGCGCTCTACGCCATTGAGAAGCTAGAAGAGCTCGGTTGCCACGCTCTCACTGCCTCTGACTCATCAGGCTTCATTTATGACCCCGATGGAATCCGCGGTGAAAAGCTAGAATTCCTTAAAGATCTTAAAGAAGTACGGCGTGGCCGAATCCACGAGTATGCTGACAAGTTTGGCTGTGAATTCCACGCTGGAAAGCGCCCATGGTCGGTGAAGGCCAACTACGCGCTTCCCTGTGCCACCCAGAACGAACTCGACGAAACAGACGCCAGAGAGATGGTCGCTAATGGGGTGCACGTAGTAGTCGAAGGCGCCAACATGCCAACAACAGCTGAGGGATTGGCAACGCTGCAACAAGGTGGTGTCATTTTCGGCCCAGCCAAAGCCGCTAATGCAGGAGGTGTCGCCGTCTCAGGTCTAGAGCAAAGTCAGAACGCCTTGCGCATCGCTTGGTCTCACGAAGAGGTCGACAACAAACTCAAGGTCATCATGGCTGAAATTCACTCAAAATGTCTCCGCCATAGCCAAGAAGTTCACGGCACTGTGGACTACGTCAGAGGGGCTAACATCGCCGGCTTCGTGAAAGTTGCCGATGCCATGGTCGCCTATGGAGCCATCTAATTTAGTCAAATAGATGGAAGATGCACCATGTTTCCAAAGTAGTATAAGGATGCTAAAAATCATCACCGCAGCCATACTCAGCCTCACTCTAGCGGTTACGTCTCAGGCGTCCAACAAGGAGGAACTCGTTAAGCGTCAGTGCCGTTCAATCCACCTAGCCTATACAAAGTCAGTCGATGACCCTAGCTACGCATATATTGACCTAAGTGTAGAAAAATCCTCGCCCGGCACATACTTTTGCGCCCTCGGATTCCATATGGGATACATCGGATTGCAGGAACTCACCGACGGTAAAAAGGTGGTTATTTTTTCAGTGTGGGAGCCCGAAAATGGCCAAGTTGCCAAAGGTGTCCCCGTGAACCTGCGCGTCAAACTCATCCGTAAAGGTGAAAGCGTGCGCACCTCACGCTTCGGCGGCGAAGGCACTGGTGGCCAGAGCTTCTTTGATTACGATTGGAAAATCGGAGAAAAGGTCAGCTTCTTGGTGAAATCAATCCGCGTCAACGACACCACCACCCGTTATACAGGCTACTTTTATAACAACAAAACAAAGAGCTGGCAGCTCATGACTGAGTTCCAGACATTAGCCAAAGGCAAGCAACTTGGTAACGGCATCTATTCCTTTGTAGAAGACTTCCGCAGAAACTACGAGTCCTCTAAAATCATTCACAAAGCAAATTACACAAACGCTTGGGCCTCTGCTGATGCCAAAACTTGGCTACCGATGCCAAAGGCACGATTTACTGGCGACAGCACCCCATCCGAAAATGTAAACGCAGGTAAAATCAACCATGGATTCTTCCTGCAGACTGGTGGCTCGACCACGCAGTCAAACACTAAACTGTGGCAAACGATGCAAACTAACGCGCAGCACAAAAATTCAATCCAAGTTCTCCCTAACGAACTGACTGAATCCTAATTCCAATCGCCCAACTCGGTCTCCACTCCCCCTCTCAAGAGGTCTGGTCTACCAACTCGGCGTCCATGAATGGGTAGATATCTTGTATTTCTAAGTTCACCAACTCCGGAAGATCTTGCTCACGTTGGTAAAGCCTAATGATCTTTCGCTTCTGCTCAGCATCCATTACAAAGACTAGATCAGCCCACTCCAAATCTTTGGCTGACAATTTTCTTTTAGCAACCTGACTTAAACCCGCCGATCGCACAATCATCCGCAGATCGTCTCGGTAAATCGCCTCTCCTGTCGGACTGCGCCATTGGTTTTTTCCGCATACAATAAAACGTTTATTCTCATTCCACTCATATTAGCGCTTTCTAGCTATGATATAAACATACGCCTCATCAGGTGCTTGATCAAATTCCACGTGAAGACATTCACACCCAAATTCTCTTAACTGTCGTAGGAATTCATCAATCCCCAGAGTGCTGTACTCGAAATCCCTATCACGAAATTGCCACCAATTGTCCCGAAATCTGGCATACCTCCAAAGCTGAAGACTAGGATCCCTTTGGAGTTGAGCGCTCCAGACATTGTCCTCAGCGCCGGCTCTTGCATATCAAAAGGCAGATGAAAGGTACTATCCCACGCTGAGATGAAGTCGTACTTCATTTCCAACTCAGAGCTACCTATATCGCCTAAAAAGTAATACGCACCCGCGACTACTTCCTCAGCGAGCTTCAGCATTTAAGACGAGACATCCATCAACTCCAACAAGAAACTTGCCTATTGTAAAACACCCATAAACCGCCCGCTGCTGCCACAACCGACATTGAGAGCCAACCCTCTCTTTTCAGCTCGCTCAATCTGCACCACACCGTAGTTCGAACTCCCGTGTTGTTCTCGCCACCACGGCGCGATAGCGTCATACTATATGCGCGTTTGTTCAGGACTGGTCACAGATCAAATGCTCTATGATAATTACTTTTCAGCCCAACAAAAAGGAACCAATTCACACAAAGCGAATTGATTCCTCTAAATAGAAATTTTCTAGCGAGGCTTACTCGCTAAGGCTTGAGCCTACTTGCCTTTACGGTTTACTAGCTCGACCTTCACTAAATCCTCAACT
>Ga0233410_10000069_pt1 | contig 32415 bp, 46 predicted proteins | sample Na_anoxic_1_MG_FD_179869 | JGI IMG/M metagenome (GOLD analysis project Ga0233410, IMG submission 179869) | Seawater microbial communities from Saanich Inlet, British Columbia, Canada - Na_anoxic_1_MG | ecosystem: Environmental > Aquatic > Marine > Inlet | place: Canada: British Columbia...
AAGATGGGAAAACTATTTGCAAAAGACGAACTAAAATTCTTAGGTCTATTTTACCTAGAAAGATTCATATCTCACTTGGTCTATTTTGCCCCAGCCTTTTGGATAATATTTTTCAATGAAACTTTATCACTAGTTCAAATAAGTATTCTGTTTTCAGTATTAGCAATCTCGACATTTATATTTGAGATTCCGACCGGCGCTTTTGCAGATTTATTTGGCAGAAAAACCTCAACTCTTTTCGCGTATATTATGATGGGACTCTTACTTCCTTCATTTATTTTCATAAATAATTTCTATCTTCTACTGATATTATTTTCGCTATGGGGATTGTTCGGAACATTTTATTCTGGAGCAAGAGAAGCCTGGACGATTGACAATCTGAAGTATTACAAAAGAGAGGAACTAGTTAAAAGTTATTATTTAAAGGAGCATTCTGCAATGAAACTCGGAACGTTCCTATCAGGACTCCTTGGCGCATCGATTGCACACAATGACGTTGGAAATGAATTCGAAGATATCATGTCTTATGTTTCAAAGCTAAAACCAAAATTTGATTGTGAATTCGATAACATCTCGATTCTAAAAGTAGAAGATAATTTACTAAAGGTTCACAAGACTTATTCCTTGAAATAAACCTAATCACCTAGCCTTCTTAGAATAATGATTATCAAAAACCTTAACAGAATACCTAGCAGAAAGCCCCGCAGAATAATTCACCCTGCCGCCACTACGCCCATTCATCTTTTGATAACTATCCATTCCAACCAGGTCATAACTACCCTTGCTATCATTCAAAGAGTACCCCGGCACTCCACTACTAAAACTCGTCTCATAACTTGCCATAATCAAAACCAATTCCTAGAATATATAAATTTAATTAAAGTCCTGCTTTCTCTAGTAAATCTACAAACATAGCTTTACTTGACTTCAATATTCCTTTCTCCTTGTTAATCTGAATCTCAGACGTCGTTTTCCACTGAGAAGGATGACGCCCCTTATTCCAGTTATAACAAGATAAGTTTCCTAAAAGAGAATGCACAGACATCTCCTGCCCATCTGAAAGCGTAACCTTCTTACTTCTAATCCCCGAAATAGACGGCAATCCACTAGAGTTGCTACCAATAACTTCCATCTCCGGAAGAGCATCTACTATAGATTTTTTCAAAGAGCCAGGATTTCCAAAGATATCACCGAAATGGTCCTGGAAAGAACTCGGCGTAAAACTACCCGGAACTCTAAAGCCAGATTCCCCAGAATCCTTAATCATCTCATTAAGAACCTCAGAATTACTCTTAATAATTCCACCAATCTCATTCTCCTGAATCTCAGAAGCAGTCGTCATAGCCTCTGGACTACCTTGAGTCTGATTAAATTTGTAAACAGAATAATTCCCAATCATCGTGTGCAAATTCATAGTTTTGCCATCAGACAGGTTTATATCTTTCCTCCTAATCTCTCCAAAAGTAACCTTGTCGACATTCTTTACTCCTTCAATCATCTGCCCAACATAATTCTTCAAATTCTCCTTCGAAAAAAGATCAGACATTTTGTTCTGATAATTAACAGCCATACCAGTCTTAAAATCCAAGCTACCCAAATCCAAATCTTTCAAAAGAGAATTCAAGCCAGATCTAAATGAAAACTTATCTTCTTCATTCTTCCCAATATGCTTACCAATAATATCATATAAGCCAGCCTCAACGCCAGACATTTCATCCTTTGCCTTAATATCACTCAACCTATACAGATTCTCAGCAAGGTCACCCAAATCAATTTTCTTTCCATCCAAAGACAAATTCTCCAAAAATGAATAAAGCGTATCATTATTCAAATTCAAATCCCCCAACCTCTTAGGCATCCACCCAAAATCAACATTCGCAAGGTTAAGCAAATTCTCCAGCCCAGCTTTATTGACACTAGTAAACTCAACATCACTCCCAGCATGATTAAAAACATCACAAGGAGCATATTGCGCCTCAGAATTTTCATTATGATTAAACAAGTCAACATATTCCAAAAAAGTTTTCATTTTAATCTTTCGAGCATTACCAGGCAAATTAATCTCAGCCTTCATTATATCTCCACAATTTTGCTTAATATTCTTCCAAGATTCCTCAGGCATAATCTGATAAACAAGATCCCTTAACTTTTCAGGGTCAGATAAAACATCGCCCATCTTTTTCTGGTGAGACAATGCATAACTTAAATGGTCAGTGCCATCTTTCTTTAAAGAAACACCATGCATAACAGCTTTATATTCATTCAAAAATTCCTCTTTAGATGAATACCCACTCAAAGAACGATTTTCAATAGACTTCTTCAACTTATCACTAGCCAAAGGAGAATTGTAAACTTCATTGTTCCCCAAAACATAATCATTACTCGCAGATATACGATTATCAGCGTCGCTAGAACCCATAAGAGCAGAGTAATTACTAGATAGCCTCTCTAGAGACTCATGCTTCCGACTAAGATTTTCTCTAGTCTTTTCCAAGCAATTTCTCACTCGACTTTCACCGTAGTTAACATTTTTATCTGCCATATCCAAACCAACCAAAAAGGCTTTATAAGTTTTTCTATTTGTTGTATCTAAATAGTAGTTACAAATAGTAAACTTTAAAAGGTAGGATAAAGTAAGACATATATGGATAAAGTATACATACTAAACGCATCAAAGAAATTGAGTACTGACACAATCATAGATGGAATAGCAGATATTGCCGCTTTGAGAAATGTGGGAATAAAGGAAGTTGATTGTCAGGGAGCAATTTCGAAAATAGCAAATCAATGTTATAATCCAAAGAGAGGTCAAATGGACTGCGACATGTTTCTTGATAAAATTCACAATACAAATTTCATGCGTAGAAATCCAGAAGAAGCAAAGATAATTACATTAGATCATGATTTTTATGCACCCTCATTAAATTGGTGCTTTGGGGGATTTAATGGAACCACGAACGGATTAGGATATATTCAGTTATCAACAGCAAGATTACAAAACGAAGATCATGCAAGAGACTTAGTCAGACATGAATTGGGGCATATGTTCGGAGCAGCTCCAGCAGGAAGACCAAACACTTACGAGCATCTAGGATCTCACTGTTCAAATGACCTATGCGTAATGCAGCAAAAAGACACAGTCCAATCAGCTGCAAAATACGCAAAACAAAGAAAAAAATTAAATGTAGCAACTTTCTGCGGCCAGTGCGAAGACGATATACTAAATTTTGTTCCAAGGAATAAGAGATAAAATGAAACAAAAAATATCAATAACAATAGATGAAGAAATTATAGGCTTAATTGAAGAAAAGTTACAAGGTCCACAATTCCGAAACCGAAGCCACGTAATCGAACACGCATTACATCAAGCTTTAGTTGGATAACTCAACTAACCCAAACTTCCAGGAAAATAAGTACACTTATGCTCCTCAGTAACCAACACACTTCTTTCATAGGCAATTATCTTATTAAACTCCTTAGATATCTTATCCTTCATCTTTTCAAACTCATCTACACTTTCAGTATGAAAATCAATCATCAAATTACAACTTCCAACGCCCCTAACAACATAACATACCTCAGGCATATTTTTCAAAAAGCTAATCATTTTTTCTTTCTCTTCCGCAGGGCAAGATTTCAATCTCAAAAACATAATATGCCAAAGATGACCTAATTTTGAAACATTAATCAATGGCTTATATCCTTGAATGATTTTTTCTTTTTCCATTTTTTTAAAAGAATACGTAGCATTCTTAACACTCATTTTGGTTTTCTTGGCCATATCGACAATAGTCATCCGAGCATTGTTGGCAAGTATACCTAGTATTTTTCTATCGTTTTTTGTTAATTCTATTGGCTCCTCTTCACTTATTTTAGAGTGATCTATCGGCTGATGCTTCCCATTAGCTTTACTATGAATTTTCTTGTACCCTAATTGTGATGCACTTAGAACAATAAAGAAGGTATAATCAAGCATTCCACCTTTCAAGACACTCAAAACATCTTCTAAGTACCCACTAAACTCTCCGACATTCTTAGCTAGAACCGAAACTATCAATTGCCATTCCCCAGTAAGCGAACAATACCATACAACATTAGGAATCTTGCTTAAACCCTTAATAATCACACCCTTGTCTTTTTTGGGCATATATTTCAATTTTACCAGAATATTATAGAAAGTATACCCCAATTTATTCGTATCGAAGTAAGTTATAAACTCTTTAATATACCCCTTTTTTATCATGTTGTCGACGTTATAATTAATTGACGGTTTAGAAATTTTTAGATTATTGCTAATCGATGTAACACTTTGCCTTGCATTGACATCTAATTCCTTCAAAATCTGTCTTTCCTTTTGATGTAGCTTCGTGCCCCTTAAATCTTCCATGAAAGCCGAAAACCCCACGGATTTTTAAGTTTATGGGTTTATGTTAAAGAAACCAAACCAAAGCTTTTATTAACAGAATTTGCCTAAAATTATTAGCGAAGAGGTGTGAGGTGATGAGGAGATCATCATGGCAAACACCCAAACCAAAAAAACCTTGGTTCCGCGAACCAAAATAAGTAGCGAGGGAAAAGTACATTACAGCGAAAGCTTCCAGGCTTGGAATACCCTAAAACTAAAGAAAGAATTATTCTCAGAATTCCCACAACTACAAGAGAAAAGATCTAAATTTTCTTATAAACTTATTCATCACAGAGATCCCAAGGAGATGGAAAAGGAGATTGGAAGTATGATTAAGGAGGGTAGGGAGGTTATGCCCTTGCTGTTATTTTTATATAAGGATTAGTTAATCTTCGAATAACCAGCACTCTTCGACTTATTTTTAGAACACTTATAACAAATCCTCGAAGACTTTGAAGTTGTCCGAAAACTTTCATTGCATCTACTACATATTCTCTGGTAATCCTTATTCTTCTCCGCCATACAAGGATATAGGATTATTTCATTAAATAGTTTTCTAATAACCTATCCACTCTCGTCTACGACAATATTTATAAAGTCTAACCACCATAAATCAGCAACGATAAAGATCATTTGGGCATTAAAGGAAAAAATCCCAATAGGATAACATTTTACTATCCACTCGGTGGGAGCGTGTAACATATCGGCGAGGGGCTGGAGCGCAAACCCAAACACATAAAAACCAATATATCCCTTTAAATCCATGGCAGAAGAAAAAGGCCAGCAAATAAACGATCTAATTTTCAAAGAACTAATTAAGCGCGGCTATTCTCTAGAAGGCAACACACGAATCTGGAACATCGCCGACTCGAAATTGTGGTACCTAACTCCAGACCAATCTCAGGCATATTTAGACTTAGAAAATTCCGAAGACTATACTGATGCAGTAGGAGAAGATGACGGCCAAAAATTAATCGAAGAAAGAGCTGCTGAAATAATTGAATGGGCAAAGGAAGAGCCAATTAATGTTGTTGATTTAGGATGCGGAGACGGAAAAAAGGCATTAGGTCTAATAAAAGCATTTAACAAGAAGCTGAAAGTAAAATATTGTCCAATCGATATCAGTAGTTATATGGTAAAAAAGGCTATAGAAAATTTTTCTAAAGAGAGTATAGCTGAGATTGTAGAATTTCAGTACAATATATCAGATTTTGAAAATTTAGAGAATGTGGTGCATCTATTAAACATGGGTGAGTATAAGAAAAATTTATTCTTACTTCTTGGAAGCACATTGGGGAATTTTGAGATAAACGAATTGTTATATGAAATAAGAAGCAGTATGAAAGGAACTGATATGTTAGTGATAGACACGGCAGTTGCGGATGAAAAGATTGAGGAAAGGGCAAAGTCTCAAGCAGAGAATAAAGCAGTAGACAATTTCCTTATCAAAATGCCATTACAATTGGGACTAAAGAAAGAAGATTTAGAGTATAATACTAGATTTAAAAATTATAGAATGGAATTTTATTACACAATAAAGAACGATAAGACAGTTAAGTTTAATGAAAAAAAAGTAGTTTTCCACAAAGGAGATCAAATAATTGTAGCGGTGGCCTACAAATATGACAACAGCGATTTAATGTCTTATCTAAATCTTTATTTCAATTCTGTCCAGGTTGCCCTCTCAGAAGATAAATCAAAGATAGTTGCCCTTTGTAAAAAGTAATCCCAACCTTTTTATATCTAAGTTATTCCATATTTCTACATGAGCTCGTAGCTTAGCCTGGTAGAGCACCGGTCTTATATGAGTGAAATTCAATTGAATTTCATCAATTCTTCACTCGAAGAATACCGGAGGTCGAGGGTTCAAATCCCTTCGAGCTCATAAATTCAGATGGAAGTCCAAGAGATACATAATATTACAGAAAAAGATATCGCATCAAAAAGGAATAATATTCTCATTGCAATATGTCTTGGCAATAAATTCTTCCTAAATAAAAACAACTTAAGAGAAGAAAATGTTTCCGGTTATCTTCAGTGGGCATTGAGAAACACCAAAGAAAAAGTTCTAATTCTTATCGCAGATGAAATTCAAATAACTAACCGTAATGTTAGAAATAAAGGCGTAACAAGCGAAACCAATCTAAAACGTATTTTAGAAGATGGAAGAATAATAAAAAGTCAACTAAAGGAATTAATTAAGAAATTCTCAAAAGAAGACCAAAAGGAAATAGAGATTATAGATTGGGAGGAATATATGGAGAAAGACGAATTATGTAAAAGCACAACAGCCCTAATCTACAAGGAATTCGAAGAAAATAATCTTTTCAGAAATGAAGTTTTTAATACAATCAGAAATACAATAACCGACCGAAGATTTAGCAAAGAAGCATATTGGAAGCTTTGCAATTACATTCTTGATGAGTTCTCAGTAATCTATTCAGGAGTTAAGTATGAAGGAGATTATTATGGAATTCTTCTTTATCCATACATGGACCCCACAGGTTACCTAATGAAAGACATAATGCAGAAATCTAAGTTTCCTAAATTAGCAGATAAGCTTCCCTCTAAAAAGATTACATATGTTATTATGCGTTAAGTTAACCCCAAATTCTTAAAAACCACACACATCTTATGTAATCATGTTATTAAATCAAGTTGCACAAGTCAAGTCGCAAAGCGACAACCAACAACCAACAACCAACAACTAAAAACCAAAAACGCAAAGCAAGGCTTTGCTCCCCAATATGTTATTAGGATTAGTAGGAAAACCATCATGCGGAAAGTCGACATTCTTCAAGGCAGCCACGCTATCAGATGTTTTAATTGCTTCTTACCCTTTCGCAACAATCGAGCCAAATCACGGAATGGGATACGTCCGAGTCGACGCTTTATGTAAAGAGTTAAACACAAAGTGCAACCCAAGAACAGGATTCTGCAATGGCGAAACGCGATTCGTCCCAGTAGAACTAATGGATGTAGCAGGCTTAGTCGAAGGCGCCTCAGAAGGAAAAGGACTAGGAAACAAATTCTTAGACGACTTAAGACAAGCTGACATGTTCATTCAAGTCGTCGACGCATCAGGAACAACAGACATCGAAGGCAAAGAAGGCTCAGGCGACCCAGTCCAAGATGTAAAAATGTTAGAAAACGAACTTAACAAATGGTACCGAGGCATCTTCGAAAAGGCATGGGAGAAGCTGTCAAGAACAATCCAAACAACAAAACAAGACTTCTCAAAAGAAGTATCAAAGCAATTCTCAGGGTTAAGAGTAAAAGAAGAAGATGTAAAATCAGTTTTAATAAAGTTGAAACTAGATCCAGAGAAACCAACATCTTGGACAGAAGACGATCTAGCAAATTTTACAAGAACACTAAGACACTCGACAAAGCCAATGATAATCGCAGCAAATAAAATAGATAAGCCAACAGCAAAAGAAAATATCGAAAGATTAAAAACAGAATTCCCAAGTATAATGATAGTTCCATGCTCAGCAGATTCAGAACTATCTCTAAGGCAAGCCGCAAACGCGGGAATGATTGAATACATTCAAGGAGATTCAGATTTTACAATCCATGAAGAGAAAGTAAACGAAAAACAAAAAGAAGCATTAGAATCAATCAAGAAAAACGTATTGGAGGTATTCGGTGGAACAGGAGTCCAAGACGTCCTCGACAAATCAGTCTTCGACCTTCTAAAATACATCGCAATTTTCCCAGCAGGTTCAAAATTAGCAGACTCTAAAGGAAACGTCCTACCAGATTGCTTCCTACTCCCAGGCGGCACAACAGCCTTAGATTTCGCATACTCACTCCACACAGACATCGGCGACAAATTCGTAAAAGCAATCGACGTCAGAACAAAGCAACCCGTCGGAAAAGATCATGCCTTGAAGAATCGGGATGGCATTGAAATCATGACAAGCTAAATCAAAACAAAATTTTGGAAAATAAGTTTCCCTATTTCATGGAAATTTTGCCTTCATTAGAAGGTACCTGCCTCAGCGCGTTTTCTAAAAAGAAAGAGTCAAATGAAACTAAACATTAAAGTCCAACCAAGCTCAGGGAGACAAGAAATCCAAAAAGATATCGACGGTAAAATATCAAAAGTGTTTCTAAAAAAACCAGCCGAAGATGGCAAGGCAAACAAAGAGCTAGAAAAATTCCTATCAAGACATCTCAAAAAAAAAGTAAAAATTATTAAAGGATATACATCTAAGAATAAGATAATAGAAATAATATAATGGCTACATTTAAACCCGTCATCCATCGTCCATCATCAGCCCCCTTAGTAGACGTAACCTACCACATCGACGGCAAAAAGAAAACAATCAGAGCAAAGCTTTGCGATACACCCACAAAAAAATTCATGGGATTAATGTTCAAAAAAAATTCCCCACCACTTCTATTTATCTTCAATAAAAACAAAAAACTTTCAATCCATTCATTCTTCTGCAAGCCATTCAAAGCAATATGGCTCGACGATAAAATGCATTCAACAAAAATTATCAACGTAAAAAAGCAAAGACCAAACTTTTCAGGCAAAGGAAAATACCTTCTAGAAATCCCATTCCGTCGATAAAGTAGCAAAAATTACTCAAACCGGGCGAAACCCTAAACCAAATACCAAGAGCAAAGCCACCAAACACCAAATACCTCGAGGATAAAGTCCTCGCCGAAACATTTAAATAGAAAATCAAATTAAAAAGACTAGGATTTACGAAGAGGTAAAAAGGAGGTTAAAAAATGGGAAAAATTATCGCTAAAAATGTTGTTGAACGAAAATCTGGATTTCTATACTACGTAGACGGAAAGGGAAACGTTTGTGAAGCTAAGATGGCACGAGGTGGCAAAAAGAAGAAGAAAGCCGCTAAAAAGCCAGCTAAGAAGAAAGCAGCAAAAAAGCCAGCTAAGAAAGCGGCTAAAAAGAAGAAGTAAATCTTCTTAATTATTATTAATTTTTTATTTAATCATATTCAATGAAACCCCCCTGTTAGGGAGCTAGGGGGTTTCATTATACTATTCTATCCAGTATTTAAATTCTTATAAGTAAATTCTCAAGTCATCTATTATGATAGGAGAATTGATAGGATATTTCGCAGGCATTCTAATTATGATTAGCTTTATACCGCAAGTGATAAAGTCTCAAAAAACAAAAAGTGTCGACGACGTATCATTTTGGATGATATTCGCAACATTTATCGGAAGCATTTTTTGGACTGCTTACGGAATTATTATCTGGAGCATGCCAGTCGCAATCATGAACTATATCTTTTTGCTCGTCGTAACATATCAACTCTATCTAAAAATAAAATATTAATTACTTACTCTCGTAACTTTCAATCGCTTTCTTCAAAGCATCCGCAGCCAAATTAGAACAATGCTCCTTTATCGGCGGTAAATTTCCAAGCGCCAACGAAACATCCCGATTAGAAATCTTCTTAGCTTCATCCAAACTCTTCCCCTTCGCAAGCTCAGTCATCATCGAAGAACTCGCAATCGCAGCAGCACAACCAAAAGTCTGAAACTTAATGTCACTAATCTTGCCTTTATCAACTTTAATCATAACCTTCATAACATCGCCACAACTAGGATTACCAACAGTCCCCTCAGCGTCGGCATCTTCAAGTACACCCATGTTCCGCGGATTCTGAAAATGATCCATTACATTCTTATTATAATCAACATTAATTCCCATTATTCAACTCCTTGATTAATTCATCAACATCAACTCCGTGCGCTTTCGCCCCATTCTCAATAGTCTCAAACTGCGCCATAGGACAACCGCCACAAAACAATCCTCGATCAGCCAACTTCTTACCAGCTTCTTTATTCTCAATCATCAACTCAGCAAAAGTCATATCCTTAGTTATCTTTTTACTTACCATTCTCACCCCCATCAAATTTAAACGGACTAATTTCTCTCAGCTTCTCAACCTTTTCCCTAATCTTCCCAACAACAAAATCAGCATCCTTCTCACTAACGTCAGAATCAAGCGTTAACCTCAAGCTTCCATGAATATACAATTCCTCAGTACCAAGAGCTTTCAATACATAACTCTCAGCTAACTTAGTCGAAGCACAAGCCGACCCAGTAGAAACACAGATCCCTTCTTTATCCAACATCAACATCAAGCTCTCACCTTCAATCCCATAAAATGAAACATTAATATTATTGTAAACTCGCTTGTCCATAGATCCATTAATCTTAGCCCTAGGAATCTCCAACAATCCCCCAACCATCTTATCCCGAACCTTCTTAATTCTCTTAGTGTCATTATCAACATCCAAAGCAGTAGCCAGCCCAACAATCCCAGGAATATTCTCAGTCCCACTTCGAAGACCACCCTCTTGTCCGCCACCATTCATGATAGCAGAAATCTTAGTTCCTTTCTTAGCATACAAAAACCCAACACCCTTCGGTGCATGAACCTTATGACCAGAAACCGACATCAAATCAATATTCTTCGAATCAAGCTTAATCTTAGTAAAACCCTGAACAGCATCGGTATGAAAATAACAACCCTTCTTCTTGCAAACCTTAGCAATCTCTTCAACAGGCTGCACAGTCCCAATTTCATTATTAACATGCATAATCGAAACAACCAAAGTATCATCCCGAATCTTAGCTTTAACATCCTCAACGCTAACAATACCATCTTCACCAACCCCAATATAATCAACATCATAATCACTCTTTGCCAAATCTCTACAAGTCTCCAAAATACAAGGATGTTCAATAACAGAAGTCACAATATGCTTCTTCTCAGGATTAGCCAAAGCCAAACCCCTCAATGCCAAATTATTAGACTCAGTCCCACCAGAAGTAAAAACAATCTCGCTCGATTCACACCCAATATACTTAGCAATTTTCTCACGAGCCTTAGTCAATTCCTCACCAGCTTTTCGGCCAATAGAATGCTGGCTAGATCCATTCCCATAATTTTTCAAAAACATCTCACTGACCTTTTTAGCAACCCCCGCATCAACCTTTGTCGTAGCTGAATTATCTAAATAAATTACCATATCAATACTTCGGCTCACAATTACAATATCCAAGAACATCCTTATTGTACTTCTTGCAAACATCGCAACTACATTTACTATCTTTCATAAATTTCAAAATTCTCTGCATTTCACTCAAAGCCATCTTCGGATTCTCCGCAATCAACTTAGCCGACTTCGCAACCTGCTTCTTCGTCTCCATATTCAACTTAACCTTATTCGCCCTCTTGTTCGACAAATACTGCGAAACCGCAGCCTTACTAACTCCCAAAATCGCCCCAGCCTTCTCATAACTCAACTCGTGCTTCTTAGTCAACAGCTTCGCTAACTCTTTCCTTACAGCCGGAATAATATACCAAACTTCAATCTCCTGTGGTAACAAATACATAGTTAACTATAGTGAACAACTATTTATAAAAGTTTGGAAACAGGGTTAACGAGAACTAAGTAGTTCTTTAACAAGATAATCCTTGTAAGTATTTCGAATAAAATGATCAGCATTTCTTCCCGCCCTCTCAAACTTATAAAATTCTCCCTTCTCACAATTAGACCCTTTAGGTTTACTAAACGCATTTAAGTAAAACGGGAGGCTTATAGCAGAAATCGCCCCAGTAATAGGGGCATAGTTATCGGGAATAATAACACCTTCTTTACCTTTAAAATATAGTGCAGTTCCACAAGCCATTGCCCCTCCAGTAAAACCAAGTCCGCCAATCAATGCTTGAGCCATCACCCTTGTCACCCTCAGATTATTATTCCATCTTTTATGATCGGTCCTAACATCCGCATAGCCAAGTTTCGAATAATCAATTTCCTCACAATCGAAAGGCCTTATTATTTCAATTAATCCATCAGGCGATTCTCCGGTTCTATCTCTTCCTCCATCTATCATATCAGTATCTTTCGAAAGGTAAGATTTATCTCCAGAATCATAAAATCCATAAAAATCTTCAACCTGCGTAGAAAGGGGAACTCCTCCAATAAGAGCCTTAATCAAATAAGGACTATCTCTATTCCCGTCTAAATGCTTAATGTTATTTTTTTCAAATTCTTCCATTCCATAATCCCACCATCTCAAATAGTAAACTTCTCCAGATACTCCCCAATCTGCTTTAATTCCTTCTCAATAGCTTCACCACAAACAACTTCCCGACCATGCTTATCACTTCCTTCCTTAATCTCTCTCTTCAAATCCTTAAAGCATTCAGAAATAAAAACAATCAACCCCTTATGCGACTCCTTCGGAAAACCAACCATCATTGAAAGCGCAGTCTTCTCAAGAAACTCATCCTCATTCAAATCAGACACATCCCGCCCCTTCAAAGCCGCAACATAATTATCTCTAACAAACTCCAACAATCCATTAATCGCCTTCTGACTAAATCCACTAGGAGGCATCTTATTCATCACCTTCTACAATTGTTTCAATCTGACTAGATTTTTCTTTATTTGATTCTCTAAGGTCTGTTTTAAGATCATAAGCCATAGCGGATAGAGATCCTGCTAATGCAAAAGCACTCCCAACAATAACTGGAGCTATTGCCTGTACATCGGGTGCATAACCCTTACGAGTAAGATACCCACATGCACCTCCAACTACTCCTCCGATGACTGCACCAATCACAGGGTTTCTCCAAAGTGAAACATAATCTTTCATACAACCTCAACAAATTTCCCCCTTATAATAATTCACTCCCCCGTACAGGGTATATAACCATAAAGTTTTTATATCCCCTAAGACACCAATAATTATGGCAAACAAAGAAATGTTCGAACTACTAAAAATCGGATTAACCGAAGGCGAAGCAAAAGTATACTTAAGCCTCTCAGAACTAGGCAGCTCGACAGTCGGACCAATAGTCAAAGAGTCCCGTGTCGCATACTCAAACATCTACGACATCCTAAACCGACTAATAAAAAAAGGAGTCGTCAGCTTCCTAATCAAAAACAAAACAAAACATTTCCAAGCAGCCCCTCCAACAAATCTCGTAAAATACTTAGAGAAAAAAGAAAGCGAAATCTCAAAGCAAAAAGCAGCATTGGAAAAAGCACTGCCCTCTTTAGAAGAGCTCCAGCAGGGGAAAGAGAGCCAAGAGGCAGAAGTATTTATCGGATTAAAAGGACTAAGGTCAGCTTACGAAAAACTATACAAAAATATCCCAGCATCAGAAGAAGCATTATTCTTCTACCTCCACAAAGAAGAATACGCAGAAACCTCAGACATATTCTACAACAGCATATCAGAATTAGCAAAAAACCTAAACAACCGAGGCATCGCAAACAAGCAATACAAAAAATCCCTATTCGCCCAAAAGGCAAAATATCTCAACGTAAAATTCGTAGACTTCCCAATCCCCGGAAACATCGACATCGTAAAAGACAAAGTCATGATAATAACATGGTCCCCAACCCCAACAGCAATACTAATCCACTCCAAAACAGTAGCAGACAACTTCAAAGACTACTTCAATGAAGTCTGGCAAACCACTACTAAATAATTCTCCAAAACAAAAATCCGAGAAATCCATTCAATCCGAGAAATCCGAGTTACTCTCCCTATATTGGATCCGTGTCGATCCACACAATCCTGCCTTCTAATCCGTGTTCCTCTCCCTGGTAATTAACCAGGACTAAGCCGAAATTGCGCCAACCGGGCATCCAGCTATAGCTTCCTTAACACAACCAGCATCGCCAGATTTCACAACAGCCTTCCCATCCTTCAACTCAAACCCATCAGGACAAGTCGCAGCACAAGCTCCACAGCCGATACACTTTTCTTTATCTACCTTCACCATCTTTAACCTCCGTTTCATTTGCTTCATTCAAATCCACTTCATCAATTCCATTAATCCGAAACAATTCATTCTCAACAGAAACATCATCAACCTCACCCTGTATGACAGTTCCCGTAATCACATTCCCAGTCATATTCGAAACAAACAAAAATCCCAAAGCCACAACAACCAAAATCCCGACAACAATCAAAACATTCTTCCTATTCATATTCAAAATAACCTAGCAACATATATAAACTTAACTTTCTTAAAACATAGCATGATAACATGGATAATCATCGCAGCAGTCGTAATCATCGTGGCAATATTCTTCATCTACTACAACAGATTCGTAAGACTTTCAGCCCAAATCAATAATTCTCTAGCACAAATAAATGTCCAGTTAAAAAAACGTTCAGATCTAATCCCAGGATTACTAGCTTCAGTAAAAGGCTACATGAAACATGAAAAGAAAATAATCAAAGAAGTAACTGATGCAAGAAAAGCTTTAGTCGGGGCAAAAGGCGTAGAAAAGAAAATGAAAGCAGGGAACCAATTACAATCAGCCCTTAAATCAATCTTTGCAATCGCAGAAGGCTACCCAGACCTAAAGGCAAATACAAATTTCCTACACTTGCAACAAGAATTATCAGCTATCGAAGACAAAGTAGCTTACGCAAGACAGTATTACAACGACGGCATCATGTCCTACAACGTCATGACAACAATGATCCCAGGAGTCTGGTTCGCAAAAATATACGGATTCAAAAAACGAGAATATCTAAAAATCGCAGAGGCTGAGAAAGCCGTACCAAAGATTGAATTCTAATAGGTATACTCGGACATGATACATTGCAACATATATGTTACAGTATATAAATTAAAAATTCCCCAACCTGCACAGTATGGAACACGACCACCCAACCGACAACCTAAGCCTAGCAACCTCACTAATCGACGGACGCTACCCCGAACAAAAACGAGTAACAAACCTAGAATGCGAAGAAATCTGCTACGTAATATCCGGCACAGGAACCATCCACTCCAACAAAGGAACCTTCGAAATCACAGAAGGCGACTCCTATCACTTCGAAATAGGAGAGAAATACGCCATAGAAGGAGATAATTTAAAGTTGGCTTTGATTAACGCTCCGAAATGGAGATTGGATCAACATAAGATTGTTGATTAAATCATCTCAACCGAGAGCGTGACATTTCCGAACGATTAGAGAATATGGGTAAGTTAGGTATTAATTTTTCGATTTGTTCTTATTCCACAACTTGTAGAATTTCCCCTTCATCTTTAAGAGCTCTTTGAAATTTCCCTGCTCAACAATTTTTCCCTTTTCTAAGTATATTATTCTATCCATTTTTTGCAAAGTAGATAATCTGTGAGCAGAAACAATCAGTGTTTTATTGCCTATCTTTAAGAGATTATCTTGTATCTTTTTTTCCGTATTGAAATCTAGATTGGAAGTTGCCTCATCTAGAATAATGATTTCGGAATCTTTGTATAGTGCCCTAGCAATTCCTATTCTTTGTTTTTCTCCTCCAGATATCCTTGTCCCCTTTTCACCCAATACCGTCATATCTCCTGTTGGAAGTTTCTTCAAAACATCTTTTGTTAAAGATGAAGTTAGTGCTTCGGAGTATCTTTTGGAATTGTTCGCCTTTGATGCAATTTTTATGTTTTCCTTTATGCTTAGGTTAAATAACTCTACTTCTTGAGGAACATAAGATATTTTATTTAACAAAGACTTTCTTTTAATTTTTTGAATTGTCTCGTTATTGAATAAAATCTTCCCACTTGTTGGCAAATATAGCTTCAATAGAAGCTTGAAGAATGTTGATTTCCCACTTCCAGAGAATCCGACTATTCCTATCTTCTCCCCCTTCCTTATCTCTAGATTAAAGTCTTGTAATATTCTTTCATTTTTATCATACTCAAATGAGACATTCTCAAATTTGATTTTATTCCAAGATCGAAGATTATGAGATTCCTCTTCTTTTATTTCTGGGATACTTCTTAGCAACCCCATCATTCTATTGAAGCTGGATTTTATGTCTATTATTTTATTTGATTCTAAAGTTACCATCCCTAGGAAACTTTGAAGTTTTTTGAAGTAGTCTATATATACAACAAAGACACCGATTGCCAAGATTCCACCCGCCACATCCATTCCCACTAAGAATAGGAATAATGCAAAGAATATAATATTTACAAAGAATACTAGAAACCATTTTTTTGTACTAGCTTTTCTTCTTTCATTTTTTAACTTTAGAATTTCATTTTCAGCATCATGTATTTTCTTCTGAGATTTTGATTCCATCCCCAAAGATTTAATCGTTGCTATAGTTGATGAAATTTCAAAACTTTTTCCAGAAGATTCTTCTTTGGCTTTCTTAAGTTCAATGGATATCTCTGCCATTTTTTTGTTCATTCTTTTTTCGAAGTATAGATATGTTGATAGGAATACTATTGAGAGCAATAAATATTTTATTCCGAAAAATGCGAAGACCGTTAATACCCCAAAGGTGGTTACAATTTGGCTCAGTCCTTTGTGGATATATAGACCCATTAATTTTTGAAAATCTTTTTCTCCTGCGTCAATTTTTTGAAGTTTGTTTCCAGTTTTTTCTTTATCTTGCCATGTCAAATTCCCTGAGATAATTTTTTCAAATGAAGAGACTTTTAGTTCATTTTGCATTTTGTTTGAAAGAAGCTCGAGATTATATTTTGAAACACTGATTAGAGAGTATCCTATTAAGCTAGATATGAAAAAAACCGTTAATAATAAATAAAAATAACTTATTTCTTTTACTCCATCTACAAAGAAAGTTATTATTTCTGATAAAATTAATGGGGGGATTAGTCCGATTAAAACCCCGACGGTCAATAAGAGCGAGAACATAATAAATCTTGTTCTGTAATTTTTTATGTGATGAAAAAAATCTTTTATGAATTGAATGTTAGAATATTTACCCATAACCTATTTCAGGTTTAACCTCTTTAAAAGTTTAACTTTTCTAAGCTGGAAATTCATAATACCTAAGCTAAGAGAATAACTTTTAGTAATCTCTTAGGGGGGCTCAATAAATATTTAAACTACTCCTGATTGTTGCGGGGTATGAAAAAGAGTTATTGGATAAAGAGAAAAGGAAAAAAGGGAGAAATAATCTGGAGAGAGGGAAGAGCTCAGGGTTTAGAAGGGGCAAAAGGAAGAATAGGAGATATTTCTAAACAAATTGAAGAAATTTTGAAAAAGAAAAAGAAAATCAAGATTTTAGAAATTGGAGCAGGATTTGGTCGGGCACTTCTAGAGTTAAAAAGAAATTTTAAAGATAAGGTGGAGGTTTTTGGAACAAATTTTGAATCTGAATGGAACCAAAAACTTACAAAAGAATATGCTCTAGATCAGCAATTCTCAAATAATGAAATCCCAAAAATTTATTCAAGAATTGATGCAGGGAAAAAACTTCAGTTCAAAAATAATTCTTTTGATTTTGTCTTTTGCCAGGCAACAATGCAGTATATTTCAGACAGGGCATTATTTATAGAAGAAGTAAATGGGATTTTAACGAAACAGGGAATTGTAGTTTTGGAATTACAGGAATATCGAAGCGATCACCCAAAAGAATATGAAAATTTGATTGAGATTTGGAATGATGGCAAGAGAATTGATTTTTTAAAATATTTAAAGAAATTCAAGAATATACAAGTTAAAAAATCAAAAGGTAGAGATTGGCATTATCTTATTCTAAAAAAAACAAGTAATTTGAGGTTGGGATTAAAACTTGTTCATGTAATAGAATTAGAAAATGATATTTATTCTGGTTGGTGGGGCAAAAAACTTATTTATGTGAAAAAATAAAGTTAGTAAATCGTTTGAGAAATAATTTAAGCTAGTTGTGGGACTCCAATTGCTTTAAATTTTTTATAATAAACTTCTCAACGCCTTTTTTATCAAATCTATCAGTATTTATTAAAATTCCATTCTTATCAATTTTTTCTTCGTGAAATTTATGAAGTCTTTTTACCCAACTTGCTCCTCTAGACTTTAATCCTACAGATTCTCTTCTATGTACCTCTCTCTTTATTGCAGTTTCAACAGATACGGCAAACTGAAAAGTTACAATTTCATACTCATATTTATTAATATAATAATTAATGTTTTTTCTTAATGTTTTTTCCGACATCTCATCAACTATAATATTTCTCTTTGTTGACATTATAGTTTTTAGGAGAAAGAATAAAGCTCCATGTCCATACTCTTTCATCTTTTCACCACCTAAATTTTCAAATTGTAATTTCAATGAACAATTATCAATAATAGCCCAGTCCTTAAATTTTTTATTTTTCTTTAATCTATAAAGTGCAGTTGATTTACCGCAGGCAGCTCCACCACGAAGAATTACTAATTTTGGTCTACCCATAATGATATTAGTGAGATGAGGTATATAAATAATACTAATTTAGAATTAATGCCTTATTAGAAAAGTGTAAAAATCTTTCCAATATATAACACATAAAGCAATAGTAAAATAGCCCCTTCCCATAATGTTAACTGCTTATCCTGGGTCATAAAGAAGTACAGTAGACTTGCTCCAATCATTACTGGGAGACTAAACATTATGATTGAAGATGGAATGGTCAGAACTCCAAATAAGCTTGCAACCCCTAGAACTCCAAATGAATTAAATATATTAGATCCTAAAACATTTCCAAAAGCCATTCCGGCATTTCCTTTCTTCGCAGCAGAATATCCAACAAATAATTCGGGGAGGGATGTTCCAATAGCAACAGCGCTAATTGCAATCAGCTCTTTTCCAATATTCAACATTTCTGAAATTTGTATCACTGAATCAATTGTATATTTTGCGCCAATAAAAATAAAAAATCCACTAATAAGTAGAATAAGTAACTGGGGCGAAATGCCTTCTTTTATTAATTCCTTATTAATTCCTTTTAATTCCTTTTTTTGCTTACTCTTATTATCATTCTTTTTTGCACTGCTTGCAGCGTATATTAAGTAGACTATAACTCCGATTAACCCAATTATTCCTTCGATATAGTTGAATTCCCCATCAAAACATGTAATTAATATATAGAGTGCAGAGGCAAAAAATATTGGCAAGTCAACTTTTAAAATTTCATAATGGGTCTCTATTTTTTTAGAAACAATTGCGACTACACCTAAAACAAGTAAGATATTTGCAATATTTGAACCAACAACATTTCCAATAACAATCTCAGAAGCGCCATTAGTAACTGCAAATATTGAAGAAATAAGCTCAGGTAAACTAGTCCCAATTGCAACGATAGTAACCCCTACAACAAAAGAAGGAATCCCGAGCTTTAATCCAATCTTCTCGGCTGCCCCTGTAAAAAAATCTGATGATTTCAATAAAACTATTAATCCAGCTACAAAAATACAAATCCAGATTAAAATCCCAACAGCCATCTTTATACTTCAAATAAAATATCTTATATAAACCTTTTGCGGGAATTTTTAAAAATGGCTCGCGGATTTCGCGGATGAATGTTGATTTTTAATTAGATTTATATAATTCGTTTATTAGCAATGGAGATGGTGGTGAAGGTTCTATGTATTTGTGCGAAGGGGATGAATCGGAGTAAGTATTTGGCGAAATACCTGAAAGGAAAGGGGTATTCAGCAAAATGGGGAGGGGTTGAGCCATATGAGAAACCTGAATGGGAATGGAATCCTATTTCTCAGGAAAAGATTGATTGGTCGGATGTGATTATTATTGTTAGAAAAAGGGTAAGTAAAATATTTAAGAAGAAATTTAAAACAAGTGGGAAGAGAATTATTGTTTTGGATGTTACGGATTCTCCTAGATTGGCACCGAAGGAATATAGGGATTTGCCCCATAATGAGTTTCAGAAAAAGTGGACATATCCTCAATTAAGAAAAGCGATTAAACCTTATTTGCCTTTTGCTAGTTCGCAGAATATACATTTTCCTCTTATTTCTTAGCCAGCCAAACAACAAAATGTTTCTCAGATTTTAAATTAATCTTCTCTACCTTAAATCCTACTTCTTTTAGAAGAGATTCCATTTCATCCTCTGTCAAATCGTATACTTTGTTAAAGACTGTAGAATCGTCACCCTTCTTATCTCTTAAGATTATTGAGGCATAACGATAATTTTCCGAAGGGTTACGTTCAACATTAAACACTACATTCTTCTCTTCTTTCGTTTCTTTGATTTTCAATTTAGCGACAACCTTTTCAGAAGGGACTTCTGAATCCTTATACTTATCAATATACAAATAACCACCCTTTTTCAAAAGATCATAATATACATTAAGCGTCTTCTTCATTACTTGCAAAGTTTTCTTTTTATCTACAGGAATTTTTTCCAACAATCCACCATTTGCAAAAATAAACGAATTTCCTCGGTTAAGCATAAAGTCGAAACTGCTTGGTTTAAAGTGTTTTTTCATATCTAGCCAAGGACATATTGTCGTCTTATGATCAATGCCCAATTCTTTAATATCCTCTAGAAATGGCTTAACATTGTCTTTACTTTTATCCATTGTAGAAACATCATAACCTTTATTCAAGAGTTCTTTAATGAAAAATCCTGGACCGACACAAGTATCGATAATTTTAGACTTCTTATTTATCTTTAATTTTGAAAATAAATATTCCATTTCACCAAGATAATCCTCAATATCATAAAGCAAATCATATTCTACCAACTTCCATAAATTAGGAAAATCAGGCTTTTTCTCTATGTCTAATTCAATTAGATTACCCTTGTTTGAAATATAGCTTCCCTCAAGACCAATCGCAAGAGACTTCTCGGCATCAGGTCCAAATTGAAAATTAAAATACCTAAAAGATCCTTTATCCTTCTCTCCTGCAAATAGCTTAACATAAAGCTCTCCGCCGCTTATCACTGCATTATTACACATCTCTGGAGTCAACATAACAAAGACTTTATTCTTTGCTTCAGATTTCGGCTTCTTTACCTCTGAGTGTAAATATTTGTAATCATAACCCTCCGATTTACCGAACATCTCCGCAATTAACTGAGCCACTTCAACAATACAGAATCTTCCACCAGTCTTCGAATTAAACGTATTGAATCTACAAGTCTTTATGTTTTGATTATCAAGAACCTTAATTCCAACATCAATCTTCCCTTGCTGTCCAGTATAATCAATCATGCCATCAAAGAAAGATTTATTCTTGTCTATGAAATCCTTAAACCTACCTCTCAATAAAGATTCTCTAGTGAAATAATTTTCTCCAAATTTCAATATATCTTCTAAATCCAAAGAATTTTCATGAAGCATATCCATATATTCTTTTGGCAAAGAGTCTTTTCCAAATCTACCTAAAAACTCCTCACGATATTCCTCTGCTGACTTCCCTAATTTATTGGTAGGCGAATTTTTTAGCTCATTAATTCCAGTAGTGTCGTTTGCCACAAGCAATAATTTTGCCCTTACGCCCTCTTTTTTTAATTCGCTAACAACCTTACATCCTAGCTCCCAAGTAAACAATGGAAAGGATGTCATTCCAAACTCGTCAAGTAGGGGATATAAATGCTCAGGCAACAGAGGTTTGATACTCGGATAAAATGAATTTGATTCAGTATCTGGGATTGCCAAAAAATGCCCCGCCTGTATAATCACCTCAGTATCCTTATCATAAACTGAATCTTTTATTAATTTGACAATGTTCTCTGCTTTTTGGACTGGAAGAATATTCTTATAATAAGGTTGATCCCTTACTTCCTCTAAATTTTTATTTTTAATTAACCCCTTCTTTTTATCTAAATAAAATTGTACTTCTTGAATAATTCTTTCTACATCTGATTCATCATTATAAACTCCAAAACTAATTCTAATAGTCTCACTTCCCAATTCATCAATCAACGGAAAGGCACAATGAGACCCTTGCCGAATACAAATTTTTCGCTTATTGAGAAATATTGCCATTTCCTCCAGCGATTCACCTTCAATAGAAAAAGATACAACACCTATCTTATTATTTATATTTTCAGGACCATAAATTTTAACTCCTTCGATGTCAGACAACTTTTTCAAAAGAAGATTAGTTAAACACTTTTCGTGTTCCTGAATTTCTTCAAATCCAATTTTTCTAATAAACTTAACCGCCTCAGATAATCCAATAATATTCGCTACATTCGGAGTCCCGCCCTCCAAACCAATCAATGAATCGAGTTTTTCAATAACCAATGTGTCTTTGAGCTTGCCTGTTACTATAGAGGCATCGCTAATCGTTCCACCACCCATACGAACCATCTCAAGTAAGCCCCAAACTTTCTTCGAAGCATAAAGAACTCCAATGCCATCAGGACCATACATTTTATGTCCTGAAAAAGAATAAAAATCACATTTTATTTTTTTAATATCTACAGGGACATGAGCAATCGCTTGCGCTCCATCCACCATATAAATAATATTCTTATCGACTTTCTTAACCAACCTACCTATTTTTTCAACATCGTTTATGTTCCCCAGTACATTAGAGCAATGTTGCAATGAAACAACCTTAGTCTTTTTTGATATTTTTTTCTTTAAATCATCAATATCAATAATTCCATCCTTTAGAGAAACTGTTTTGAGAATCGCACCCTTTTTTATAAGCTTATTAAATGGAAGCATGTTTGAATGGTGCTCGGCAATTGAAATAATTATCTCATCACCCTTCTTGATATTATGCGCGATTGCATCAACAGCCAAATTTATAGAGTCAGTAGTATTCGTTGTAAAGACAATTTCTTGAGGATCTACATTGATAAATCTTGCAATATTATCCCTAGCAACAATAATTTTACCTTCATTTTTTACAGCAGGAATGTGCCCACTTCGATGAGGATTCCCGGCATACTCGAGAGAGTTCTTAACAGCAGAAACCACCTGATTTGGTTTCTGAGTTGTCGCAGAACTATCTAAGTAAGTAAAATTATTTGTACGGAAGAAATTGAATCTTGTCCTTAAATTCATCACCATAATTATTCATATCTAAACATATTTATAAATTATTCTAGTCAACCATTTCCTTAGCTGGAAACCAAACCTCATTCTTGAAAATCGAAAAGTCTAACTTTGAAATCACATCCCCAAATTTCTCCTGCATCTCCGACAACACCTTCTCAAAAACCTCATGCCTCTCAATCAAAAACTCAACCTCCAACTTCCACGGCCCAATAGTCCTAACAACATTAATCGCACTCCGACTCTTTTCTAAAAACCCAAACAACTGCCCTTCAATCTCCGAAGAATAATCATTAACATAAACAAACATCTTATACTTCTCAAAGCCCATTTTCCCATAATCAATATCAGTACTATAAAACTGAATCACCTTATTAGCTTCCATCTTTTTTAACCTTTTACTAACAGCATCAACACTTAGCCCCACAGCCCCAGATAAGTTAACCAAACTCTCCCGAGAATTCTTATGCAATTCCTTAATCAACAGAACATCCTTCTTGTCAATTTTCTCCACAGTCTCACTATCCCACAAAGTACGAGACTCATGCTTGCTCTCGTCAAAAATCATCCCATAATCAAATATCTGCACATCCATCATCAAACAAAAATTATTATACAAAATCCCGAAGTTATTCAAAGCAAAAAGAGCAATCCTAAGAAAACCCCCTGCTCACATCACACTCAAATACTTTTTCGAAACCAAAGACATTAAACCAGTTGAAGAAGCTGTCAAAGAATTCTGCAAGTCACACAAGAAATCCAAATACAACATAAAAGGATTCAACCATTTCAGAAAAGACGTAATCTTTATGGACATAGTTCCCTCAAAGAAAATGCAAAAAACCCACAAGGATTTTATGAAATATTTAACTGACAACACAAAAATAAAATTAAGCGACATTGACAAAACTCCCCATTATCATACATCCATCGCACACAATGACATCGGAAACGAATTTGAAGAGATTATGTCTTATGTTTCAAAGCTAAAACCAAAATTTGATTGCGAATTTGATAACATTTCGATTCTAAAAGTAGAAGACAACTTGCTAAAAGTTCACAAGACTTATTCCTTTGACTAAGATTTCCCCAAACTTCCAGGAAAATAAGTACACTTATGCTCCTCAATCAATTGCACAGTCTTCTCATCAGCAATCAAATTACTAAACTCATTAGAAACCTTCTCCTTGACCTTCTCAAACTCTTCACTAGTCTTAGTCTGAAACTATAAAGTTAAATTATCAAAAGCCGAACAAGCCGGGCGAAGCCCTAACCTACCACCCACCACCTACAAGCGAAGCACCCCACTATCTCGCGAAGCACGCCATCCACTCCAACAAAGGAACTCATCACAAATCACAGAAGGAGACTCATACCACTTCGAAATCGAAGAGAAATACGCCATAGAAGGAGATAATTTAAAATTAGCTTTAATTAATGCTCCAAAATGGAGATTGTATCAACATAAGGTTGTTGATTAGATTTAAACAAACTTATTTAAATCTCTAAAGATAATCTTAATTAAAATGAATCAGCAAAAAAAACTAAAGATTGAAATTGAAGATTTAATTAGTAAAGAGGCGCTAAAGTTACCTAAACCACCATATGAAAATAAAATTCAAAATTGGTGGTTTTCGGATGAAGAAATAAAAAAAGCAAATTCCGAAGATAAACTTCTTACGTTGGATCTAGATGTAGGCACATCTTGTCATTATAATTGTTGTTTCTGTTTTGCGACAATACACCGAAAAGAGGAGCAGTTAGAACTTAAAGCGGATAGAATAAAAAAGGTTATTGACGAGGCTTCAAAAATGGGAATTAAAACCATTAAAATTGTTGGAGCAGGAGAACCAATGCTATTCCCAAGATTATTAGAAATAGTTAGATATGCTTATGAAAAGAAGAAAGTAAAATGTATCATTTTCACAACTGGAGATATTTTTGGGAATGATGTTATGGTTTCCCAGATATACAAAGATGAGGGGATTAATTCAGGTATCGAATTAGCAAGAGAGTTCAATAAATTACAAACGTCCATAATTGTAAAATACATGACACTAGACAGGAAAAAGGAAGTTGAATTCTGTGGAGTTTCTGAGCAAATTCTTGAGAATAAAGATAAGGGATTATTGAACTTAATTAAATCGGGTTTCAATAAAGAAAAACCAACAAGGCTAGGAGTAGATTTTTTAATGTTAAAAGGATTAGAATACGCTAACGGAAGAATAATAGAGGGTAATTATAAAGAGGCTGTAGACGCGTTCGCTCTTTTCAATCAATTCAATATCTTTATGGTCTTGAACACAAATTTAGATTGCGGGTTCACTCTTTCATCTGGAGGAGACACGATACAGAAAAACAAGAAAGCATTAATTCTATCAAAAGAAGAAGCGCAAAAAGTTGCAGAAGATTTGTATTTATATGCAAAAGAACACAAGATTCCTTTTGATGAAAGAATCTCACCTTATTTTTTATCCCCTGTTTGTTCTCAATTAAACCATGGGCTTTATGTCACAGATGATATGCACATAAAATCTTGTCCAGGTCAACCCTTGACAAAGATGGATATTGATAGAGGAATCAGTGAATCCGCAATTGGAAAATTTGAAAAAGAGGGCGATTTAATTGAAGCATGGAAAAATAATCCAGATAAATGCATGTGTATAGGACACAAGTGTCCATCTAGAAGTGGGAGAACATATTTTAGAGATTTTGAAGAAAGGATTATAAAGAAATTAGACCTTTAATCACTTCCCCAAACTTCCAGGAAAATAAGTACACTCAATAATCCTCAATCAATAACATAGTCTTCTCAGTCCCGCAATCAAATTACTAAACTTATTAGAAACCTTCTCCTTAACTCATCGAATACTCTTCACTAGTCTTAGTCTGAAACTCGGGCCATTTTATCTATTATAACTTCAAATCCAAAACCTTAAAAACTCCCATGTATTAATTAATACATGAAACTAGTAAGTAAAAATTTCGGAGAAGTAATCGGAAGCGCCCCCCAGCTAGACACAGTACTAATGGTCGAAGATTTCGTCGAAGCAAATAGTGGAGAATATACCCCCGGAGAATTATTCAGAGCACTTCCTAAAAAAATGCTATGGCGAACATTTAAGATTATTCTAACCTATCTAGAGAACAATAACAAGATAGTATTAAATAAAGACGGAACAATAACATGGATATGGAATCCCGAACTAGTCGAGAAATATCTTAATAGAAAAGATCTCGAGGTTAATCTATAATGACAGCCCTTAGATATGCCGATGAAAAGATACGAAAGGATTTCGAGAAATTAAAAGATCGTGACAATAAGCTGCTAAGGCATTTAAAAAACGCAATAGAAAATATAAAAGAAGATCCTGCTTGCGGAATAAAGCTTTCACAAAAATTAATTCCAAAAGACTGGATTAAAAAATATTCAATTGACAATTTATATAAGTACAATCTCCCAGATGCTTGGAGATTACTCTATAGTCTATCTGGAGGACAGGTAGAAATAATTGCAATAATTTTAGGATGTTATAACCATAAAAACTACGAAAGAAAATTTAACTACTAACAATTAAAAACCCAATCCCCCATTCTTAATTATGGAACAAACAAGACTTTCATTCCACCAAGAAATAGCAAGAAACAAAAGAAACTCATTCTTCCTAATCGGAGCAGTCCTAATAATCCTCCTAGCCCTAATTTACGCAATCAGCTTCATTATGGGCCCAGACTACTTCTTCATAATCCTAATCGCCGGAACAATAATCTCAATCATCTACGTCACGGCCGGCTACTACAAATCAGCAGACCTAGCAATCGCCGCATCAAACGCAAAACTAGCAAACGACACAAAATACCGTCAATACCACAACCTAGTAGAAGGACTATGTCTAGCATCAGGATTACCAAAGCCAAAACTATACGTAATGCATAATCAACAAATCAACGCATTCGCTAGTGGAAGAGATCCACAACATGCCGTAGTCTGCGTAACCGACGGAGCAATTGAAAAATTAACCAAGCAAGAACTGGAAGGAGTCTTAGCACACGAACTCTCCCACATAGCAAACTACGACATCCGTTTCATGACACTAACCGCAGTCCTCGTCGGAATGATCGCAATCATCTCACAAATTTTCCTAAGAAGTCTATTTTGGTCATCAATGACAGGCGGCCGAAGAAGCAACAGTAACGATGGAAAAGGACAAATGATAATGATTGCAATAGGAATAGCCCTAGCAATCCTAGCCCCAATCGTAGTCGCTCTAGTCCAACTAGCAATATCAAGAAAACGAGAATACGCCGCAGACTCTTCAGCAGTGAAATTCATGCGAACACCCACAGGATTAATGGGCGCACTAAAGAAAATCCAACACAACACTCCTATGAAAGTCTCAGGCGCAATCGCACCCCTCTTTCTAGCAAAACCAACAAAAGAAAAAGAAATGTTTATGACACACCCACCACTTTCTAAAAGAATCGCAAGACTAGAACGAATGTAATTACTTCCCCAAAATAAATTCATGCGCACTCTTAGCCGCAATAGCACCCTCACCAGCCGCATTAATCATTTGCTTCAAGGCATTATTAGTAACATCACCCGCAGCAAAAACACCATCGACATTAGTCTTAGTATCCTTACCTGTAACAATATAATTCTTCTCTAACTTCAACTTCAATTCCTTAACAACCTCATTAGCCGGCGTAGCCCCAACCTCAATAAATACACCATCAACATCCAAAATCTTGCTCGATGAAGATGGAACTTCTTTTGAAGTTCCCAATTTAGAGGGTATGCCGCGTGCGGCCCCAACAGATTTCTTACCCTCCTCAGTCTTAATCTTCAAGCCCTCAACAACTTTATCCCCAACAACCTCAGTAGGTGTAGCGAAATACTTAATCTCAATATTCTTCGTCTTACAAATCTTAGACAGACTAACCGGCTCACACCTCATCTCATGCTTCCGATAAATAACATAAACCTTTTCACAAATATCCGCCAAATAAATCGCAGCCTTAGCAGCCGAGTTCGCACCACCAACAACAGCAACAGTTTTCTTCCTAAAAAAATTCCCATCACAAGTCGCACAATAAGAAACACCCCTACCCAAAAATTCCTTTTCACCGGGAATATTCAATTGCCGATGCTCAGTTCCCAGAGCAACAATCAAAGTCTTACTATAAATAACTCTCTCGCCAACATTCAAAACAAACCCAACTTTATTCTTCTTCACAGTCTTAACTTCATCCTCTAATACCTCAGCCCCAAACCTCTCAGCCTGATCACGAACAGTCCTCATCAAACCACTTCCAGGCCCAATATATCCAGGCCAATTCTCAACCTCACCAGCCAAATTTGCAGTCCCACCAACAGACTTAGCAATAACCAAAGTCTTATGATTATATCGCCCAGCATAAATCGCAGCAGTCAAACCAGCAGGCCCACCACCAAGAATCACAACATCGTAGACATCTTCCATAAAAAACAAAACCATAAAACCTTTTTATATCTTCGGTAACAGCGCTAACCAATAACATTTATATAACTCATAATCCTAAATCAATTATGAAACCAGAGGAAAGATTCGAACTAATAACAAGAAATTTACAAGAAGTAATCGGAGAAGACGAGCTAAAAGAAAAGCTAAAATCCAAAAAAGAATTCTCAGTATACTGGGGAACAATGCCAACAGGAAGCATTTCCATCGCATACTTTTTCCCAATGCTAAAAGTCGCAGACCTATTAAAAGCAGGTTGCAGAGTAAAAATCCTATTAGCAGATTTACACGCAGCACTTGACAGCGTCCCATGGGACGAACTAGAAAAACGATACGCATACTACGAAGGCGCAATGACAACAATCCTAGAAACAATCGGAGTCCCAATCGACAAACTAGAATTCATCAAAGGCAGCGAACTACAACTTAACAAAGAATACTTCCACGACGTCCTAAAGCTAAGCACATTCTCAAGTTTGAAAGATTGCAAGAAAGCAGCTTCAGAAGTTGTAAAGCTAGGCGACAACCCAAAACTATCAGGAATGATCTACCCATTAATGCAAGCACTTGACGAAGAATACCTAAAGGTAGACGCACAGCTTGGCGGCAACGACCAAAGAAAAATCATGGTATACGCTCGAGAGAACTTACCAAAGATTGGATATAAGGCAAGAATCGAATTACTAAACCCATTGATTCGAGGATTAGTCGGAGAGAAGATGAGCTCTTCAATCGCAGCAAGTAAGATCGATTTAATGAATGATCCAAAAACAGTTATCAAGAAAATGAACAAAGCAGATTGCGTAACAGGCGATCCAGAAAACGGAATCATGGCACTACTAAAATACTTCATCTTCATAATCAAGAAAGACAACAACGAAACATTCATAATCGAAAGACCAGAAAAATTCGGTGGTAATTTAGAGTACTCATCTTATGAAGAAGTCGAAAAAGATTTCGTTGACAAGAAGCTACACCCTCTTGATTTGAAAAACGGCGTCGCTGCTGAGATTAATAAGCTCTTAGAAAAGTTCCAAGCAAACAAAGAGTTGAAAAAGATTCACAAAGAAGCATACCCAGATTTCTAAGTTAACTCTCTATCCCAAACATTTAAATAATTCTTTACATTAGTTATATTATGAAACAACAGAGAGTGATGTGTCGATTGAATTCTTATACCTCTGTAGCTCATGCTCCACTTTTTATCAAGTTCTGGTAACAAAGCGACATCTAATTTTTCTATGAACCCGAAAATGAATGTCGCTAAACAGGCATACTATTTTGAAAAAGAAAAAAACAATGATTGTATTTCTTGCGGCGAAAACATAACTCACCCGCTTTGTCCAAACTGTTTAGCAAAAGCATTCCATAAGTGGCTAAAAAACTTTCCAAGAGAAGACGACCCCATCTTCGAAACAACAAGGAAAAAAGATAAGAAAACAATAAAGTCGAAACTACGAAACTTCATGAAGCATCACAATTCAAACAAAGACAACTCTGTAAAATGCGTAGCATGTCACAACTCAGTCCACGTCTGCCCAAAATGCTTCACAGAACACTTATACAACCTAATAAAAGAAGCAGGCATAGGAACAAAAGCTCTAACAGAATTCTTGTTCATCTTTAACTTCGACTTCGAACACAACGGATACTCACAAGAACTGGAGGCCTACGGTGGCTACTAACCAATGGACTTATTTCTTTTTTTACTTTAACTAGCTGGAGCGATGGACAAAATATTGAACGTCGCTCCAAACAAGCGCACAGCAAGGGCAAGGTTTTCGTCATTAGGGGTCAGATCACCCACCACCCACCACCTACAAGCGAAGCGACCCACTACCTTGCGAAGCACGAACGTCGCTCCAAACAAACGCATAACAAGGGCAAGATTATCTAAATCATGGGGAGGACAAAATGGAAAATGAACGCGGAGAATTCTATTCTAATGGTTACTGTACAGCAGCCAACATAAATTGCGAAAACAATCACGAAGGCGCATGCGGCATCTGTCAAATAGGCGGCGCATACAGGAAGAGACTAGCTTTATTAAAATCACCAGAAAACGATCTGACAGAACTCGTCGAAACTCTTAAAACATAACTTTCTTTCTTTCTTTTATGAAGAAAGCATTAGTTTTATACTCCGGCGGTCTAGACTCAAGACTAGTCGTGCGTATGCTCCAAAACCAAGACTTCGAAGTCACAGCACTTTACTTCGCACTCCCATTCGGATGCGGCTGCTGCAACCTATCATGCAGCTGGGGCTTCACACAAACTGAAGAAGTAAAAATGGTAATCCAAGACGTCAACAAAGAACCACTCCTATCAGAATACTTAGAACTTCTAAAGAAACCAGAATTCGGAACAGGCTCCGGAATAAACCCATGCAAAGACTGCAAAGTATACATGTTCAAAAAAGCAAAAGAATACGCAGACAAACACAACATCGAAGTTATCGCGACAGGCGAAGTCCTAGGCCAAAGACCAATGTCGCAAGTCCCTAAAGCAATGAAGACAATCGACGAGGCACTAGGTTTCGAAATCTTGCGGCCCCTATCAGCGAAAGTACTAGAAGAAACACAATTTGAAAAAAAAGGATTAGTAGACAGAACCAAACTTTTAGGGATAGTAGGAAGAGGGAGAAAAAAACAAATGGAACTAGCAGAAAAATACAAAATCAAATACCCAACTCCAGGCGGCGGCTGCTTTCTCTGCGAAAAAGAACCATCCAACAGATTAATGACCCTACTAAAAAAAGACCTAATCACCGAAGACACCTTACCATTAACAATGATAGGAAGGCACTTTTATATAAACAACACATGGTTCGTCGTAGCAAGAAACGGATTAGAGTCAGAAACAATATCAAAATTCAAGACACACATCCCCGACGCCAAAGGAAAACCTTCAGTATATTATTCGGAACAAAAAGGAAAACAAAAAGCCCTAGAACTCCAAGAAGCATATTCGACAGGCTCAGAAGATAGAGAAAAATTCGAAGAGGTAAAACTATGAGTAATACAGTTTGGACATTCACAAATCAAAGAAAATTAAATAAAAAAGAATTCATAGATTACGTAGAAAGAAAAGTATTCCGAACAATAAGAAAACATCAAATGCTCCCCAAAGACAAAATAATAACTCTCAAAAAAGATAATAGCCTAAACACAATAGTCCTAAAAAAAATAATAGAGACAAAATTCCAAGTTAAACTCATATCGACAACCGACAACCGACAACCAAATACCATTTCGGCAAACCTATCCCAAATAGCCGAAGACACATTCAAAGAAATCCTAAAAGGAAATTTCAAAAAACAAATTCCGAACAATGCACCTCTTGCACAACTATCCGATAAAGAAATTGAACTATATTCAAAACTAACAAACATCAAAGGCGCAAAAAGAAAACAAGACAAAAAGATCCAAAACTTATTCGACAAATTCCTAAAGAAAAATCAAGACCTAGAGTTAAACATCGTAAAAGCAATCGGTCAAATAAAATAACAAACAAGTCAATCTACAGCGAAGCATTCTAAAGAAAATCAAAGATTTTCTTTCTACAATCGCAACGTTCTACAGTCTCGCGAAGCGCGACGTTCTATAATTAGGCCTTGCGTATAAACTCCTAATCTAATCCCTCAAAATAACGAATCCTTCTAAAATTATGAATAATTATTCTAGCACAAACTTGGGTAAACTTTGAGCAGAATTTTAACTTTGTGACAATTCCAA